>Ga0207966_1001018_pt1 | contig 15588 bp, 12 predicted proteins | sample Knorr_S23_td_NAD_FD_185611 | JGI IMG/M metagenome (GOLD analysis project Ga0207966, IMG submission 185611) | Marine microbial communities from Southern Atlantic Ocean transect - Knorr_S23_td_NADW_ad_2500m_LV_B (SPAdes) (version 2) | ecosystem: Environmental > Aquatic > Marine > Oceanic | place... | reverse complement strand
CGGCATTTTGATCGCCAAAGGTAATACCACAGTCGGGCTGGGGGCCGGACAAGTGAGCCGCGTGGATGCGGTCCACATGGCTTTGCGCAAAGGAGGGAAAAATGTAAAAGGTGGTATTTTGGCATCTGATGCATTCTTCCCCTTTCGGGATAGCATTGACGCCATCAAGGATTCGGAAATTAAAGTTGTGATGCAACCCGGCGGATCTATCCGCGATCAGGAAGTGATTGACGCTTGCGACGAATACAACATCGCCATGATCTTCACCGGAACACGGTGTTTTAAACATTAAATATTTCTAGAACTACTTTAATTTCTGCAACATTAATTTCGAATATAACCTGGATTTCAATAGTATTTTATTACTGCATTAATGAAAAATAATACGCTTATTCTTCTGACAAAAACGGCGGGGGTCCTTGCTGCTCTATATATGTTCCTAGTTGGTATTAAGGGAATGTCTTCCGCAATAAAGCATATGGGCGCGGATGTGGCAGATAATATTTTTACCGCAACTAGTGACCCGTTTGTTGCATTATTTATTGGCGTTTTTTCTACAGTCCTTTTCCAAAGCTCATCAACTACCACATCCCTTATTGTTGGTATGGTTAGTAGTGAAGCCCTTGGTCTTGCGGGGGCAATTCCCATGATTATGGGTGCGAATATTGGTACTACCGTTACTAACACAATTGTATCCATTGGTCATATAAATCGCGGGAATGAATTCAGGCGTGCTTTTGCAGCTTCCACAGTACATGATTTCTTTAATATTCTCGCAGTTATTATTCTATTCCCATTAGAAATGATGTTTCATGGAATTCAACGCAGTTCTGAATGGATTGCAAGTTTGCTTTTTGGCAAAATTCACAACGTTGATGTGTTACAAGCGAAGTCCCCAATCAAGGAAGCGGTCGAATCCGGGGCAGAGTTTATTGAACAATTCTCTTTAGATAACGATATTATGTATTTGGTCTTAAGTGTATTGGTTACTTTTATGATGTTGTATGCCTTGGTTAAACTCTTACGAAGTCTCGTGCTTGAAAGAATTGAAGTATTTTTTGATCAATATATTTTTAAAACAGTTATGAGAGCTATTACTTTTGGTATAGCGCTTACTATCATGGTTCAGAGTTCTTCCATTACAACGTCCTTGGTGGTACCTCTCGCAGGGGCTGGGGTTTTATCTCTCCGACAAATTTTCCCTTTCACATTAGGAGCAAATATCGGTACAACAGTGACGGCATTTTTAGCAGCCCTTACCGGAACAGTTGCGGCGCTCATAGCAGCCATTAGCCATTTGCTATTTAATATTTTTGGAATCTTGATTATTTATGGGTTTCCGCCATTGAGGGCCATCCCACTTAAACTTGCAGATATGATTGCCGAATATTCGTTGAAAAATAAATTTATTCCCATTGGATATTTATTGATTGTGTTTGTTGCCATTCCATTAACCATAATTTTATTAGGCGGATAAACCGCTCACCTTCAAAAAAAGAGAGATACATTATGTCAGTTTTTAAAGATATTGTCAAACTTTGGAATTCAGATGACCTCCTATCCCAGGCTTGGGACGAGTCATATAAAATGATGGTATTATCAAATGAAATTTTCACCCAGGCAATTAAATATTTACGAGAAGGTGAAAATAGGGACACCATAAAAGCCCTCAAAAAACGAGATATTGAAATAAACACTTTCCAAAAAGATGTGAGACGAAAGGTTGTCACCCATTATGCAATCAGTCAGGATATCGATGATCTCCCAAACGGCCTTGTTCTGCTTAATATGGTTGTGGATGTGGAGCGAGTTGGGGACTATACAAAGAATATTCTTGATCTTGCACTGAATCATCCCGATACAATAAAATCAGAGGATTTTTCAGATGAGCTTCATCACGTCGAACAAGAGGTTGTTGCTCGGTTCAGTAAAACACTAGAGGCTATCCACACCCAAGATGTGGAAGTGGCACGATCTATGATGGTTTCTTACAAAGAGACACTTACTGGTGTTTCTGATAATATTGTCAACGGGTGTATATCCGGAAAAATCACCCTTGGAAATGAATCAAAAACAGTTGCTTTGGCGCTTTATGCCCGATATTTAAAACGAATTGGCGCGCACTTAAAAAACATAACAACCATACTCATAAATCCCTTCGAAGCAGTCGGATATAAACAGTAATGAAAAAAATTATTTGGCTTTATCTTTCTTCCTTCGGGATCATGTTTGCCGTCCTTTCCTGGGTTCAGGAGGGCGGGCTATTGCCCGATGAGATGGGGTGGGGTGGGACAAGGGTCTCTTCGCTTGTGTCTTGGGCGCAGTTCTATATGCCGCTGTTCCAAGGACAATGCAATAACTTTACTAACCTAGGCCGCATTAATCAATGCGAACAGACGTACTCTCTAAAATAATAATTTGGATCCTATAGATTTAAAATTAGTTATTTTTGATCTTGATGGAACCTTATTGGACACAACAGATGAAATCCATTATATTTTTAATAAAGTTCTCACAGTAAATAATTTACCATTACAATCTAAAAAATATTATAAGGATAATATTGGTAATGGGATTGACCATTTACTAACAAAGATTCTACCAAAAAACTTTATTGGTGACTATAAATCAATACTTAGCCAGGCAAAAGAATTATACTCAAAATATCTTAATAAAAAAGCTAAGCCATTTGATGGTATTTATGATATTCTCGACCTTTTATGTGAAAACAATATAAGCATCGGAATAGTGACTAATAAAATTCATATCTTGGCAAGTCGGGGCGTAGAACTTTTCTTCAATAAATATAATATTGTAACTATTGGGGCAGAATATCTGTATCCTAAAAAACCCGCGCCAGATTCAGCATTGTTTTTAGCAGATAAATTCAATTTTCAACCAGCCAACATTTTATTTATAGGTGATTCTCAAATTGATATTTGCACCGCAAAGAATGCGGGAATGTTTTCTGTTGGAGTACTGTGGGGTAATGGTAGTAGGGCGGAGCTTCAAAATGCAGGAGCGGATATAATATTGTCAGAACCGCTGGATCTAAAATTATTTCTTATGGATCAAATGAATTAATCTTCGTTGGCATAATACAATTAGAATTTGAATTGAAAATTCAAAACAATTGAATTTTCTGCATCACCACCTTCTGGGATTGTCGTTCTAACTGTAGGAGCAATGGTTAGGCCTTTTGCAGCGCTGTAATGAACACCTGCAATAATCGCCTGAACTCCACCGCCATCACTTGATATATCAGTATCTACTTGATCTAATCTGGCCAAGATGGATAGTTTATCATTGAGTTGATACGTTCCATAGACACTGATAATATTGCTATTCTCATCAAATTCGTTTTCTTGAAAAACCCACCTATTATCAAATTCAAATCCACATCGAAAACCTTTTCCAGCATAACCGGCAAATAAACCTGTTACATTTATATTTTCTATAGAAGTAGAATCTACATCGCTAGGTTCCAGAGAATAACTTGTGCCGAAATTAAACCCATCTTTTTTATTTAATTTTGATTCACCATATACAGCATGTAGAGATATTTTTTTATGAGAATCGGATTCCACTTTTTTGTATCCACCACCGTTGGTGATAAGGGCACTTGTGGACACCGATCCGAAAGAGCGGGTGATGCCAACTCCTAAATCTGCTGAGGCTGAATATCCGTATGTGTCCATTGGCATTTTGGCGATAAACCGATGTCCCCACGTGTTTTCCATGGTTTTAAACATATTCATACCCTGCATTCCAATAGTAACGTTTCCCAATCCAGTTTTCCATTTCATCATGGCCACTTTCAAGAAAGCTGTATGGGCACTCCCAGCATCGTTTTCTCCCATATCATAAGTCATCTTATAAGACACATCTTCACTAACATCGTCAGAATAAGTCAGGTAGGCCCGTTTCATATTGAATGCATTGATTCCGCCTTCAGCCAGATCTGTAGTATGGTTAAAAAACACTTTTCCACCCACAACGCTATCCGCAAAAAGAAAAGTGCTAAAAAGAAGTAGTATTACTGCTTTTTTCATGATGACACCTTTAAATTGATTTTCTCGAGAAATATAAAATGGAACTTAAAATATATTTTTATTTTGATGTCAAATTAATATATGGGGACCGATGGATCAATCTCAGTTGACCAAGCCTGAATGCCGCCAAGAATATTAGATGCATTAAATCCTTTTTGCTCTAAAAAAAGACAGGCTTGCGCAGACCGAACACCCGAATGACATAAAATATAAACAGGCTCATTTTTATTAATTTTTTCTAATTCATATGGAATCGCCATCATCGAAATATGGATAGCCCCATCGATAGATGCTATAATGAGTTCACGGTCTTCCCGCACATCTAATAATGTAAATTGTTCATTATTATTTATAGATTGATTCAAATCCTGTACGGTTATTGATTTCATAATTTAAAATATCCGGTTTTGTGGGCTCCTAAATTAGGGATTTCAAATACATCACCCATAATTTTGAAACCCATTTTTTCATAAAAACCAAATGCAACCACTCTTGCATTACACCAAAGAATTTTCGCACCTGTATTATTTTTTAAATATTGAACGACTCCTTTCAAAACGAGAGACCCAAAACCCTTCCCCTTTTCAGATGGTTCTGTTGCCATACCACGAAGCCGGTATCCTTTGTAAGTCGGCATCTTTTCAAAGGGCTCTTTATAAATAGAGGCAACACTCTTAATAATTCCATCTTTTTTCACTAAAAAATGAGCTGAATCAGAAAAATCGTCGGATAACATGATCGATGCTTCAAAAGGCAAATTGGAACGTAATACCTTATGCCTCAATGGTCGAACAATATCTGCAGAAACTTGTTCTATTTTAACCATGAACTGCTTGAGGATTATCCGTGATAATACTGGCAATCTTGTTACGCTTACACCAGGCCATAGCCGGGAGTGTATTGACCGTCCACAAATTTAGTGGCAATTGATGTCTTTCGCTCATTTCAATCATTTCTCCATCCACCAAATCTCCTCTTGGATGAAAATAGTCAGGGTGAATCCAGTGGGTTACCCAAGACCATTCCATGTCTTGTAAAATAAATCCAGTTGAAACATTGGGATGAAAAAACCTAAAGTAACCCACCACAAATGGGTTAAAGGACGATACCATAAATGGATGTTTAATCCCTTTTTCTCGGATGGATTTTCCCAATGTAAATGCCGTAGAAAGATCAAAAAGTTTATGCGTTTTAATTTCAATATTTAAAAATATATTTTTTGGGATTTCATCTAACACATCTTGAAGTCTTGCAATCGTTTGGGTGTTTTGTGGGTGTGTATAAACACCCGTTTGAATATCTTTCAATTTGTTATAGTTAGTGTGTTGGACCCAGCCTATACCATTTGATTCTCTTTCTAAATCGAAATTATGAGAGCAAATTAATTCACCATCTTTTGTTTGTAATATATCTAATTCCAGGGCATCAAAACCCGCGCCTATTGCTTCTTTGTATGATGAAATTGTATTCTCTGGTGAATTCATTTTAATGCCTCGATGGGCCATAATGAGAGGAGAATCTTTCGATGATAATTTTCGATGACGTGCCACCCAAAAAAACCGGTGCCTGACCAATAAGAGGATAAAGGCAGAATAAAGAATTAATTCAATCATAGATTGGGGGTTAAAATAAGATGTCGAAAACGCTTACTAGATCGAATATAATCTTCATCAAACCATGTCGTGCGATATTCACCACTGTGGTACATCTCTGCCTGATCACGATAATGAGGGCTGCTGGGAATCCCTGACTGGCCTGTTGGCAGAATGAATTGTGTTTCATTCATATTGCTGAAATCTACAATTCTTCTCATGGATGCACCTGCGTTCTGATGATAGGGTTTGTTAAAAGAGTATCCACCTGCATTGGGTGATTTGTCTGAACCACCTGATCGGAACGGGCCAACGTTTAAATCAAAGAGCCAATCTAATAATTTTACTTTTGACAACATATGCGGGTGGGTTAAGGAATGTGCGTCGCCCCATTTCCAATTGGAAATATTTACACCAAATGATTCTTCTAGTTCTATTATTGCGTCGGCAACAGACTTTGATATTATTTCATTTAATGTTTCAACATGGTTGGGTGTGGTTATATCATCAATCCAGGAAGATTCGCCTGTTTTGAAAATTTCTCGAATTTTGCGATGGACCAAATATTTTAAGCCCGTATAGGCCTCCAAATAATTTTGCCCAAGGAGAGCAAGTTCATCTCCATAAAGATTCAAAACAAGGTTACGCATAGTTGCATGAAATATCAGTGCTGCCTCAGAATCTACATCTTCAACACCGTCCCACACCTTTAAAAACTCATATGCCCTTTTAAGGTTACCTGTTTCTTCTCCTGTTTCTGTTAACCAAATAAATGGCAAAATCTCTTGGGCAAATGGTGACGTTTGATCCAATTGGACCGATTTCATTTTTTCCACTGTCATATTGTCCATTGAATCCAGTCTTCGGTTTATTTGTTCTATTCTGCTCGGATCAGCCCATAATTTGCTGATATAATATGGGAAATCATCTCCTATCATTTTATTATTTGCCGTAGAGATATATCCCTTTTCTGGATTGTATAAAAAAGGCATTTTTTCGAACGGTATCTTACCTTTCCAATCAAAAGATGGATCTTCTCCTGGGCGAGGGATCATGCTATATCCCTGTTTTCGGATAGGGACATACACGGCGGGGCGCCAACCGATATTCCCTTTTACGTCTGCATAAACAATATTTTGTCCGGGGACGCCAAACTTTTTAATACCATTGCTAAAATCGCCCCAATTCTTCATGTTATTAATCGATACCCATGCATCCATTTCCGGTGTGTTCCAATGACCGGTCCATGCTATAGACATAGCAACATTCTTATTTTTCAATAGTCCGTGAATGTCGCTAATGATGGGCCCATGATGGGTTATGCGAATTGTAATAGTTGTATCTTTACCGTTTTTAAGTGGAATTATTTCCTCAACTAATTCTATGGGGAGCCATTTGTCACCGGAACGATATTCATTGGGATTTTTAGGATTAATTGTTTCAATAAAAAAATCTAAATCATCAACCATGCTGTTTGTGAATCCCCAGGCCACATGCTCGTTTTGTCCAATAACCGGCATTGGAATACCGGCGATACACACTCCGGAAACATTGAACCTTCCCCCTTTTAAGTGAATTTCAAACCAGCGTGGTGGTTGTGAATAGGCAAGGTGAGGATCATTGGCCAGCAACGGTTTGCCCGATGCGGTTAACTTTCCCGACACCACCCAATTATTGGACCCAATATCTGCATTATGTTTGCCAAACAAGTCACGTATTGTGAATTCCTGAGTAATAATTTCATCAAATACAGGCTTTAAGTGTTTCAATGAGGTTTTTGCAATAGTGGGCTTATCCTTATCATAGCCGGGAATAAAATCCGCTAATTTATCTTCACCAAAATAAGACGCTACAGCGCCATACACAATTTCCGGCTCCCAAGCTCCTTGCATTTCGTGAGCCATCATACGCGCATAACCAGCCACAATACTGGGATCCCAATAAGGCGGATCAATGCCTAATATTTTGAATTCAATTGGTGCGTCGTTTTTTATTTCATCGATTCGATAATTGATTCCATCACAAAATGATTCAAAGATTCTTTTATTTTTCGGCTCCATGGATTCAACCATCTTCTTAGCTATATCGTGAATTCGCCAGGTGCGCAAATATATATCGCTGCCCAGATATTGGTCTCCTAACGCGGATGCTAGCTCTCCCCGAACAGCAAGGGCTACGGTGGAAAGTTGAAAGAGCCGCTCTCTGCCCGAAAGGTAACCGGCCGTAAAAAACAAGTCCTCTTCATTGTCGGCAAACACATGGGGCACACCAAATTCATCCGTAAAAACATCCACGGGACTTTTTAAACCAGACAAAGGTAATTCGCCTTGATAGGGCGGTAGCGGATGATGTATCCAACATACAAAAATAATGGTTATAAGTAATATTCCACCGGTTATGATTTTGACTTTAGGGTATTGCATTTTATTTAGATTTTTGTTTTAGGTTATATAATACCCAATTATCGGGATCAATAATCAAGTCCGATTTTAAAGGAATTGCAATGCGAGTGGGAGAGTTATTCAACATAAGTTTTCGATCTCTTTGCCCATCAAATGATTGGAAAGAAATGTCCATCGGCATTTTGAATCCATCGTTCTGCCACCATAAATCAATAAATTTTTTATTCTTTATTATTTCTTCTTCTATTTCAAGGGTTGGGAGCTCAATTTTGTATAAGTACTGATCAAAAAACCATTGAATATTATCACCTGAGTTTTCATGGATTAAGGAAATGAACTCTTTTGTGGATGTTTGGTTTTGTGGAAGCTCCTTCGGCATATGAATAAATTCTTTCAGGCTTTCTCGCAATACTTCATCTCCAACCAAATATCGCAAGGTATGAAGAATGTGGGCCCCTTTATAATAAACATCATTGTCGGTTTTATACTCTGTTGTTGTGTTTTTTACAGGTACGATAAGTTGTTTATTTTGTATGTTTTTTTTATACCGATTGTTCACAAAAGCTTTCGCAGCAGCCTTTCCAAATTTTTCCTCCACAAAAAGAGCCTCTGCATAAGTATCAAACCCCTCATGAATCCAAAAGTCAGCCCAGTCGGCTACGCTTAAATAGTTTCCCCACCACTCATGCCCCATTTCATGAAACATGAGAAAATCATATCCTAATTTTGTTTTTTTATAATCGTTTCCATAGGCATTGATGGTCTGGTGCTCCATGCCCCAGTATGGTGTATGTACCAAGCCAAATTTTTCTTTCATCCATGGGTATTGCCCAAAATTGCGTGCATAAAAATTTAGGTACTCTTCTGCATCATTCAGTAACTCGTTTGCCCCATTCCGTTTTTCAGGTAAAACATAATAGGCCAATTTTAAGGGCTTGTCTAATATGTAGGCGGTTTTTTCAACAACTTCAAAATAACCGGCAGTAAAGTTCACATTGTAGGTACTGATGGGGTATTCTGTCCGCCAATGCCATGTGGTCCATTTATCCCCTTCCTTATAAGTTGATTGTAGTAAACCATTAGATGCTACAAACAAGGGATCGGGGACTGTAATTGAAATATCAACCCCATCCGGTTTATCGCTGGGGTGTTCCTTACAGGGATACCAAATGTAGGCGCCATTTGCCTGACAGGATACAGCAATCCACGGATGCCCATCTTTGCTCGTCTCCCAGGTGAAACCACCATCCCAGGGTGGTTTTTTGGCAACGGGAGGCTTGCCATAATATTTAATCTCTAGGATGTGGGCTTTAAAAATATCCAAACCAGGATTGTGAATGAGAATTTTATGCCCTTTATGAACAAAGGAGAGATTCATACCGTTGATAGAGGCGCCAGAAACATTGAACTGGTCTAATAAATCAATCTCAATCATATCAGTTTTACTTATCAACACAAATGTGATATTGACTGTGCCGCCAATGGTCTTTTTGTAAGGATCCACTTTTAAGCGAATGTCATAGTGGGTCACATCCATGGCGGCTTGGTTGGGTGAGAGTTTTCCACCGCTATATACTTCCAACGAAAACGCAATTGAAAGGATAAGAAAATATATCAGATATTTTTTTAAGATTTCTTTACCTTGTACTGGTATTGAAAGATACCGCCCTTTTCATCCACGGAAACCATTTGTTGAAATACTAGCTCAATATCTGGAATTACCCCATCAAACAAGGGAATGCCTTTGCCAAAAACAAATGGGTGGGGAGTGATATATAAATGAGTCAGAAACGGAGCAAAGCGAGCATAGGTTTTTCCACCACCAATAATGTAGCAACGATCTCCCGGAATGGCATCCAGAATGGATGCTGGATCATCATTTCGGTGAACCACAATCATCTGTCGGCCCTCTAATTCGGTGGACAGCGTGGCATGAGTATTGGAGCCCATTATCACATGGAATCCCAAAGTTTGCTTTTTGAACAAAGGAAGGTCTTTGGACCAGGTCGTTACTTCACGATGGTGACGGGCAATTAACCCATCTATCGTCACGGCAGCAATAAGAATAACCTCATTAGGCATGATTTCTTATTTATAAGATCGTGATGCTTTCCATGTGTTTAATTCATTAAATGTACTTTTGACACCAGTTGTGTTTTTATGTTGTTCTGCGAACATAAGGAAATTCACCATTCTCCGAGAATTGACTCCCAAAGTGTTGGATAAAAGCTCTACGGTAGATGACTGTTGAAGCGTTTCAAGAGCTGCGATTGTTTTTTGATCTCTTTGGAAATCTGCATTATGTTCAAAAATGAATCTTTCAAATTTTCTAGCTCTTTCACTAATGCTCATTGGTTTCTTCTCCAGTTGCTCAATAGCAGACTCTTTTAATTGCTGAAATGTTTCTTTATCCATGGCCGCAAGCAATTCAGGAGTTGATGCAATAAAATCATCGGCACGCTGGTTAACATCATCTGCAGTAAAAGCTCCTGATTGAATAACAAAACTTAAATAATATGTTTCATCGCGATTCCGAGCATAGGACCAAACAATGTACCCCAATTGCTGGTTCGTCCTCATTTCTGTAAAGAAAGGTTGCTGAAGCGCCTGGCTAATGACCATGGACGTTGCCCGCATTTCCGGAGTATCATCACCCAAAACATATTCCCGATAAAAGCAGGAGTTATTGACAGTCAACTTTCCAATATATTGAATTTCTTCAGATTGAGGCTGATTCAAATATTTTAAATCAAATGCATCTGTCCGTTTAATATCTGTCGTGTTAGATTTTTCTTTGAAGATGCGCAAGGCACGTCGGGCATCAGACTCTTTGAAATCACCATAAACAAGACCCTCCACGAATGTTTTTTCATACAAACTATTACCATAATCATGAATGTCTGATAGAGTAGCTTCTTGGGCGACTGGCAAACTCTCTTCCCAGCTATATTTTACATGATTAAAAATGTCAGCTCCTTTTTCACGGGTTTGCTGATGCGCATCCGAGAGTGAAAAATTCTGATAATCACGGACAATCCTATCTTTTATTCCGTTAAACTGATCTTCAGTAATCGAAAAATCAATCATGTGATTCAGAATCATTTCGTAGAGCGTCATGGCAGATTCTGAATAACCACTTACATTCAGAAAAACCCCTTCGTACCCTTCTCGGAATGAATAATTCAGCCCTGCTTGTTTGGCGGGATAACCCAATTCGTTCAACGATTCATTAACACAGGCTGCGTAGAGTTTTAAATAAACGCGGTGGTTTAACGTCATTACATTCTCGGGGAAAAGGACCTTAAAGCCTATGACACCCTTGGGGCGTAAAAATTCATGATCGACTCCAAAATAAAGATTAGCGCCACTACTATTTATCAGGGAAACAGGCAACATATCTTCCTTTATTTCCCGATTAGGAACAGAAGCTGATTCTGGGATAAATGGGTTTACTTCGGCTATCATGAACTCAGCTCGAGGAGATGTGGACGTGAGTGATTGGTAGAATTCAGTATTTTCTGTATAGGAATAAGGGGTCTGGTAATGGTGCTCTTTTTTATCTGTTTCAACTTCTTTTGCTGTCAAAACCACCAACATATTATCCGGCGTAAGATGTGTTAATAAGTTTTCAAAGGCGTCTTTAGAATTATCTTGAAAGATAAAATTGATGCGGCCTGCATCTTCCAGTGGGTACATCATGACTTCATTTGCTAATTGGGTGGCGCGCCACATGCCCTCACCTTTACTGCCATATATTTCTTCTAATTCCGCCATGGTTTTCAATTCATTGTATACATGAGATTGGTGACCCGATTCTTTTATAAGCTCGATATAATCCAAAGTCGCTAATACAATCTCCTTATTGTCTTCTTGTCCTTTTGGCGTAAGCCCAATCCGAATAGTGACCCTGCCATATTCTTTTGTTGCTGGACGTGCACCCGCAGAGAGCGTCTGTGCCCAGCCTTTATCTTTCAAATAGGAAAGCAGGCTGCCTTTTCCCTCGTGCCCTAAAATAAAACCAAGTTGTCTTCCCGGTTTACTTTCATACATATGGCGTGTGCTGGGAGTGGCAAAGCTGATTTCTAGATCACGAAGCTCTTTTACGGGATCAATTTGAACAAACCGGAATGTTTCTTTCTTTTCAAACACGATTGGGTCATGTTTGGTTCTTTCGAGATTATGGTTCTTTACATCAGAAAAATACTGGCGGGTCCATGCTTCCATTTCGTCCAAAGAGTGCGTGCTCAATAAAGCCAAGCCCATCCGATTTGCGCTGTATTGATTATTATAAAACGCAATCAACTCTTCCCTGGTAATATCTCCTAACGTTTCAAGGCTTCCAGTAGAAAACTTTCCTTCTGGGTGCCCATTTTTCACAAACTGATTTATGACTTGGTTCTGCCGCCAATAATCATTCATGATATTTTTCTGATGTTCGGAGTTTACGGCATTCACTTCTCTGGCTGTGTATTCTGCTGTGAAAAGTGGGCTAATAAAAAATTGAGCAAACCGATCTAATGCGCCCTCAAATCCGTCGGGCAGTACCTGCAGTTGATAATTAGTATGATCACCAGCGGTATAGGCATTCGAGTGGCCACCAAAAGTTTTGAGATATGTAGAATATTCGTCTACATCTGGATATTTTTTTGTACCAAGAAAAAGCATGTGCTCTAGAAAATGAGCAAGTCCTTCACGATTATCTGGGTTTTCCAATGAGCCCACCTCAACAACCATGGACGCTGCCGATACGTTGAAATCGGGATTGGAAAGAAGGTATGCCTTGACACCATTATCCAGTGTCAGTTTTCGAACTTCTGATTTATCCAGGGGGTGTCTATCTAGATGTTTATTTATCATATTTGTACAACCCATTATTAAACAAATCATCAATAGTGTGTGTTTGTATTTCAAAATATATCCTTTTCACGATTTAATATTTTTCCAATTCCTTATTAATCCGATAGGTTAAATACTTTCTATGGGCCTTGGTTGCCTCATCCGTCCCGTAGGATTTTAAAGTATATTTTTTTACCTTATTCAGATTTTCAAAAGCAGAAGCGACGGCTAAATTACCGTACTTAACTTTTCCTTTGTTTTGAACTACGCGGATTAACCGCTGTGTGTACTCTATCTGCAAATTCCTGCGAACAGCATTAACATTTGTGCCAGCATCAGCAGAAAAACATGTTGTTGTCAAATCTAACATCATTTCATTCAGTCCATAGCCATTCCCATACAATTCGGTGTCTGAAATTCTTTTTAAAACATTTACATGAAAGAAATGGTTTAGAATATCTTTTTGTGTCCCCAGGTACATGTCCAGGAGTTTTGGATCCCGCGTACCGCTAAATCCACGGCGCTCCCATTGTAGATGATCCATAATTCCTTCTGGAATTTCAAATGCGTTGGGTGCAAATATATATTTTCCCAAAAGTGTCATGGCCCATTTTTGCTTATCCTGTGGAACGGGCCTAAAAGGTTTTTGGCTACCTTTCTGACCTACCAGAGAACGGTCCATAAATACACCACCAACATACCGGGAAATCACCATAGCAGAATTACTATATTCACGATTTAAAATAGAAAATGCATCGGTGAAAGCGTGATAAGATTCACCAGATCGTTCATATCTTTTTTTCAATCCAGGATAAAGTGATCGTACAATATCCATCCTTTGTTTGGCATATGCTACCGGATCTGCGCTCATATCAGACACATTAATCCTTGGATCAATGCCCATCCCGGGTGATCGCATATCGTCTGCGTCATTGCCAAAACCTAATTCATTTTTTGTAGATTGATTTAATAATAATTCTATACGTTCCTTTTCATCTGTTGGACTCTCATGGGGCGGGGTATACCCAAATTCGATAGCCCAAACATCATATGGTCCCGGTGTTGTGGAGTAAAATTGGCCATGATGTTTTGGTTTATCATTCACGTTCGCAGATACATAATCCATGACAGACGATGTTAGTCCCACCGGTTCTGTAATTATCCTGTCATGAATATTTTTGAAGCTATGAAGGTGGCTAGCATAAAAATTGTGGTTTAATCCTAAGGTGTGCCCTACCTCATGAAGTGTTAATTTTACCAAGCTTTCATAAATCAACCGATGTTGCTCCAATTGTGAAAAATCGTCTACCGTGCTTAAGGCCGCCAGTCCAAATAAGTTTCCCTGGTGTAAATAATCCCCAGCAAGACAGGTGTTTTCGGAGTCAAATATAAGCTCTGAATCTGAATTAAAAGTACGATGAAGCTGTTCATACTTTACACGATTTGTGAAATATACATATTCCAGCATAATGTCTGCTCCGAGGATCTGGCCTGTTTTTGGATTGACAAAACTTGGGCCATAGCCTCCAAAAGGCGGATTTGGAGAAGACGTCCACCGAAGGACGTTATAACGAATATCACCCGCATCCCACGCCGCATCATCTGGTTGTACTTTTACTTGGACCGCATTATGGAAACCGGCTTGCTCAAACGCCTTATTCCACGCCAATACCCCTTCTTGAATTGCGCCCCTAAATTCGAGAGGGGTTGTGTTTTCGATCCACCAAACAATTGGTTCTATGGGTTCAGAAATACCCTGGTCTGGATTTTTCTTTACTAGATTCCACCTATGAATTAAATCTCTGTAGGGTGTTGCATCGTCAGGTGTCGTCATATCGGTCACCTGAGTTGTAAAATACCCAACACGAACATCTTCGAAACGGGGTTGATACTGGTTTTCCGGCATCTGGATAAAGCTGTGCTGAATTTTTACGTTTACAGATCTTGGGTCTGTTAAACCGCGATCCGATCCCCAGTTAGTGGGGAGAGGGTTTGTATAAACATACTGTACAAGCAAGTCGGTGTTTTCTGGATAATTATTGATAGCGGCATATTTTGTTCTTTCTTTTGCAAGTTTACCCAATTTAAACGGATTCTTATTCTTTCCTCCAGGAATTATCCCTCGCGTAATCTGGTGAAGGGCTTCAGAAAGAAATATATTATCAACACCAATTAAAATATTCCTTCCTTTTCTGCCACAATGTGAGATGAAGCTAAAATAGCTGTACTAATATTTGCGTCTGCAGACCGACTCAATGGATTGTCTGGATCAAACCAGAATGCATTATTCTGGACTTCAAATTCTATTCTATTAAAATATCGGTTTAGTTTTAGAACTCGGGCACCTCGATAATTTCCCCTGAAAACGCCAGTATTTAATTGACCATTTAATCCATGAACAAAATGAATAAATTCTTTTCCAATTTGATCATTATTTATCAACATAGACAATTTCCCATTGGTGGTGTCCTGATATAACGTAAAAAGACCTGAAATTTCTTTTTTGTCTTTTAGAGCTTTTTCCATGGATATTTTTTTAGGTGCTTCTGCGGGTTTTATAGTACCCGCCGTTGCCGTGGGTGTTTGTCCGCCAGCTGAATCTTGTGCAAAAGAAAAAGTGAAATTTAAAACTAAGGTTATGTAAAGAGTTTTCATATTAATGCCTTTTTTTCTTCGGGATGTAAAGATCTGTAATTGTGCCAGAAA
>Ga0207966_1001014_pt1 | contig 15602 bp, 18 predicted proteins | sample Knorr_S23_td_NAD_FD_185611 | JGI IMG/M metagenome (GOLD analysis project Ga0207966, IMG submission 185611) | Marine microbial communities from Southern Atlantic Ocean transect - Knorr_S23_td_NADW_ad_2500m_LV_B (SPAdes) (version 2) | ecosystem: Environmental > Aquatic > Marine > Oceanic | place... | reverse complement strand
TTCTTTAAAATTAGTAAATAGTTTATCCATATTTTCTGCATAGAAAATTTCACTTGATGTAAGTAATGGCATAAATTGTCCAGCAGTATGTTCATAGGAGTGAGACAAAGGTAAAAAAGAAATGTATCTTTCATTATTAAAATTTATATTTTTAAAAATATCCAAAGATCCGATTAAATTTGAGCGTATAGATTTATGAGTTAAAATTACACCTTTTGGTACACCACTAGTTCCAGAAGTATAAATAATACACGCAGGGTCATCTTCAGTTATTTTTATTTTTATATCTTTTTTTTTTATTTTTTCTTTCCACAGATCTTCTATAAAAATTATATTTTCATTTACACTTTGATTAATTTTTTCATAGGAAAAGATTCTTTTAATTTGTTTATTATTTTTTATAGCAGGCAAACAATTTAAGAATAATTTTTTATTTGATACAAAAATCATTTTTGCTTGGCTATCTTTTACTAAAAACTCATAATCTTTTTTTGTATAAGTAGTATAAGCTGGAACAGTTATACCTCCTGCGTTCATTATGGCAAAATCAGTAATAAACCAATTCGGATTATTTTCTGAGATGATTATGACCTTTTCTCCTTTTTTTAATCCAAATTGAGAAAGCTTTTTGGAAAGGGTTAAAATTTTTTTTTTTACATTTTCCCAAGAATAAGGAATATATTCATTATCAATTTTCTGCCAAAGAAGAGGTTTATCTAATTGCTTTTTTGCTTCTTCAAAAAATAATTCCGGTAATGTTTTCCAATTAAATTCTTTTTTATTATTTATCATATCAGCAATTGATATTTAAATTGTTCTATATATTTTATTATCAATTGTATATTTTAGAATTATAAATAAATTGAACAATATTTTAGATAAAGACAAGTTTTCAAAAAGAGCAAGTAGATATATTCAATTAACTGGCCAAGTTGGAGGTTTGTTAGTTAAATTAGGTGCTAATAGATTCTTAGGTGTAGATATTGATAAGAATAAACATGCTTTAAATTTAAAAAAAGATCTAGGTGAAGTTAAAGGACCCTTCATGAAAATAGCACAACTTATTTCTATGATACCAGATGCTCTACCTATAGAGTATTCAAATCAATTAATACAATTGCAATCACACGCACCTTCAATGGGAGAATCTTTTGTTAGAAGAAGAATGGAAAATGAATTAGGAAAAAATTGGAAAAAATTTTTTTTAAATTTTAATACCACCGCATCTTACGCTGCATCACTTGGGCAAGTTCATAAAGCAGAATTAAAAAATGGAGATATCGTTGCATGTAAGCTCCAATATCCAGATATGGAATCTGCAGTCACTGCAGATTTAAACCAATTTAAAATAATTTTAAATTTATTTGAAAAATATAATAAAGTTATTAAAACAAAAAAAATTTTTTCAGAAATAAAAGATCGTTTAGTTGAAGAAATTGATTATGTAAATGAAATAAAAAATATAAATATTTTTGAAAAAATATTTAAATTTAATAAATCTGTAAATATTCCAAAAATTTATAGAAGTTCTTCAACAAAAAGATTAATCACAATGAGCTGGCTTGAAGGACAATCATTAGACAATATATTTCTGAATTCAAAAAATAAAAAGGAATTATCTGAAAGAATAGCTATTAATATTTTTAATGCATGGTATATGCCATTTTACAAATTTTGTGTTATTCATGGAGATCCACATTTTGGAAACTATACTTTTAAGAAGAATGGAGATATAAATCTATTTGATTTTGGTTGTGTAAGATTTTTTCCTATTAATTTTGTGAAAGCAGTTTTAAATTTATATTATGCCCTTGAAAAAAAAGATGAAGATTTAACTGTTGAAGCTTATAAAACTTGGGGATTTAAAAAAATTAATAAAAAATTAATTAAAATTTTAAATTTATGGGCCTCATATATATATGGACCATTATTAGAAGACAAAAAAAGATTAATTCAAGGAGAAAAAAATAGAGGTTATGGACTGGATGTAGCAAATAATGTTTATAAAGAATTAAAAAAAATTGGAGGAGTGGAACCTCCAAAAGAATTTGTTTTTATGGATAGGGCTGCTATAGGAATGGGATCATTGTTTATGAAATTAGGTGTCAAACTAAACTGGCATAAATTATTTAAAGATTTGATTAAGGATTTTGATGAAAAAAGAATATTAAAGGAAAGAAATAGAATAATAAATTAATATCTTCTTTGAAATTTTCTTTTTCTTCTCAGAACTTCTGATGCCACTCTCTTTCTTTTTACTGAAGGTTTCTCATAGTGCCTTCTTAACTTCATTTCTTTAAAAAGTCCTTCTTGTTGCATCTTTTTTTTGAGTATTTTTAATGCGATTTCTAGGTTATTATCTCTTATAAATATTTGTACTATTTTACTTACCTTTATTTTTACTATTTAAGTTAATAATTTATTTGATAAGAGAATATGAATAAATAAATAAAATTCAATTATTTTTTATAAAAAATATTAATAATGAAGTTTTATAATGGGTCTTTTCTTACTTTATCGCTTTGTTTTTTTCTGTAATTTTTTAATTTACTTTCTATTTCTTGGTCACTTACAGACAAAATTGACGCAGCAAGCAGACCAGCATTTATTGAGCCTGCAGAACCAATCGCTAAAGTTCCTACTGGTATACCAGGTGGCATTTGGGCAATTGATAATAAACTATCCATTCCTTTTAAGCTTTTACTTTCAATAGGCACCCCTAAAACTGGTAGATGAGTATGTGCTGCTATAACGCCAGGTAATGCAGCTGCCATACCAGCACCTCCAATAAATACTTTAACCCCATTTTTTTCTGCATCTAAAATATATTCCCTAAGCCTATCTGGAGTTCTATGTGCAGAAATAACTCGAGATTCGTTTTTTATTCCTAATTCATTAAGAACTTCTGAGGCTGGTTTCATTTCTTCAGCATCAGATTCACTACCCATTATAATTGCTACTTTTATATTGCTCATATCATTTATATCTTCTTTAATTCACTATTTTTATCATTTTTTTTTTCATCTAGTTCATTTGAAACAGGGTCATCTTCTTTTTTTTGTATTTCTGATACTTTATTTAAATCTTTTTCACTACAAAATCCTAATTTTACAGGATCTTTTGTAATAATATTTTCATAATTCCAATGACTTTTATTTCTTATTGAATCAACAGTATTTTTTGTTGTTCGTATAAGCTTGATAATTTCATTATCAGTTATAGCTGGAAATTCTTTTAATAACCATTTAATTGCGCCAGGTCTCTCTTGCCTTTTAGCTATTGGAGTATATTTTGCGCCTTTAGCTATTTTTTTTGGCTTTGGTAATTCACTTTTGTTTATTTTTAATTTTAGTTTAGAGTTTTTCTCGCATTTTTTTATTTCATCAGTAGTTAAAATTTTATTATTAATTGGATTTATTCCAGGCATTTTGTCCATAACATCTCCATTTGCTATTGACTCAATTTCTAAAATGTGTAATTCACAAAAGTCAGATATTTGGCCAAAAGTAAGAGAAGTATTTTCTAATAACCAAACTGATGTAGCTTTCGGCATTAAAATTTTTGCCATTTTTATTAATTAAAATTTAAATGATTATTTATTTCAAAATATATTAAATAGTTAATGCTATTTTACCAAAATGTAACCCTTTTTCCATATAAATATGAGCATCTTGCACTTTATTAAATGGAAAAGTTTTACACAAAACTGGTTTAATTTTTTTTTTTTCTATTAATGGCCAAATATTTTTTTTTAAATCTTTTGCTATTTTTTCTTTTTCTTCTAAAGATCCAATTCTAAGAGTTGACCCTGTAATAACTAATCTTTTAAGCATTATCATCAGCAAATTTACACGTACAACAGAGCCCGTTAACCAACCAATATTTATCAACGTTCCATTTCTTTTTAAAACATTAATATTTTTTTGGACATAATTTCCTCCGACAATATCTAAAATAAAATCAACCCCCTGATTATTTGTTTTTTTTTTAATAAATTCTTCAAAATTTATTTTTTTTGAATTAATCCCATGATCAGCACCAATTTTTTTACAATCTTGTATTTTTGTATCTGAACGTGCTGTTGTAAAAACTTCTAGACCAAAATTTTTAGCAAATTGTATGGCTGTCGTTCCAATGCCACTCGAACCACCATGAATTAAAATTTTTTCATTTTTCTTTATTCTATTTCTTATAAATAAGTTAAACCAAACTGTAAAGAAAGTTTCAGGTATCGTAGAAGCTTCTTCAAAATTTATATTTTTTGGTATTGGAAGACATTGGGAATAGGGAGCCAAACAATATTCTGAGTAACCCCCTCCAGATACTAAAGCACATACTTTATCACCTATTTTTATATTTTTTGTTTTTTCTCCAAGTTCAACCACTTCCCCAGATACTTCAAGACCTAAAATATCACTCTCATCTTTTGGTGGAGGATAATTACCCTCCCTTTGTAGAATATCAGGTCTATTCACTCCAGCAGCTTTTACTTTTACTAAAACTTCATTTTTTTTTGGTTTTGGTACTGGTCTAGATCCTATATATAATACCTCAGGCCCCCCGTGCTTCTTAATTTCAACTACTTTCACTTAACTATCTATTCTTTTTTTTATTATTCTTTTTCTTTGTTAATTTGAGGTTTAGCTTGAACTTTATTTTTATCTACTTTCTCTTCTTTATTTTTTTTATAATTTTTAAATCTTTTTGCAAATTTTGATATTTGTCCTTGAGTATCAACCAATTTTTTTTCACCACCACTCCATGCAGGGTGTGATTTTGGATCAATATCTAGATTAAGAATATCACCTTTCTTTCCCCAAGTTGATTTTGTTTTAAATTTAGTACCATCAGTCATAACAACTTCAATTTCATGGTAATCAGGATGAATGTTTTTTTTCATAAATATAAACTATATTTTTTTTTTATTTTTTTTCAAATTCAATTATTACTTTATTTTCTTTATTTTTAAAATCTCCAAATGATTTAACTATTAAATTTCTAGCTGGCACACCTTCTTTTATAATAATAGATCTTATATTAATAGCCCTATCAAGTGATAATCTTCTAGAAACATCTTCAGTTTTATTAGTTTGTGCATATGAAGTAATTTTAAAAGTTAAGTTTTTTTTATCAGTTTGATTGTTAACAAAATTTCTTATTTTATCCTTGTCTTCATTTTTAAGATTTGCAGTTTCTGAGTTAAAAAGAATATGTATTTGATTAATGAATCCATTTGTTGGTTTATTAATTCTAGCAAGCTTTTTATCTATATTATCTATAAGATCTTCAGTTTTACTTTTTTCTTTAACTGTATTTTTGGTTTTAATTTCGACATTTTCTCTTTTTTTTATTTTGGTTCTTATATCTTTTTTTATTATAATTTCTACTTGATTCCTATTTTTATTTAAGTTTTCAATAATTGATAAATTTACTTCAATATCATTTTGATACATTGTTCCAATTACAACAGGATCAATAGCTAATAAAGAATTTGAAAAAAAAGCATATATTAAAACAAAAAAAATTAATTTAAATTTTCTTATTATTGATTTCATATTTATGTTATAAATCCACTTTCTAATTCATCTAATAAATTATTATTACACGCATATATATTTCCTGTATATAAATAATTTTCATTTTTATTAATATTTCCTACATATCCACCAGCTTCTTTTACCAAAAGCGCTCCAGCTGCTATATCCCATGTTTTTAAATTGAACTCCCAAAATGCATCATACCTTCCTGCAGCTACATATGCTAAATCTAATGCAGCAGCCCCATATCTACGAATTCCTGAAGAATTTTTCATAATATTTTCTAAAATTTTTAAGTAATTTTTGTGTGAACTTTCCATACCTTTCCAAGGTATTCCAGTTGAAACTAAAGCATCTTTTAAAAGCCTCCTTCCTGAAACTCTTATTCTTTTATTATTAAGAAAAGCACCTACACCTTTTTCAGCCCAAAATAATTCATCTTTTATGGGATCAAAAATAATTCCTGAAATTATTTCTTCTTTTATCATTAATGCTATAGAAATTGCAAAATGAGGTAATCCATGTAAAAAATTTAAAGTTCCATCTAATGGGTCAATAATCCATTTTTTTTCATGGTTATTTAAATTAATTTCTGGATTTGCTTCTTCTGATATTATTTTTATTTCAGGATATGCTTTTTCTAATATTTTTATAATTGTTTTTTCTGAATTTAAATCAGCAGATGTTACAAAATCACCAATTCCCTTTTTTGAAACTTGTAAGTTTTCAACTTCTCTAAAATCTTTTATTAAAATATTTCCAGCTTTATAAGCTGCTTTAGTCATAATATTTATTATTGGAGTTTTTAAAGTCATAATTTTTTACTTAACTTTTTCTACATAAGAATTATCCGATGTTTTTACTACTATTTTCATTCCTTTTTTAATATGAAGAGGTACCATCACTTTTACATTATTTTCAAGAATCGCTGGTTTAAGACCTGAAGTTGCTGTTTGACCTTTTATTACAGCTTCTGCTTCTTTAATTTCTAAAGTTACTGTTTCAGGCAATAAAATGCTTATAGGATCATCATCTTTTAATTCAAGAGAAACATTAATGCCATCTTTTAAATAAGGCAGAGTATCACTTATAATTTTTTCTTTATTTATACTAATTTGTTCATAATTGTTTTGATCCATGAAAAAATATTCATCTCCGCTTGAATAAAGAAATTGGAAAGTTTTTTGTTCAAGATAAGCTTTTTCGATATTTTCATCAGATCTAAATCTTTCATTTCTTTTAGTTCCTAGATTAATATCTTTTAATTCAACTTGAATATAAGCTCCGCCTTTACCAGGTTTTGTATGTTCTAATTTTAGAACTTTCCAAAGTTTATTTTCAAATTCTAAAATATTTCCAACTTTTATTTCGTTTGCAGATATTTTCATATTTTTTTGTTTAAAATTTTATTAAATAAATTCACAGCTTCAACTGGACCTTTTTTAAAATTCCAAATTCCAGAACTTACTGCTAATAAATCACATTCTGTTTTTATAATTTTTTTACAGTTTTTTGAACTTATACCACCAATAGCGGCACATGGTAGACTAAAATTTTTTTTAAACCAGTTTATATTTTTAACTGTAGCTCTATATTTAGTTTTTTTTGTTTTAGTATTAAAGAAGGAGCCAAACGATATATAATTGGGTTTTAAATCTATTGCTTTTTTTACAAAATCTTTTGAATTATGACACGTTATTCCTAAAAATTTTTTTTTTAATAAAATTCTGTCCACTTTATTTTTTGAAATATCTTTTTGCCCTAAATGCACACCGTCGCAAAATTTTAAAACTTGATCATTAGAATAATCATTCATAAAAAGAATAGTTTTATTTTTTTTGCAAAGGAAACTTATTTTTTTTAAAGCATCTAAAATTTGTGTTTCTGATTTATTTTTTAATCTTAACTGTAGAAATTTTATTTTTTTTGTTTTTAAAACTTCATTTAAAATTACCAAATATTTTTTTAACGGCAGTTTTTTTGTTAGAAGTTCAGTAGGAGTTATAAGATATAAATATTTTTTTTTCTTTTTAAAAAGATTATTCATTTTCTAAGCTTGCATCCCACTTACCATGACAAGCTAAAGAATTCATTTTAGCACGGTGTAAAAAAATATTTTGAGCTACATTTTTATTTTCGCTTTTTCCAGCCCACACTTTGAGAGCATCTTCTTGTAAAGCCCTTCCATATGAAAAAGATAAATTCCATGAAGCGCTATTCAATTTGTTAATTTCATTTAAAATCATGGTAGCGTTTATGCTACTTAGTCCACCAGATAAAAAAACAATTCCAGGTACTTCTTCTGGAACAGTTTTTGTTAAGCATGCTAAAGTTTTTTCCGCAATTTCTTTTATATTTAATTTCTCACCGCTTTTATCTCCAGGAACTATCATATTTGGTTTTAATAGCATACCTTTTAAATCTACATTTTTTTCTTTTAAAGAATTGAAAACTTGATTAAGTGTTTCTTTAGTTACCTCATAGCACTTATCTATATTATGTTCTCCATCCATAATTACTTCTGGCTCAACAATTGGTACTAGTTTATTATTTTGGCTTATTAATGCATATTCTGCTAATAAAGAAGAATTCTCTTCCATGCAATGATTTGAAGGTATATTTTCTCCAATATTAATTACAGCTCGCCATTTTGTAAATTTAGCCCCGTTTTCAGCAAAATGTTTTAAACGTTCATCCAATGTCTCTATACCTTTAGTATACGTTTCAATTGAATCTTTATTAAATTCTTCTAAACCTTGATCAACTTTTATTCCTGGATAACAATTAATGTTTTCTAGTTTTTCTTTTAATGATTCATTACTTGAGTTTTTTTGAAAAAAAGTTTCTTCAAATAAAATTACACCAGATATATATTTTGAGATATCAGGAGTTGAAAATAAAGTATCTCTATAAAAACATCTTGTTTCTTTATTAGATTCAACATTTATAGAATTAAACCTTTTTTTTATGGTATTTGTACTTTCATCAGCAGCTAAAATTCCTTTACCATTCTCAACAATTTTTTTTGCAATGTATTGTATATTTTCTTTTGACATTAAATATATTTTGAAATGTAGTTTGTTAGATCAATTAATCTATTTGCAAAACCCCATTCATTGTCATACCAAGAAACAATCCTACAAAGCTTTTTTTTTATAACTTTGGTTTGTGTCAAGTCAAAGTTTGAACTGTATGGTGAGTGATTAAAATCTACTGAAACTAAAGGCTCATTGGTAATTGACAAGATATTTTTTAAATCTTTCTTTGAAGAGTTTATACATATTTTATTAATTTCATCTTCAGATGTATCTCTTAAAGTATTAAAAACAAAGTCTATTAGACTTACATTCGGGGTAGGGACTCTAATAGCTGTTCCGTCAAGCCTCCCATCTAAAGATGGAATTACTAATCCTATAGCTTTTGCAGCACCTGTTTTTGTTGGTATTAAAGATGTAGCAGCTGATCTTGCCCTTCTTAAATCACTGCTATGAAAAGTATCAACAATTCTTTGGTCACCTGTATATGAATGTATAGTTGTCATGTGACCAGTTTCTATTCCAATAGCATTATTTAAAATATTAGCTACTGGTGCTAAACAATTTGTAGTACATGATGCATTTGAAATTATTTTATGATTATTATTTATTTCTTTATGATTTACTCCGTATACAACAGTAATATCCGGGTTATCTGATGGCGCAGAAATAATTACTTTTTTTGCCCCAGCTCTTATATGTTTTTGAGAATCTTTTTTTGAAGTTAGAATTCCCGTACATTCAATTACAATATCAATTTTATTTTTTTTCCATGGTAATTTTATCGGGTTTGTTTCAGAAATGATTTGAGTTCTACCTAAACCAATATCAAATGAACTTTTATCGTTTTTAATTTTTTTATTATATGTGCCATGAATAGAATCATATTTAAATAAATGTATATTAGATTCCAAATCAGCTAAATCATTTATAATTTTTACTTTTATATTCTTTGCATTTTTACTTTCTGATAGAGCTCTTAAAAAAAGCCTACCAATTCTTCCAAACCCATTTATTGCTATATTAACCATTATTCTTTTTATAAATTCTTAATGCTAATTTTACAATTTCTTTAGCATTTAAACCAAAATTATCATATAAAACTTCTCCTGGCGCAGATGCTCCAAAACCATCCATTCCTAACATATATTTTTCATTTAATATATATTTTGTCCATCCATATTTTGATGCAGCTTCAATAGCTATTCTTTTTTCGATAGGTCCCAATATTTTATTTTTATAAATATCGTTTGTTCTATCAAAAATTTCCCAACAAGGCATTGATACAACTGCAACATTTAGAGATTTTTTTTCAAGAATTTCTTTTGCTTCAACAGCAATCGATACTTCGGATCCTGTAGATAAAATTGTTATATCTCTCTTATTTTTTTTTGTTTCTGCAATTATATATGCGCCTTTTTTTGACATATTTTCTGATATCTTTTCTTTTCTAACAATAGGAACATTTTGTCTTGTGAGAGAAATGACAGAAGGAGTATTTTCGGTTAAAGCAACTTCCCAACATTCTAATGTTTCAATAGCATCAGCTGGTCTTAGAACATTTAAATTTGGCACAGATCTTAAACTTGTAAGTTGTTCAATTGGTTGATGGGTAGGACCATCCTCTCCTAAACCAATAGAGTCGTGAGTCATTACATAAATAATTTTTTGCTTCATTATTGATGCAAGTCTTATTGATGGCTTACAATAATCTGTGAAAATTAAAAAAGAACCACCGTACGGAATTAAACCGCCATAAAGAGATATTCCTGTCATTGCTCCAACCATAGCATGCTCTCTAACTCCATAATAAATGTATGTTCCTTTATAACTTGAACTACTAAAAGTTTTTTGATTATCTGCTTTTGTTAAATTAGACTCGGTTAAATCTGCTGACCCACCTATTAAAAATGGCATTTTTTTTTGTAATAAATTAATTGCTATATTAGATGCTTTTCTAGTAGCAATTTCTTCATTTGACAAACAAAGCTTTTTTTTAATTTTTTTTAATTCTAAAAAGCAATTTTTATCAATCTTTTTATTCAAATAATTATTAAATAATTTTTTTTTCTTATTGTTTAAGTTTTTTAGAGTTAGATTCCATTTATTATTTTCATTAATTCCTTTAATCCCTGTATTTTTCCAAATTTTTAAAATTTCTTCTGGAATTACAAAAGGTGGGTAGTGCCAATTAAGTTTTTTTTTGGTTTTTTCTGCTTCATCTGGGCCAAGCGCAGCGCCGTGACTAGAATTTTTACCCTGTTTGTTTGGTGACCCGTACCCAATAATAGTTTTACATGCAATTAACGAAGGTTTTTTTGTTTTTTTTGCCTTATTAATTGCATTGTAAATTTGTTTAAAATCATGCCCATTAATTTTTTGCACATCCCAATTACATGCGTTAAATCTAACTAGATGATTTTCTGATGTTGATAAGCTTGTTGGACCGTCAATAGAAACATTATTATCATCAAATAAAACAATTAAGTTATTTAATTTTAAATGTCCGGCTAAAGAAATTGCTTCATGACTAATTCCTTCCATTAAACAACCATCTCCGACAACAACATAAGTATGGTGATTAATTAAATTCTTTCCAAATATAGATGAAAGGTGTTTTTCACCTATTGCCATACCTACTGAGTTTGCCAAACCTTGACCTAAAGGACCTGTGGTTGTTTCTATACCACATTCTATATCATACTCAGGATGCCCAGCTGTTTTACTTTTTAATTGTCTAAATTTTTTAATTTGATCAATGGTTATTTTTTTATATCCAGTTAAATGTAATAATGAATATAAAAGCATTGACCCATGGCCTGCAGATAAAATGAATCTATCTCTATTTGTCCATTTTGGATTTTGAGGATTAAAACGTAAAAAGTATTTATAGAGAATTGTTGCAACATCTGACATACCCAAAGGCATACCAGGGTGGCCAGAATTTGCTTTTTCAACAGCATCTATAGACAATGCCCTGATAGCATTGGACATTAATTTTAACTCTTTTATGTTTAAGTTATTTTTGGTTAACACATCTAGATATATAATTTTTCAATTCTAATTTTTGCTAAAGATTATAGAATAAAAAAATATACTTTAGTATAAGTAGATATAATAAAAAAATAAAATAATGCCAGTTTTAAGAATAAATATTAATGGACGTTTCTATGACATTACGTGCGAAAAAAATAAGGAAAAATATGTTTTAGAATTATCAAAGTATTTTGATAAAAAAGTTAGAGATTTGTCTGTTAAATTAAAAAACGTAGATCATTCAAGACTACTTGCTTTAACAGGAATTTTATTAAGTGAAGAATTAAACAATATTATGAAAGATAAAAGTAAAGTCGATAACCCATATGGAAAAAATTATAAAATTGAAGTTGAAGATTTAAAAGAAAAACATTCTGAAACAAAATTAATTGTAAAAAATAAAATAGATAAATTAATTTCACGGATTCAATCTTTAACTAAATGAAAATTCTTTTTTTTGGCGATATTTTTGGCAGATCAGGAAGAGATGCTTTAATAAAAGAACTATCATATTTTAAAAAAAAATATAGTCCTGATTTTATTTTAGTAAATGGTGAAAACGCTTCACATGGAAGAGGTATATCACAATCAATTTGTAATGATTTATTCTCAGCAGGCATAGATATTATTACTGGTGGAAATCATATTTTTGATAATAATGATGTTTTTAATTTTATAGATGAAGAAAAAAGATTATTAAGACCTAACAATTATCCTATTGATACACCAGGAAACGGTTATGGAATTTATGAAAAAAAACAAAAAAAAATATTAGTTATTAATGTAATGGGAAGAGTTTTTATGCAACCTCTAGACGATCCTTTTGAATCTATCAGGAAAGTTATAAACGGAAAAGTAATTGGAAAAGATGTTTCAGCGATAATAATTGATATTCATGGTGAAGCAACTAGTGAAAAAATGGCAATAGGTCACGAATTTGATGGTAAGACAAGTTTAATTGTAGGAACTCATACGCATATACCAACTGCTGACGCAAGAATTTTATCAAACGGAACTGCTTTTATTTCAGATTTAGGTATGTGTGGTGATTATGATTCAATTATTGGTATGGATAAAAACAAAGCACTAGAAAGATTTAAAAAAAAAACACCAGTAAGAGGAATTCACCCTGCTACAGGAGAAGCCTCTTTATCGAGTGTTTTTGTTGAAATAGATGAGAAAACAGGATTGGCAAAATCTATAAAACAAATAATTACAGGTGGTTCATTAGAAAGAGTTTCATAAAAAAAAATCATTTATTATTTTTTAAGATGGCAGGACATTCAAAATTTAAGAATATAATGTTTCGTAAAGGGGCCCAAGATAAAAAAAGAGCTAAAATATTTGCTAAGTTAGGTAGAGAAATTCAAGTTGCTTCAAAACAAGGGGGTTCAGATCCAGATTCAAATCATCGACTACGAACCGCTATAGACGCTGCGAAAGTTGCTAATGTTCCTAAAGATAATATAGAAAGAGCAATCAAAAAAGGATCTAGTAATGAAACTAATAATTTAGAAGAAATAAAATATGAAGGATTTGGTCCTGGAGGTACATCATTAATAGTTGAAACTATGACGGATAACAAAAATAGAACAGTTTCCGAGATAAGGAAAATTTTTTCAAAAAATGGAGGATCAATAGTTGAAAATGGAAGTGTATCTCATAATTTTAAAAGAAAAGGGGAATTAATTTACAAAGCAGATAAAACTATAGAGAATAAGGTTTTTGATTTTGCCGTAGAAGCTGGTGCAGATGATATAATTAATGAAGATGAAAACTACACTATTTATTGTGATCCAAATAAAATTATTAGTATTAAAGAAAAAATTTCTGAATTATCTATAGAACTTATTTCAGTTTCATTAACTTGGATATCATCTAATAGAATAAATATAAATAAAGAAAATGGTAAAAAACTTTTTAATCTTATTAATCAATTAGAAGATAATGAAGATGTTCAAAACATATCTTCAAATTATGATATTTCAAAAGAAGTTTTTGATACAATAGAGTTTAATAATTAGATAAAAAAAATGGCAGATAAAACATGGAAAGCTAGAGAAAGACAAGTTGCTAGGTTTTTTAATACAAACAGAACACCACTAAGCGGTGGTTCATCGAGACACACTAGGTCTGATTCTCTTCACAAAGAATTGTTTGTAGAATGTAAATTAAGAAAAAAACATTCAGTTATCTCTCTTTGGGATGAAACAAATGAAATGGCAAAGAAAGAATCAAAAACAGCAGTTATTGCATTATGTGAATCTGGAAGACCTGGTTTTTGGGTTATGGTCCATAGCGATGATTTAGAAAAAGTATCTGACATAGTTAAAAAAAAATAATATTTATATTTTTATGAAGAAATAATACTTTGTTTTTTTCGTTATAATTTTAAAATAGATTAAAATAAAATTATGGAAAACCAAGCTGTAGACGCTATAAATCTTGTTCAAAATGGGGCATATGATCTATCCATTTTTTCTTTATTTTTAAGAGCAGATCCAGTTGTTAAATTAGTTATATTTGGACTTTTCATATCGTCAATATGGAGTTGGGCAATAATCATAAATAAAATAAAAATGATTAGAAAAATAAATAATGTAACAAAAAAATTTGAGGATCTTTTTTGGTCCACTTCTTCATTGGAAGGTTTATATACTAAAACAGAAAGTAATAATGATAATCCTATGATCGCAATTTTTAATAAATCAATGATAGAGTGGCTGAAAATTAGAAATTCTAAAATTAAAGATAGAGTGGAGAACAGGTTAAATAATGTGTTAGTTAATTCTATAAATAATGAAATTACAAAATTAGAAAAAAATATGATTTTCTTAGCATCTTTAGGTTCATCAGCACCTTTTGTTGGGTTATTTGGAACTGTCTGGGGTATTATGAATAGTTTTCAAGCTATTGGTATAACAAAAAATACTAGTCTAGCAGTTGTTGCCCCAGGAATTGCCGAAGCTTTATTTGCAACAGCTTTGGGTTTAATAGCAGCAATACCTGCCGTTATAGCTTATAATAAAATATCAAGCATTTTTGATAATTACTCAATTAGATTAGAAACTTTTGCTCAAGAATTTGTTAATCGTGTAACAAAATAAAAAAAATGTCTAATAAATCTATACAAAGAATTAATAGTTTAAAATTTTCAAGAATATTAAAAAGAAATAAAACTATTAGTCAAATAAATGTAACTCCAATGGTGGATGTAATGTTAGTTTTACTAGTAATATTTATGATAACTGCTCCATTATTAAAAGTTGGTGTTCCAATTAATTTGCCAAAAACAAAAGCAAAAGCATTACCTGAAGATCAGGCTCCTTTATCTGTTACAATTAATAAAGAAGAAAAGATTTTTGTACAAAATACAGAAATAAGTTTAGAAAAATTAATACCAAAATTAGTTTCTATTTCAAAAAATAGAAATGATAGGAAAATTTTTATTAGAGCTGATGAAGTTTTATCATATGGAAAAGTAGTTGAAGTAATGGCACTAATTACTTCAGCAGGATTTAATAAAATTGCACTAGTTACTGATTTTGAAATAAAAAAAATAAATGACAATAAATAATTTAATTTTTCTTCCAATTAAAAGAGAAGTTTTGGAAAAAAAGAATTATCTTTTACAGTCATTGGGATTTCATTTATTAATAATAATTTTGATATATTACGGGCTACCAAATTTTTTTAGATATCGTGCAGAATTTCTACCTCCTTTACCGGTTGAAATAATAAATATTTCAAATAAAACAGCAGCGCCAAAAATTAACTTTAAAAAAAGTCCTGATACTGAAAAAAATAAAACAAATTATGCTAATCAGGAAAATATAAAATATAATAAACAAACCGTTGTGCCAGATGATAGTAGAGAAATAATTCAGGACACAAAAGAAGTTAAAGAAATAAAAAAAAAGAAAATTGTTAAATTAAAAGAATTAAAAAAAAAACCTAATCAATTACAAAGTGTTTTAAAATCTATTGAACAAGT
>Ga0207966_1001013_pt1 | contig 15624 bp, 6 predicted proteins | sample Knorr_S23_td_NAD_FD_185611 | JGI IMG/M metagenome (GOLD analysis project Ga0207966, IMG submission 185611) | Marine microbial communities from Southern Atlantic Ocean transect - Knorr_S23_td_NADW_ad_2500m_LV_B (SPAdes) (version 2) | ecosystem: Environmental > Aquatic > Marine > Oceanic | place... | reverse complement strand
AGACTCGATGGGATCGAAATATGTCAGGGTCTGGCTACTGGCTGCATCGGCGCTAGTAATCGCAGTTCTGCTGGGCGCGTGCAGCGGCGGCGATAGCGACTCCAGTAAGTTTCCAATTGATCTGACCGGTAGCCGCGTCGCCGCGGGCGAAGAAATCTACGCACAGAACTGTGCATCGTGCCACGGCCCGGTGCAAGGTCCTGTTGTGCTGGCGGCGGCGCCGGTACATGGTGATGCGGGCCACACCTGGCACCACCCGGACCGTCTGCTTCATCAGTGGGTTCTCGATCGCCCACCGCTTGCCACGGTCATGCCGGCGTTCAGGGGCGTCCTCTCCGACGAACAGGTGCTCGAAGTGCTCGCCTACATCAAAAGCACGTGGCTTCCCGAGATACAGGAACGCCAGGACCTGGGCTCAAGGCAGTACGAGGCCCAGGTCATCGAAGACGGGACCGAATGACGGCGAAGTACCTGCGGGCGCCGCGACTGGTGCAGCAATACTGGCCCGGGCAGGAGGCGCCATGTGTCCGCCCGGAATCGTGGACCCCGTGATAAACGGACCGCGCAGATCCGGCATTTCAAACTGGCGTACACGTTCTCGCCAGCCCATTTCCGTCTCCCGTAGCGACAGCACCCGAGCGGCCAACTGTGCGATATTGCTCTCATACCGCTCCCACTGCCTCGCGATATACATCGCTATCACGAGAAGAAGAGCGCCAGCCAACGCGTCGAGAATGTAGTGGTTGGCGGTTGCAATAATCGCCACGAACATCAGCAACTGAAAACTGAATCCGGCGATGATTACCCGGCGCCCCCCGAACCTGAATGCGGCGATCATCACGAGCAGCGCCCAGGCGTAGTGGAGGCTGGGCATTGCCGCGAATCGGTTGTAGCTAATCGCCGAGTTGGAGTTGGGTGCGGCAGGGTCGAGCCCGAGAAGAGTAACGGTGTCGGTCATGCCGAGTCCGGGCATAAACCTGGGCGGGGCAAGCGGATAGACCGCGAAAACAACCGCTCCCAGTGTCATCGTTAGCATAAACGTACGGCGCAGTTGAACGTAAGCAACCCGGGTTTTTATGAACAGGACCACGGCCGTACCTGCCAGTCCCAGCCACATCCCAACGGCGTAGAAATAGGTCAATGCTATGAGCAACCCCAGGGAGAGCCGCGCGATGATTTGCTGAATGAATGACTCGTGGTTGAGGGCGAGCGCACTCTCAAGCCGAATCACGCCCCAGCCATTGGAAACTGCCTTGAGCACCGGCGAAGGGTCGGTCAAGTTCTTTGCGAGCGCGAACGTGAGGTACGCAACCCCCACAATCGCCAGCTCTCTTGAAACCGTACGAAACACCGAACTGTCACCCCCGTTCAGGTCGGTTCTCCCTTCCCAGAGAGTCACCTGATCGGTTGAGTGTGGTTATTTTTTGTAATTCTCGCCCGTTAGTTACGTGATTTCAAGGGCAACGGGCGTTTTGGCACTTCAAAATCTACGAATGAGCAGGGTCGCGACAGTCGTGAATCGAGGGTTTAGCGTGCGAATCGCCGTAAAGGTGGTTCGGGCCGATCAAATACATCTGAATACCAGTTGACAGCGTATTTGGGTTAGAACTAAAATTCGAGGCTGTCAGAGAATGGTTCATCTCTTTACGTCTCGCCCTGGTTCATTTTTTCATTCCCCAACCCACCGGAAGCACGCGCGGCAAGTTCGCTAGCATGCTTGCGGTCTTCGCGCGTTTGAATTCGGCCCCAACGCGTGTTGCCCATCCCTAGCACTCCAGGAGTGTGAGTATGGTCATTGCTGATCGCAGACTAGCCCCGTCCAAGCAGTCCGATTACAAGACGTTTAACAGCATCCGGAACACTGTGGATGTTCCGAACCTGGTACAAGTTCAAGTCAATTCTTTCGATTGGCTCAAGACCGATGGGTTGAAAGACCTGTTTGACGAGATTTCCCCGATTGAGGACTTCTCCGGCGGTCGGTTCGACCTGCGTTTTTTGAATCACGAAATTCGCAAGCCAAAGAACACCGAGCGAGAATGCCGCAAGCGAGAGATCACTTACTCCGCTCCCCTCTACGTAACGGTGCAACTCGTCATCAAGGAAACTGGCGAAGTCAAGGAACAGGTCCTGTTCTTTGGCGACGTACCGATGATGACCCAAAACGGCACGTTCGTAATCAACGGTGCTGAGCGGGTTGTCGTATCTCAGCTCGTACGGTCGCCCGGTGCATATTTCACAACCAAGGCCGATCCCACGACCGGTCGAATGCTTTGCAGCGCAAAGTTGATTCCCTATCGTGGTGCATGGGTAGAACTCGAAACCAGCAACAAGGACCTGCTCTCGGTAAAGGTCGACCGCAAACGCAAGGCTCCGATTTCCACACTGCTGCGCGCTCTCGGATTCACCACGGACAAAGAAATTCTTGGTTTAGTGGCCGACGTGGACGAGGACCCGCTGCACCGATACATGGAAGCGACGCTTGCGAAAGATACCGCAGCGACTACTGAGGAAGAAGCTCTGCTTGAGTTTTATCGTCGGCTGCGACCTGGTGAGCCGCCCAGCGTGGAAAATGCACGTGATCTGATCAACAACCTGTTCTTTAACGAACGGAAATACGACCTCGGGCGCGTCGGTCGTTACAAGCTGAACCGAAGGCTCGGGCTCAAGGAAAAGACCCGGACCCTCACGAAACGCGATTTCGTCGAACTCGTCCGACGCATGATCACTATCAATAACGGCCGCGCCGGCAACGACGATATCGACCACCTGGGCAACCGCCGTGTGCGTGCCGTTGGTGAATTGATTCAGAACCAGTTGCGGGTTGGTCTTTTGCGGATGGAGCGCGTTGTAAAAGAACGCATGACCACGCAGATGGACCCGACGACCACAACTCCCGCCGCGCTGATCAACATCAGGCCTGTAGTTGCTGCGGTGCGCGAGTTCTTCGGTGGTTCGCAGTTGTCACAGTTCATGGACCAGACCAACCCCCTGGCGGAACTGACACACAAGCGGCGGCTATCGGCACTTGGCCCCGGAGGTCTTTCCCGTGAACGCGCCGGGTTCGATGTCCGCGACGTGCACGCCTCCCACTACGGGCGCATCTGCCCGATCGAAACGCCGGAAGGGCCCAACATCGGACTGCTGGGTTCCCTTGCGACTTACGCGCGGCTCAACGATTACGGATTTATCGAAACTCCGTACCGGAAGATTCTCCGAACGATGGCGAGCGACAACCCCGATATCCAGGGTCGCACCCCGCTCGAAGACATCGTCGACGACAAGGGAAAAGTAGTCGCCGAGAGTGGCAAGCCGATCACAATTCCGATTGCCGAGCAGGTAACCCTGCTCAAAGCGCGCGATGTGAAAGTTCTGCCTTTTGTTACCAACAAAGAGGCAGACCGTGAATATCTCTCGGCCGATGACGAAGAGCAGAGAACGATTGGCCAGGCCACCACTCCGATGGACGCCAAGGGACAGATTACTACTGACCTCGTCGAAGTCCGTATAGGTGGTAGTGAGGCGTACTCTTACGTTCATCCGGACGAAGTCCAGTTTATGGACGTTTCGCCAATGCAAATCGTGAGTGTTTCAACGGCGCTGATTCCGTTCCTCGAGCACGACGATGCTAACCGGGCCCTGATGGGTTCGAACATGCAACGCCAGGCCGTCCCGCTGATCCGCCCGCAGGCACCCCTCGTGGGAACCGGTATGGAATGGCGGGTTGCAAGCGATTCAGGTCAGGTTGTGATTTCACAGGCCGATGGCATCGTTTCGGAATCGACCAGCGATTCCGTAAAAGTGGTCGGCGAAAACGGTGACCAGCAAGAGTACCCGCTTACGAAATTCGTGCGTTCCAACCAGGGCACGTCGATCAACCAGCACCCCATCGTCTACAAGGGCGACAGGGTCGTTGCCGGGTCGCCACTTGCCGATAGCTCATCGACCGATAACGGCGAGCTCGCACTGGGCCAGAATCTTCTCGTTGGCTTCATGATGTTCGACGGGTACAACTATGAAGACGCGATCATCCTGAACGAAGACCTCGTAATGGACGACCGATACACCTCGATCCACATCGAAAAGCACGAGGTCGAAGCACGCGAGACAAAGCTCGGCCCGGAAGAAATCACCAGGGACATTCCAAACGTAGGTGAAGAGAGTCTGCGCGACCTCGACGAAGAAGGAATCGTCAGGATCGGCGCATGGGTTGCCGCCGGCGACATCTTGGTCGGGAAGATCACCCCGAAGGGTGAAACCGAATTGACCGCCGAAGAGAAACTCTTGCGAGCGATTTTCGGTGAGAAGGCGCGTGACGTAAAAGACACCAGCCTGCGCGTTCCACACGGGCAACACGGCAAGGTTATCGACGTCCGCATTCTGACGAAGGAAAACGGCGACGATATGTCACCCGGCGTCACCAAGACCGTCAGGGTTTGGGTCGCCCACACAAGGAAGATCAACGAGGGTGACAAGATGGCCGGACGGCACGGCAATAAAGGTGTTGTCGCAAAGATTCTGCCCCGCGAAGACATGCCCTTCCTCGCGGACGGTACACCGCTCGACATTCTCTTGAACCCAATTGGCGTGCCTTCCCGGATGAACCTGGGTCAACTGCTCGAAACCCACCTGGGCTGGGCCGCACACACCCTGGGATTCCACGCAAGGACTCCAGTGTTCGACGGCGCCAAAGACAGCGTTGTTGAAGACCAGCTTGGACGTGCCTGGTTCGTCAGTCAATCGAACAGCAAAGACCACCGCGACCTCGATTCCGAAGACATTGACTGGCCAAAGGTCGATGCGTATCTCGAAGAACGGGGTTTTGACCGGGACCGGCTCTGGAGCGACGCACCTTCGAACCGTGGCGTGGCAAGAGAAGCCTGCCTTCGGATCTGGCTGAAGGAAGTCGCCGGGCTTGAGACGAAAGGCCTGAAGCCTTCGGAGCTGATGCAAGAATCTCTGAAATTCGCGCGGGAAAAGAACCTCTCAGCTCCGATTTTCGGTAAGCAGATTGTTTATGACGGACGGACCGGAATCACATACGACCAGCCGATCACCGTCGGTAACGTCTACATGCTCAAACTCATTCACCTCGTGGAAGACAAGATCCACGCACGGTCGACCGGTCCCTACTCGCTCATCACACAGCAGCCACTCGGCGGTAAAGCGCAGTTCGGCGGACAGCGATTCGGCGAAATGGAGGTCTGGGCCCTCGAGGCATACTCCGCCGCCTACACCCTGCAGGAAATGCTAACGATCAAGTCTGACGACGTCATCGGACGTGTGAAGACCTACGAAGCGATTGTGAAGGGTGAAGAGGTAATCCAGCCGGGAGTGCCCGAATCGTTCCACGTCTTACTCAAAGAACTACAAGGCCTCGGGCTTTCAGTCGAGCTCCTGAACGAAGACATAGAGCGGTTTACGCGTGTCAGGAGCCAGGCGCAGGAGATGTCTGCGACTCTCGGGGCGCCATTGAACTGGGACGACCTGAGCGACGAACCGCTGGATGTCCTGGACATCGAAGAGCTACCCGGCGGCGAGCTGCCGGCGGCACTGGCCGATGATCAGGAAGATTCAGATAACTCTGACGATGACGATTCGGATGACGAAAACGATGAATCGGACGAGCCTTCGGAAGATTCTCTGCAGGCTCTCGCCTCAGAGGAAGCGAGCGATGCCGGGGACAAAATCCCGGGCACCGAAGATGAAGAAAACTAGCTAATTAACGTCCCGGGCGAGATCCGCCCGGGGCCTGTGACATTGCTGGCGTTGCCAGCGTAACGAAACGGGCCAGCCGCCCACGGGGTGCAACCCCGAAAGGTGAAGGAAACGGCAACTCATGGGACAGTCTGGCGCCGATTTCAACGCAATCAGAATCTCGCTGGCATCGCCGGAGCAGATTCGTGCCTGGTCATATGGAGAAGTGACCAAACCGGAAACGATTAACTACCGCACGCTGCGGCCGGAAAAAGACGGCCTGTTTTGCGAGCGCATTTTCGGCCCGACCAAGGACTGGGAATGCTACTGCGGCAAGTACAAGAAAATCCGCTACAAGGGCGTTATTTGCGACCGCTGCGGTGTTGAAGTTGCGCGATCTAAAGTACGGCGTGAACGGATGGGCCACGTAAAGCTGGCCGCTCCGGTCGCGCACATCTGGTTCTCAAAGGGAACGCCGTCACGACTCGGCCTTCTCCTCGAACTCTCACCGCGCAATCTCGAGCGGATTCTGTATTTCGCACAGTACGTCGTCACCTCTGTCGATGCCGATGCGCGGCAGAGCGCCATCGAGCAACTCGGGGCATACCGCGACGCCGAGATGAACCGGTATGACGAAGAACTGAAAGAGGCGATCGCCGGGGATTCCGTCGAGGCGACCCTCGCGGTAACGATGCAGGCGATATTCAACGCCAGGACCGAGGCAGAACGCCTGGCTACCGAGGCTGCCGAGGCTGAAAAGCCCAAAAAGAAAATTACCAAGGCGCAGCTCGCGAAGATGGAAAAAGAGGTCGAGGACCGGACCAGGGCTGAACAAGCCGAAATCGCAGGCATAAAGGGCGAAGACGCCGTTGCCAGGCTCACCGAACTCACCGAGGAATTGAAAGCAGGCGTCGAATCTGACGTTCAGGACAAGATTGACGACCTCGAAGCGATTCGGGTGATGGACCTTCTAACCGAGGCCCGCTTCCGCGAGCTCCGTGACAAGTTTGGAGAAGTGTTCAAGGCGTCCATGGGTGCCGAATCGGTTCTCGAAATTCTTCAGAATACCGATCTCGACGATCTTCGAACCGATCTGCAAGATCAGGTCCGCAACACATCGGGCCAGCGCCGCAAGAAGGCAATCAAGCGGCTGCGGGTGGTCGAGGCCTTCCGAAAGAGCGGCAACAAGGCCGAATGGATGATATTGACCGTCCTGCCGATTCTGCCCCCCGAACTGCACCCGATGGTTCAGCTCGATGGTGGCCGATTTGCCACAAGCGACCTTAACGACCTCTACCGCAGGGTAATCAACCGGAACAACCGCCTGAAGCACCTTATCGAACTTCAGGCACCCGACATCATCATCCGCAACGAGAAACGGATGCTCCAGGAGGCTGTCGACGCGCTTATCGACAACGGCAGGCGAGGTCGCGCCATCCAGGGCAGCCACAACCACAAGCTGAAATCGCTAACAGACTTGCTCCGTGGTAAGCAGGGCCGGTTCCGCCAGAACCTGCTCGGAAAGCGGGTCGATTACAGCGGTCGTTCAGTCATCATTTCTGGCCCGCAGCTCAAAATGTACGAGTGCGGCCTGCCCAAAAAGATGGCCCTAGAACTGTTCAAGCCTTTCATTATGAACGCGCTTGTCGTAAAGGGCTATGCCCACAACATTAAAAGCGCAAAGCGCATGACAGAACGCGCCCGCCCGGAAATCTGGGACCTCCTGGAAGAGGTTATCCAGAATCACCCGGTAATGCTGAACCGCGCACCAACCCTCCACCGGCTCGGCATCCAGGCGTTCCAGCCAGTGCTCGTCGATGGGTCTGCCATCCAGATCCACCCGCTTGTATGTACTGCGTTCAACGCTGACTTCGACGGTGACCAGATGGCAGTTCACGTACCCCTTTCCAGGGAAGCGGTGCTGGAAGCGCAACGCCTGATGCTTTCGACCAACAACATGCTGGCACCCAGCTCGGGCTTCCCGATCGTTTCGCCGACACTGGACATGGTCCTCGGCATGTACTACCTCACCGGAATCGACGGTGAAGGGATAACACCGGTCGAAAGGGACGAGGACGGCAACCCCAAGTATAAGAGGTTTGCCAACTTCGACGACGTGCTACTTGCATTAGACACAGAGCGAGTCAAGTTGCGCGAGATGATCGTCGTCAGAGGCGCCGACGGGGAACGGATAAATACGACCGTCGGACGAATCATCTTCAACCAGGCACTTCCCGAGCAGATGGAATTCCGCAACCAGCTATTTGCGCGGAGCGAGATCGAGTCGCTCGTGGGCGAAGTCGTCAACGATATGGGTAACAAAACCACATCCTTGATGCTCGACAAGCTCAAAGACCTCGGTTTCAAGTACGCGACGCAGTCCGGCACCACAATCGCGATGAAAGACATCGTTGTGCCACCGCAGAAGCAGTCATTGCTCTCTGCCGCCGACACCAAAATCTCGCGCCTTGATGAGCAGTACCTTGAAGGCCTGATCACCGAGCCCGAACGGTACAAGGCGTCAGTCGAAATCTGGACCGACGTTTCCGAAAAAATGACGAAGGCTGTAGAAGAGAATCTGCCGAGCTACGGTGGAATCTTCTCGATGGCCGATTCCGGAGCGAAAGGTAACATCGCCCAGATCAAGCAGATGGCCGGCATGCGCGGCTTAATGTCGGATCCCAAGGGCCGTATCATCGAGATGCCGATCCGTTCGAGCTTTGCCGAGGGTCTCACGATCCTCGAGTACTTCATCTCGACTCACGGCGCTCGCAAGGGTCTTGCCGACACCGCTCTGCGAACGGCCGACTCGGGTTACCTGACCCGGCGGCTTGCCGACGTTGCCCAGGACGTGATCATCACGACGGAAAACGACCCCGGCGCACAGGGAATCTTGATCTCCGACGACGGAAAGAGAGGATTGCAGGCACCGTTGGCCGACCGAATCTGGAGCCGGTACCTGTCCGAGCCGATCGTGCACCCGGAGACGGGCGAAGTTATCGCTGACCGCGACGAACTTATCACCCGCGAATTGGCCCAGGTGATCAAAGAAGCTAACGTGACCGAAGCGTGGGTGTTCTCTCCACTCTCGAGCACTACCCAGCGAGGCATTTCTCGGAAATGCTACGGGGCTTCCCTCGCAATGGGTTCGCCGACACTGCTCGGCGAGGCGGTCGGAATCATTGCAGCTCAGTCGATTGGTGAACCTGGCACACAGCTAACGATGAGGACATTCCACACTGGCGGTGTCGCTGGTAAGGACATCACTTCGGGACTACCTCGCGTGGTTGAACTGTTCGAAGCAAGGCAGCCCAAGGGTATGGCCGTTCTCTCTGAAATCGGCGGTAAGGTCGAACTCGCCCAGCTGCCTGAAGGACGTGTCGTAAGGGTAATTTTAAGTGAGAAATTCTCCGAGCAAATAGACATTCCCGACACACATCGCCAGACGATGAAGACCGGCGACTGGGTCGACGCGGGCGAACCGGTCCTGTCGATCAAGAAGACTGCAAAGGCAGCCGCGGTCAAGGCAGGCACCTACGACGAACTGCAGGACGAAATTACCGCGACGGTCGCCGGCACGGTGCAGGTTACGAAGACCGTGGTTCGCATTACGTGGGAAGAAACCGACGAGCGCGAATACGTTATTCCGGCAGCATCGGAAATTCTTGTTTCCGACGGCGATACTGTTGAACCCGGCCTAGCGTTGACTGACGGCCCGAAAAATCCGCAGGACATCCTGCGAATCGAAGGCCAGGCCGCGGTACAGCGCTACCTGGTCGACGAAGTTCAGGCCGTGTACCGGTCGCAGGGTGTCCAGCTGCACGACAAGCACATCGAGGTGATCGTTCGCCAGATGATGCGCAAGGTGAGGGTCGACAACCCCGGCGACAGCGACCTGCTGCCCGGCGAACTTGTCGATCGGCACGACTACGAGTACACAAATAACAACATGCTGGCCGAGGGCGGCGAGCCCGCTACCGCGAGCCCGGTCCTCTTGGGTGTTACCAGGGCATCTCTCAACACCCAGAGTTTCCTGGCCGCAGCTTCTTTCCAGGAAACCGCTCGAGTGTTGACGGAGGCCGCGGTAAACGGTTCCGTTGACCGATTGAACGGACTGAAGGAAAACGTGATCATCGGACGATTGATTCCGGCCCGGCTGGATCTGTCGGAAGAGGGTCGCGCACGGCTTGGGATCAAGGAAGGCGACCGCAAGGACGGTCAACTTACCGGGTTTACGAAAGCCCCGGCTACGTTCGAAGAAGCACTTGCAGCAATTGGCGGAGCAGACCTGGTCGGCGTCGGTGCCGAGGCTGGTCCTACGCTGGGAGCCGATGCAGCTGCCGCGGCGGCCACCCTGTCATCAGGTGATGACGGCGGTCTGCTGGCCGCGGTGTCGGCACTGTCCGATGCAGTGTCGAGTAGTGACTCGTCCGCTGATTCCGGTGACGATGATGCCGCACGGGCAGCCGAGGCACTCCGTGCTTCGACATCGACTGCGGAAGAGAATCCCGAACCTGCGCCACAGTTTGTGGACGATGGATCAGGTGACGAGGGAGCTTCAGAAGGTTCCGGAGATTCGGAGGACAGCAAGAGCGAGAATCCTACGGAGTAAGTCTCATTCGGTGTAATGAGTGAGACATAAAGTTTGCTCACGGTGGCCCCGGCGGAACAGCCGGGGCCACGGTATTTAATAAAACGGACGCAAACGCGCCAAACATCTGCTCGCCTGCCAGTGCCATCTAAAGGCGAGTTCTCATATAGACTTGAGGCTCCGTTCGCGGGCGGTTAGCTCAGCTGGCTAGAGCGCGTCGTTGACATCGACGAGGTCACAGGTTCAAGTCCTGTACCGCCCACCAGAACTGGATACAATCGAACTATGTGCAATTTGTCGCAAAAATCCGCCCCGCTCGCGCAAGCAGTTTGCGCGCCCTCCAGTGGCACGCGGGCAGAACGCGACCCAGCGGAGTGCAGCCCGTCGTTCGGGCGCTACACGTTGACTATCTAGGCGCGCCGCCCTCCATCCAGGTGACGCGCCCCAAACTTCGTCGTTTACCCTTTCACGCGGTGTTTTACGCGTGATTTATTTGCACAGCGGAACGGATCGCGCTTCGCATGTTCGGAGCCAATCAAAATGGCAGTTAAATTCAAAGACCTCTCGCCTGAAAATCAACAGGACTACCGCGATCGGATGCGCCACTCCGCGGCGCACGTTCTCGCAGAGGCGGTAACCAAACTATTTCCTGAATCACAATTAACTATCGGCCCGCCGATCCAGGACGGCTTTTACTATGACTTCGCAGTCCCCGAGCCATTCACCCCGGGCGACCTTAAAAAGATCGAGTTCGAAATGCGTGATTCGATCAGGGCGAACACCGAGTTCGTCGAACGCGAGGTGAGTCGGGATGAAGCGCTCAAGCTCGTCAGCGGCAACCCGTACAAAGTCGAAATTCTCGAAGGTATTCCCGCCGATGAGCGGGTGACCTTCTGCAGCCATGCGGGCGGTACGTTTGAAGACCTGTGTCGCGGTGGTCACATGGAACGTACGGGAGACATCAGGGCCTACAAGCTGCTCTCATCGGCCGGCGCTTACTGGCGCGGCGATGAAAACAACACAATGCTCCAGCGCATCTACGGTACCGCGTGGGAGTCGAGAGACGCCCAGAAGGACTACCTGAAGCGCCGGGAAGAGGCTGAAAAGCGCGACCATCGCAGGCTCGGACGGGCGCTTGGCCTGTTCTTTTTCGACCCTATCGCACCCGCAAGCCCGTTCTTCCTGCCGAAGGGCGCGATCGTGATGAACAGCCTGATCAACTATGTCAAAGAGTTGTACGAAAAATACGGCTACCAGGAAGTGATGACCCCGCAGATTTTCAACACCGATCTGTGGAAGAAGTCGGGCCACCTCGAGGCATACGCGGAAAACATGTACTTCGTCGATGTCGACGATCGCGAGTTTGGCGTGAAGCCGATGAACTGCCCTGCGGCAGCAATGCTCTACCAGGCCGATTCGCGCAGTTACCGGGACCTTCCGTTGCGGTGGGCAGACTTCGGTCGATTGCACCGCAACGAACGGTCGGGCGTTACGCAGGGTCTTTTCAGGGTTCGTTCGATGGTCCAGGACGACGCTCATATCTTCTGCACGTTTGATCAGATCAGCGGTGAAATCAGTTCATTCATTGAAATGTTGGGTGAAGCGTATGCCGCGCTCGGATTTGAGAAATACCGATTTGAGCTGTCACTCCGCCCCGACAAGCGAGTCGGATCAGACGAGATGTGGGAACAGGCGGAAGCCATCCTCACCGAGTTGCTCGACACCTCGGGTCAGGAGTACACCACCGAAGCGGGAGAGGGCGCGTTCTACGGTCCGAAGATCGACATATTCGTGCCCGATGCACTCGGGCGCGACTGGCAGCTGGGCACGGTGCAGCTCGATTTCTCGCTCCCCGAGCGCTTTGACCTTGAATATGCGGCTGAAGATGGCACTCGAAAGCGACCGGTCGTTATCCACCGTGCGATGTACGGCACGCTCGAACGTTTCCTGGGCGTACTGATCGAACACCTCGCCGGAGCCTTCCCGCTGTGGATGGCACCCGTGCAGGCAGTGGTGGTGCCGATCGCAGACCGCCACAACGAATTCTGTCATGAGATCGGAACGAAGCTCAGGGCAGCTGGCCTGAGGGTTGAAGTTGACGATTCGAACGACCGGATGAACTCGAAGATCAGGCAGGCCCAGTTGCAGAAGGTGCCGTACATGCTGGTAGTCGGCGATCGTGAAATAGAGGCCGGCGCGGCGGCTGTGCGCACCAGAACGGGTGAAGACCTCGGTGCAATACCCGTTGGCGAGGTAGTCGACATGCTGACAAAGCAGGTGGCAGACAAGTCGTGAATCGATAGCCAACACGGGTAATTGCTGCGGGTTTTCGCAGCAGTTCAAGTCGGCGTCGGTGCCGGATTTTGCAACGAAAAAAACTCACGAAAAACAACAGGCCGTCAATTTGACGGCCTATTGCGCGCAGTGTAGCCTCGAATTGCATTGTTACAGTTTGCACAATGCCTGAATCGGGCGTTGCCAAACATGATTTCCTACATGCCATAGTTCGCCAGGTTTTCGAAGGCCCACAGTGACGCCGATTCCGGGCGCGACGGATTTGTAACCCTAAATGACCAACGACGAAATCACGCTGCACCGAGGACTCGCGGGGGTTTACTTCGACCGCAGCGCCACGACGTTCATCGATGGCAAGGAAGGCGTCCTCGAATACCGGGGTTACAACATCAACGAGCTGGCCGAGCACTCGACCTTCGAGGAAACGGCATACCTGCTGATCCACGGCGTGCTGCCAACGCAGGCCCAGCTCGACGATTACGATGCCGAGCTAAAGGGTGCCCGTGAGCTTCCCGAGCAGATCTTCGACGTGATCGAGATCGTCAAAGACGCCCACCCGATGGACGCCCTCCGCACCTCCGTTTCAGCGCTTTCAGGCTTCGACCCGGACCGTAACGACAACTCAACTGAAGCGACCATCCGAAAGGGTCTCCGGCTTACCTCGCAGGTGCCGTCGATAGTAATGGCGCATCACAATATCCGGCGCGGCAAAGACCCGATCAAACCCAGTACCACTCTGAATCATGCGGGTAATTTCCTTTACATGATGGACGGCAACGAGCCGAGTGGCCAGGCGACGAACCTGATGGACAAGGACTTTGTCCTGCACGCCGATCACGGCTCGAACGCATCGGCCTTCACCGCCCGTGTCGTGGCGGGCACCGCTGCCGATATCCACGGTGCAGTGACTGCCGGTATCGCCGCGCTCTCTGGCCCGTCACACGGGGGCGCCGCTGAAAACGTAATGCAGATGGCACGCGAAATCGACAAGCCCGAGAACGCTGCCGACTATGTGCAGAACCTGCTATCCAATCGACAGCGCGTGATGGGCTTCGGGCACCGGGTCTACAAGGCCGAAGACCCCAGGGCCGGCCACCTGCGCCAGGGCGTGAAGGATTTGAGCGAGGAAATGGGCCAGCCCGAGTGGTACCAGATCCTCGAAGCCGTTGTCGACGCGATGAAACCGTACGCCCGCCGCGGCATCCACGTAAACGTCGATTTCTTTGCCGGGGTCATCTACTACCTTAACGGCGTACCGCAGGACCTGTTCGTGCCGATCTTCGCAGTGGGACGAATCCCTGGCTGGACCGTCCAGGTCGTCGAGCAGTTCGAACACAACATCCTGATCCGCCCGCTCCTCCAGTACACGGGCGATCGCGAGCAGAAGTACGTCCCGATAGGGGAACGCGGCTAATCTGCGGTTGTCGCTTCGGAAACTTTCTTCTCCCCCGAGAGAAGGTCAGATCGTGGGGAATGCGCCCGGCCGTTCGAGAAACGCCTCCCTACACCCTTTCTGACACCCGGAAATATGTCATCCTGAACTTGATTCAGGATCGTTAGCCGACGCGGGGAGGCAGAAGCGACTCCGCCGTCTTCGATCTTTCGATCATCCGTTAACAGCCGCTACTGGTTTCACATTAAATTGCCACCTCCGACGCTCGGCGAATTTGAACAGCAGTTGATCGACCACATCGGCCGGCACGGACCGATCACGTTCGAAGCGTTCATAGAAGCCGCGCTATATGACACGCAATTTGGCTACTACCCGAGCAGGCGGCGCCAGCAGGGTTCAACACCGGTTGGCACTGACGGTGACTACTTCACCAGCCCGGTTACACACCCTGCATTCGGCGCGCTGCTGGCGTTGCAACTGCGCGAAATGTGGCAACGGCTCGGCTCGCCCGGTGAGTTCGTCGTCGTTGAGATGGGTGCTGGAGACGGCGTGCTCCGTTCGGACTTCACCGAATACGCGGAGCGCGAACTGCCTGATTTAGCAAAGGTTTTGCACTACTCCGCCACCGATTTGGTACCACCCGTAGGCTCTGATTGGGTAGCCGGTCATGCCGATCTACCGACCGCCATTACGGGCTGCGTTATTTCCAACGAGCTGATCGATGCCCACCCGGTGAACAGGTTCATTGTCGAGGCCGGGGCCGTCAGGGAGATATTTGTCGACTACAGGAACGACGCATTCGTCGAAACCGTCGGAGACGTCGTTGAGCCCGAAGTCGAAGCCAGGGTGCTACCGTTCGTCCGCTCGCTCCCTGACGGGTACCGGGGCGAGGTTAACCTGCGGCTCGGATACTGGTCGGACTCGGTTTCGGCAACTCTCGACCGTGGGTACGTAATCACGATCGATTACGGGTTCGACAGGCCCGATCTCTACGCGCCGACGCGACTTTCAGGCTCGTTACGCTGCTACTACCAGCACACGCTCGGCCAGAACCCGCTTCGCAGAATCGGCAAACAGGACATCACGGCCCATGTCGACTTCACCGCGGTTGATCACACGCTGATGGTCAACGGTTTCACCAAAAACGGAAACACGACCCAGTCGAACTTTCTGACAAACCTCGGAATCGAGGATTTTTTACGGTACGTCGAGGACCGATCCAGGAGCAGGGAAGTTTCAAGATCGGAGTCCGAAGAAGACATGGTGGGCATTGGCGCGTTAATCGCCCCTGAGGGTCTCGGTAATTTCCGCGTTGTTGTTCACTCCAGGGGAGTCGTGGGCGGGGTCGACGACCAGCAGCTATCGAACACCGGGCCTCGCGGGCTTACAGGAATCGACGGCGGGCCATCGCTTGCCGCTGGTCACCCGGCCCCGTCATTGCGAGATGCCGCCGCCGATCACGCGAGGCTACTGCGGGCAGGCAACCCGTTTTCTCAGTCGCGCTCCCAAATCGAAGACCCACCAACCTGGGAGCAGCTTTTCAGCGACGAGCCGTAACGGCCCGTGCCTCGATCTCGATAACGACCTTTCGACCGACACGAATCCCTTCGAGGCCGGCTTTGGCCGCTTCGCCTACTTCGACGGGCCCGGT
>Ga0207966_1001009_pt1 | contig 15645 bp, 15 predicted proteins | sample Knorr_S23_td_NAD_FD_185611 | JGI IMG/M metagenome (GOLD analysis project Ga0207966, IMG submission 185611) | Marine microbial communities from Southern Atlantic Ocean transect - Knorr_S23_td_NADW_ad_2500m_LV_B (SPAdes) (version 2) | ecosystem: Environmental > Aquatic > Marine > Oceanic | place... | reverse complement strand
TATAATAATTTAAACCTACATTTTTTCTGAAGATTAGTATGATGATCAAACAAAATTAATTTTGATACCAGCACCCTTATTTGGTCAAGAAAAAGTCAGTTTGAATATCAATGGCTGATACTTTACCAAAGAACTTTAACTCAAAAACATCTAGTTCTAACAAAACTGGAATTGCTATAGTGATCGGAATTATGGTTATAGCTGTATCTGTTGGTGGTTTAGCCTATACTGGAATAATACCAATATTTGAAACTCCAGTACAACAAGAACCCACTACCCCATTGTCACCTATGCAAAGTTCAACATCACCCATATCAGCTTTAGATTTGATTGATCAACTTCAATTCAAGATCAGTAACGGTGATGTGAAAAGTATGCTTGCTAATGAGCTAGATGATACTCTGGTTATTACCATTGATACATATGATGATGGAGAGTTGTTTATCGGCTTAGACGATCAATTTATAGCTCCATTTAATGATGGAACATACTTTGTAATTGTAGATGGTGAGGAGTTTAATGGCTATGAGCAAGCTGGAACAGAACTATACATCCCGTTTGAATTTGGAACTGAGAAAATTGAGATTACTGGAAGCTATATTTTCTCATAATTAGAGAGACTATTTGGAAAATTCTAAATGACTAAGTTATTTATCCCAAGAAGACCGAGTCGCTCAGCCCATGTTGATGATGAGGAAGAAGAAGAAAGTTAATTGTATTTTGTTCTATCAGGAGACTTTTGATTATAGAAAACACCGATGGCAAAAAGGCCAATCATCACTGTAAGTAAAACGTCCACTACAACTGCCTCATCGTGCTCGGCAAGGTCAGTGTTGAGATCCTCTTCAAGGAGGAAGATAGAAAGTAATGTGAAAGTTAGAAATGCAAGCGCCGTAAAAATCATGTTTGTGTTTCTTGTTGTGTCGTATGCAAAGATGCTGACTAACATAAGAAATACGCCGAAAGTGATTGCTGCAATATGAAGAATTTCATGTACAGCTAATATAGTAGTAAAAGTATAACCAACGAAAAATGGACCAAGTGCTGCGATGGTGGTTAGAAAACCAATAATTATAATGAGATATGCTCTATTTTGCAAAATTGATGGTACGTACATTTGTCGTACAGACTAAAGCATCCAATAAAAATAAAATGGTACAATAATCAAAATTAATGGTTGACAGAACACGAATATGACCTAGTTGTGGTGGGAGCCGGACCTGCGGGCTCATCAGCAGCATATGCTGCGGCAAAAAATGGGATAAAAGTAGCACTGCTAGAAAAGGAAGAAAACGTTGCGCAAACGGTAAGGACAAGCGGCGTAACATGGATTGATTATGCAAAGGAATTTGGTATACCGGAAGACTGCTACAACCCAATCAAGACATACAACTTTTGCTCCCCAAACAACAAGGCATCAATAAGTGATGACAAGGCAAAGGCTGCAGTTCTCGATGTGCGAAAGACCTACAGGTTTTTGGCAGAGCAGGCAAAAAATAACGGCGCAGAAATTTTCGTCAACACAAACGTAACTGAAGTGATCACAGAAAACAAGAAGATTGTAGGAGTAAAGGCAAGTTCCTCAAACGACAAAATGATTTTTCATGCCAAGATGGTGATTGATGCCAGCGGATTCCAGTCTGTTGTTTCAAAGTCGCTTGGTCTTGTCAAACAATGGAAGAGATTTGGTGTGGGTGCAGAATATGAGGCAGAAGTGGAACATGTTAATTCTGACACTTGGTGGTTGATGGTTGGTCAGATGTATTCCCCAGCTGGATATGCCTGGATATTTCCGCTTGGAAAAAACCTGGTAAGAATAGGAGTTGGAATAGGAAAACCGGAATCTGATATGGACCCAACAGAAAGGCTTGATGATATGATAGAAAAAGGGGTGGGACCAATCAAGGACTTGGGAAAGATAACAAAAAAAGAGTTTCATTACGGTTTGATTCCAAACGAGGGTCTTTCACGTAAAACAGTCTATGACAATTTAATTTTAGTTGGCGACACTGCTGGCATGGCAAATCCGCTTGTGTTGGAAGGAATACGATACGCAATAAAATATGGCAGGGTTGCCGGCGACATAGCAAGTAAGGCCATCAAGTCAGGAGATACTTCTGAAAAGGCATTAGAACACTATGAATCCATTTGGAAAAAGGAAGTTGATTCAAAAATAAAATCTGCCCACAAAATTCAATCAAGATGGCTCAAGTTGTCTGATGATGATTGGGACAAGGAGATTGAGATCATAAGCAATTTGACAGCAGACGAATTCTTGGATTTTATCAGAGCTGACTTTACTGTGTCAAAAATCGTAAAGCTTGCAACGCATCATCCAATGCTAGCCGTTAGACAACTATTCAATATTATCAAGGGTGGCTAAATGGACAAAACAGCAAAAGTCTTTGATACATGGGCAACGGCAGGAAGGTCTGAAGAGATGGAAAAAGGACATGGAATGTCTGTAAGTAAATTTTTAGGCAGTGTTTCCTTTGACAAGCCTTTTTCGTTCCTAGATATTGGATGCGGCAACGGCTGGGTTGTTAGAAAAATTGCACAACTGCCCAAATGCAAAAAAGCAGTTGGAATAGACAAGAGTAAAAATATGATAAAAAGGGCCATCTCAAAACAAGCCTCAAGCAAGGAAAAATACGTGTGTACTGACCTTGAGACCTGGAATTATAGTGGAAAGTTTGACGTGATTTTTTCCATGGAATCGTTATACTATTCAGTGCCGATGGAGCCTACACTTGCCAAAGTTTTCAAGATGCTCAAAGCTGGTGGTCTCTTTTATTGTGGTACTGACTTTTACAGTGATAATCACCTAACTAAAAGATGGACCAAAGTCATGAAGGTTCCGATGGACCTGCGTTCAAAAACTGAATGGAAAAAAATGTTCAGGGAAATTGGATTTAAGACTAGTACAAGACAAATCAAGGATCCAAAAAACAAAGCAAAGTGGAAGCGGGAATTTGGCACGCTGTTTGTAGTTGGTCAGAAAATTGACTAGTTGCTAGAAAGTTTCGCCTTTCTTTTTCTTCTGATGCTCACAATGATTCCAACTATTACTGCACCGATTATTGCCAAAATAATTCCAGCGTGTGGCGACTCTTCAGACTTGTGCTCAACTTCTAAAATGGGCACGTCTGGAAGACTGGTTTCATTCTCAACTACAAGAAAGCTTGTGCCATATATGTCCGGTCTCAGTATTTGATCTGATGAGGCAAATATCTTCAGCGTGTTTGCCCCAACATCAAGCTTTGAAGTTTCAACTTCTGTAATTATAATTTCAGACAAGCCATCTGTTGCAGGCTTAACCCCTGATGAGATAGTTTCCCCCTTAGAATTTGAGACAAAGTAGTGTATCTCAGAAGCATCTGTTGTTTCAACTAGAATTGTGGTTGGTTTTTTCAAGTTCACAACATTCGGAATCTCAATACCTGTGATTTTTGGAAACTTAATCTGCTCAAACTCTTTCCATTTACCAGCTTCAAAGGGATATCCTGGTGAATCAAATGAGTTTATGGTGATTGTCCTTGATTCTGGGGAATAATTGTCAAGGTAAAACGGTCCATTACTAATAACAGCATGTTCATTTTGTTCAATCCATGCTATTGATGCATCATAGCGTTCATCAAAGTATTGCCAATCATACTGTAATCCTTGCAATGAGGGAGGAACATAGCCTGATTGTTTGAAATCGATAAGGTACTGCTTGATTACTTCTGCATCATTTGGTACTATAAGTGAAAGCCAGTTTACACTCTTGCTGACTGCGCCTGAACGCGAAAAAGATACCTTCCCATCAATAACTGCTTGTTCCATAGAGACCATCAGCTCCCAAGGCACACTGCTCCAGGGCGTTACCCATGAAGCTATTTCTGTTTCGTCAAAATGCCAATAATCAATGTAAACCTCGATTGTATCATCATCAATTGGTTTTATTCCGATTAACGTTTTGGCATTTTGTGCAGCCTGTGGAGAATAGACGGAATCGTATGTTTTATCACCTTCATGCCGTTCAGAGCCCCATTCCAATAGAAAATATATCGAATGCAAAATATCATTCATGTCCATTTTTTGCTCATGGTGCCAATTACCAAGAATCAAATCAAATGTGACTTTGCTAGTGGCTTCCTGATTGGCTCCTACCTTTTTCCAACTTTGACTTCCAATATCCCATGTAATTGCATCATTGGGAACTAAAATTTTTTCTTGGTTGCCAAAATTTTCAACTTGCCATTCGGTTCTAACTGGAATGGTTTTCCCCGTGTACGGGTGACTGAATACGGCAGGATCATACAGGTTTAGCCAGACTTGATTACTGTATGTGTCACTAAATCCACCAATTGGATTCCATGATCCTTGGTAAATTTGTTTTACGCCTACTACCACTGGATCATTATCAGATATTACGTTAATTGGAGTAAACCTAGTTGTAATGCCAGCGCCGAGAGCATTGATAACGCCATCTATGTCATTGCTCGCAACAAATTGGTCTGTCTTACTAGCAAGAAATATTCTGACAGACTCACTTACTCCCTCAATTGTTGCTTTTTCTATTAGTGAGCTTCTTTCCTCGGCAGAGTTAAAATCTCCAACATAGATTTTCTTCGTAACGGAATCAAGGTAATCATTTTCGTAATTCCAATAATTTGGATCATTGTTTCCTGGCATGTTAGAAAACCAGGGAGAATACATTTGTGCAAGCCCAACAGAGTCATATTTTGAAAATCCAGAGCTGCCCCAACCTTCAGTATAAAGATGCCACTTTTGGTCTGCAGGGTTTGAGCCATAAACAACAACAAAGGCCTTGTTAAGATCCCCAAAGTCCTTTTTTACTTTAAATCCAACATTTTCAAGCTCTGAAGACAAAATCTCGCCAATAGCTTTTCTAACAGGATCATCGCTTCTTATGAAAAATGTAATTTCAATTTGCTTTCCATCATAATGCCAATAATTGTCAATTTTTTCAGCACCTGCCTTTTCAAGTTCTTCCGTGATGATCTGATTTGCGAAAGATGGGTTGTGTTTAAAATGAAATGACTCAATCTCATCAATGATGGTAAGATAGTCAGCTGCAAATATTCCATAATTTGAAATCATGGTTCTGCCATAACCGCCAATTAGTTCGTTAACAATTAGATTTCTATCCACCAAATAATTTAGTGCAAATCTCAACTCTGAAATAGAAAATGGATTAAAATCTTCAGAAACAGATGGGTTCACCAATATGCTGTACGAGCCGCCTGTAGATTCGAAAACCTGGATGCCATCTCTATCTTTTTCTGCCTCGAGTCTATCCGAAGAAATTCGGAAATAGTACATATCCAAATTTCCGTTACGAACTTCTTCAAGTGCAGTATTTTCATCCAAATATTGAATAAACTGGATCTGATCCACGAAAGTTCCCTTTTCTGCAAATGCAACAGGCAGTGCAATCGTTGCTAGTATTATTACTAGCCAAAATTTCATGACATGACTGACGTATCATCATAATTTAAGGTTCATTAGGCATTAACAAAAAATCTATGTTGTGATTTTTCATGGAAGAGAGACTAAAGACAGCAATTTTTGCAATTAAGAATGGTACGCCGATTGAGGAAGCTTCGCATGACATTGGTTGGAAAGACTTTGAGGGGCTGGTAGCTGAGATACTTGAAACAAAACACTTTGAGGTTTTACGCAATTTCAGGATGAAAAAACCAACAATGGAAATTGATGTTGTGGGTGTACACCTTAACACGGCTGTACTAATTGATTGCAAACATTGGAAGAGAATGAGTCACTATGCACTTGAAACAATAGTTCGCAAGCAGATAGAACGTGTAAAACATTACGTTGCAAATACAAAAGTAACCATTGCTGCTCCAGTGATTGTTACACTATACCAAGAAGAAACAAGTTTTGTTAATAGGGTTCCAATTGTGCCCATTTTGCAGTTTTCATCGTTTATCGATGACTTTTACGGTAATTTGGAAGATATTAAAACCATAGAAAAATAGACAGCAAGAATATTCCGACACACCCAATCATGAATCCCTTTGTCATTTTCAAAGAACTATCAAGTGCCACAGAAAGATGTTCAAAAATTCCTGACCCCATAACTCTAACTTGTGCCTTATTTTCTAAAATTTCAAATTGACCTGAAACAATATTTTCTTCTGCTTTCTTAGCAATTGACAAGCACCAGTTTTCTAATCTTTTAGACTCGGTAACAATTCCAAGTTGGTAGTAACCGTTACTGTTCCTTACTCCCATTGTTGTAAAATGAGTATCGGAAGTAAACATTTCAACTAGATTACATCCATTGTTTTGTAGATGTGCTACAATTTTTTCACGTACACCATTTTCCATATTGTTGGCATCAGCCCAACACAAAAAGTATTTTTTTTGGTCAAAAGCAAGGCATAGCATTCCTATGCCACCGCCGGCAAGATCATCAGCTTGAATATTCATAGATTTTGAATTTGCATAACCATATTTCAATGGAAAATTTGTTTTTGTGACAAGAATATCAAGTGCGTTCTTTGCAGCGGTGATCATGTCTTGTGAGTCATCTTGTGATATCTTTCCCCCCATAGCGTTATGAGAATCAACAACAAGTATGCTGTCAAAATTCCTGTTTTTTGCGACTTGTTCAATTTCTGTCTTGATGTAAAGTGGCACATCTTCCATACCATGAGGAGACAAAGATAGTAACAAAATTGCTGCCTTATCAAGGCGTATTCCAACAACGCGTGCCTTGTTCAGCTGAACGGTGACAGGTTCTGTACACGTAAGACCTTTTGTTGAAATAGAACTTTTTGATAGGTCATCCAAGTAGCTTTGTACATCTTGTTGTGATGGAAGATTAAGTGAGTGATCAGATACACTGTGCAGTACCATCGCAGATGAGTTCATAGTTTTGTAGATTTGATGTGGGATATCACTACCGCCAACAGGGCTGAAAGGACCAGGATGAATATCAGGCAGAACCATTCTGAAATCATTTTCTTCATCACCTGTATAGAAACGAATTTGAGATGTAGTTACGTTTGATGGTTTTGATGTTTCAAGTATTATTGATTCCATATCACGTGGATCATTTCGTGAAACTGACTGCAGGTATGCTTGCAACAGCTTGTGTGTGCTCTTTATTACAGGTAATCCAGTTCTGTTTGTAAGGTAAGACCAAGCACCTGCAATTACCAAAAATACAATTCCAAATGCTAATGACTGTATATCATAAAGAACTGACCACATGTCAATGGGGATCAAAAGAAGGAACATTGCTAATGGTTGGACAAAACACAACACGCACGACTTTTTTAAGCTGATTCCGAGAGTTGTTGTCATAATCCCAATTCTAAAACTGGCGAATATGTACATGCCAACAGCAACATAAAACACAGATAATTCCTTGGAAAGTATGGTAGAACCAATAATACCACCTACTATAGTAATCAGCCATAATACATTTCCAAAAAGTGACATATGCAATGATTTCGAATATTCTTTGTGTGTAGTAAAACGAGAATCAAAGTATTGTATGGCAAGCAATACAGCAATAACAGCCGGAAGAGTGAATATTATTTCTCCACTTTCAAGGTAAATGAAAATTGTTAGAGCTGATATTATAGATGCTGTGACAACAGAGAATATCAGTGAAACATAAAACGATGCAGGGCTAATTAGTGTGAATTTGTAACGTCCATGAATATTTTGGATATCGTCTGAATCAGACATGATACTTAAGGAACTAAAAAGATTTCAAGTGCCCATGAAACTACAATTAAACTAGTAGGAATTGAAATTATGATTCTTGGATCAATCTTAAATCCCCTCGTCTCATCTTCAAAAAATCTTAAAAGTCCAGCGCTAGATGCAGGCAATGGAGAACTTTTCTTTTTATCTGCCATGTTTTATAAAAAAATAAAAGTCAAGATAAAAACTTTTGTTATTCTTATTTGAGCTTGGAGATAGCCTCAATTAACAAATTAATGGATTCGATTAGTTCCTGTTGTTTTTTTGGGTTTACTTCTTTTTCAAGTTGTTTTGATAGATCTTCTAGTTTTTTCTCAAGAATTTTTAACGGTTTTACAGGTTCTTTCTCAACAGATTTTGTTTGTGCTGGTTTTTCCTCAGGCTGTTTACCACAATTTACACACAGTGCAAAACCGTCTTTTATTACGCGAACACCTTGACAATATGGACATGGTTCACTTACTAAAGTTGCGCCGCTTAAAAGCATCTTAATTGCTTTTTCAGTTAGTTCCTTTGACACTATATGCGTATAATTATAGTTCATAAAAAATCATAGGATTACAACACGATGATTTTCATGTCTAAAAGGCTTAATAGTGCGTCAGAGGCTTTAACTTTTGAACTTATGGCGGTAATTTGTACTACTTGTGGACTTCCTGAAGATTTATGCGCTTGCGGTGATCTTGATAAAGATAGTACTCATATAATTATACGTCTTGAGACTAGGCGTTTCAAGAAAAAAGGAACTATGATTGAAGGCCTTGATCCTAAGATTAACAATTTAGAAAGTGTTGCAAGAGATCTAAAAAATAAATATGCTTGCGGTGGTACTGCAAAAGAGGGTTATGTTTTCTTGCAAGGAGACCACAGAGATACTATCAAGGATACCTTAGTAAAGCTCGGATTTTCTGAAGATATGATAGAATTACATTAGAAAAAAAGTGAACTTACAAAACAAAATTTATCAGTGTATAGGTATACCGCACACTGCTTTAATATCAATAATTTTATTTTTAATGGTTTTGTCATTTCCAATTGGTGCATATCTAGTTTTCAATTCTGAAATTGGTGCTGATATTACATATGAATACCCTATGAATGACTTGAATGTCTTCCTTGCTGGAGTAGGCTTTCAAGTTCCAGTAGAATTTGAGTTGGGTGATGGATTTATTGTGTTATGGTGTTTGTTTTTAATTTTATTCGCTGTGGCAATATTTGGTCCAAAGAAAAATTTCGTTAACGTACTACAATCCATAATATCTGCCGGAAAATATCATCAATTACAAGATAGCTATATCATAACAGCTATCAAGTGGTTTTCTATACTGGTTGTGGTATCGGGTGTAATAATATCAGTACAAGAATTTTTTGGGATTTCTGTTGAGAAAATTGAGGCGCCAAACCAACTGATTCAGTTTTTTCAATTATTACTTGCACCGTTAATTGAAGAAATCGGATTTCGGGTTATACTTATTGGTCTACCACTTTTTGCATTATATTCTTACAAGTCATCGCTTCGACTCTTCGTAAAATCATTATGGAGACCTTCGCATCACCTCCGCATAACAGATTTAAAAAAACCGTTACTGATAATCATTATAGTAGGAATATTCTTTGGTGTTTCACATGTTATTATAGGTGAGACATGGAGCGCAGGTAAATTTGCACAGGCAACAGTTAGCGGTTTGATAATAGGATGGGTTTATTTTAGATATGGCCTTGCCCCTGCAATTCTAATTCATTGGGCAGCAAATTATTTCGTTTATTCGTATGCGTATATTGTTGCAGATATTAACAAGATTTCAGTTGAAACAGCATTCACACATTCTTTGCTATACACGCTTGAATTGATACTAATTGCCACGGGAGTAATTTCAATTGTAATTTTGGCGTTAAATTACATATTTTTGAAAAAGCGCACACTAGAGGCTTAGTATATTCCTAATTTTTTTACAAAAATCTGGTTTTTCATTTTGTTTTAACATGAATGCAAGATCAAGTTCATCATCTATGTCAAGCATTACTCTACGAATAAGTGCAAGAGAGACTTTTTGTGTCACAGATTTTGCAGCGTTTATTTGATGTGAATAACTACCCTTATCGTATTGTGTTTTCATAGAGCTAGCATAATATCGTACTAGCGCATTTGTACCGTTAAACTGGCGAGATGGAACTAGTATTACAGAATTTTTAGATTTCAGAAATCCTAGTAAACTATCAACGTCAGAAGATTCCATCATAGGTATGTCTTGTGGAAAAATAACTGAGCAATTGCATTCCAAATCAGAAAGGTATTGATCTGCCAAATGTACAGCTTGATTTACACCAAGATCATCATCAAAAATTTGTATTGCGCCAAATGACTTACCTAGTTTTATGGCCGCATCATCTTTTGATACTAGAACTATATTATCAATAGATTTACATTTTGACAGTGTTTTTAAAACTTCTTCCAACATCTCCTTACAAAGTAATTCTCTCTTTATCTGAGGAATGTTTAATCTTGTTTTTGCCTTCGAAAAACTCTTTACAGGAATTATTGCATACGTCTTCAAGCTAATTGTTAAGAGTTTTTAGTAAGAAAGAGCCAAGTGCGTCTTCAGCTTTTTTATTTGTCATCCTAATGTTAGTATCATGAACCTTCATGTTAAGAGATTCAATTTTTTTTGTTAGCATTCTATCCTTAGTATCAATTACAAAATGAGAGCAAACATCTGCATACATTTTTGCAACACCGAATGGTGATACTTCGATGCCAGCTGCTTCCATATATTTACCAGCAGGGCCATTTACAGGTGCATTACCGATAATTGGGCTTACAGCCACAACTTTGTTTTTATTTTTATACAATTCTTTTCTAATTCCCTTAAGCGCCAACATCGGACCTATGCTAGTTAGAGGATTGCCAGGGGCAATGATCACAAGTTCCGAATCATGTATTGCATTAACAGCCTCTGGATTTGGACGGCATTTATCAGCACCAAGATACTGAATACCTTCTATTTCATCTCGTCCTCTATATTTTACCCAGAATTCCTGAAGGTGCATTTCTCCTTTATTGGTAGTTATTCTAGTCTCAATTGTGGCGTCAGTCACCGGAATGATTTTAGTTTCAATTGCAAGTCTTTCACACATCCATTTTGTTATGGCAGTCAAGCTTGAACCGTTTTTTAGCATATTAGTTCTGACCAGGTGTGTAGCAGTATCCCTGTCACCAATTCTAAACCATGTCTCTTCACCAAAAATTTCCATCTGACGTAAAAAGCCAAATGTATCTTTCTTAATACCCCAACCTCTGTCTACATCTAGCAGCTCTGCCAATCCATAAGTAATTGTGTCAATATCAGGGCACACATACATACCATAAAGCCAATAATTATCGCCCACATTACAAACTACATTAACATCAGTCCTTTGGGAAGCTAATCCACGTACAAGTTTTACAGACCCAGTGCCGCCAGCAAGTATAGTTATCAATTTTTCTCCAAGAACGATTTAGTGAAATAACCATTACCAATATTACTTGTTCGTTTATTTTCACGAATACACAGGATAAGTTTATAATTTATCAAACAAAGTCAATTTTTATGAAATTATTGATTATTGCGTTATTTGTCGGTGCTGTAATTGCTCTTGGTAGTATTGCACCTACATTTGGGTCAGCTCAACTTGAAGCTACGTTGGAGGATGCTACTGGAAAGGCACTCGCTAAGATGACATATCAACGCACTATTTGGATCGATTATTCAGATGGAGGTAGTCTTAAAAATATTCTAGCCGGTAAAAATATTACAGTGGTTTTTTCTGTTGATTCATCAGCTGTGGGGATGAAGGAACTTATTCAGAAGATTAACTCAAGCATTGCTTCAAACGACAGCGATGCATATGTCAGTTATATGTCACTCGACTATGTTGCGCTAATGACAGGAAGAGATGACAAAATGTCAATAGATTATAAGATTATTTTACGCCCTGTTATTGAAAATTTTGTGATTAGAGACTATACAGATACTAGCCCAGCTCTCCTAGATGTAGACTGGAGAGGTTTTGGTGCTTCTGGTCCTGTTGAAATCTATACACCAAATGATGGCATAATGGAAATTAATTTGCCAATCTCACTGTTTGACAAATACACGCCAGAAATCGCTATGCAGTTAAAATCTAGCGATGCTAGTGAGCTTCTTACTAAAAGTATAATGAATGCTGACGGGATTAGAGACCAGCCAATTGGAAACTGGCACTTTTTGTTTGATCCAACTGGGATTGGTGTTGATGCTGCTCAGTATGGATTTCAAACAGGTAGTGTGATTTCTAAATATACAATGGGAGAGAGTAGTCTTAGGGAAGGAATTCAAACAGAGAGAACAAGTGAGGCAATGTTTACGATAGACAAAGCATACTCAATAAAAACTTTTGAGGCGTCAGATAACGCAAGCCTTGATGTAGTTGGTTTTGCAGTCAGAAGTGAGGGGTTTTTTGGTGTGACACCGACTTCACCTGAAGGTTATGCAACAACATCTTCTGAGGAATTCCCAGCAATGGTTCTATACGGCATGGCTGGTATGGCAGCTCTTGGCGGTGTAGCGTTTATGTTGATGAGCATGAGAAAACTAAAGAAAGAGAAAGGACATTACGCCCAAACTGGTATTGACCCAAGTCAGCTTACAGGTGTTCAAACAAGTTCATCTTCCGGCGGATACCAGACGGTTAGAGGTGAAGCCCAGGTAAAGGGTCTGGAAGATTACAATCAACACAAAAGCTACTATGACGACAAACCCCAAGTTGAAGAAAAGTCCGAGACTGAATCAACAAGCACAAAAGGTTCCATGCCAAAAGGCTGGAAGCCAGAAAAATAAGTGAGTGCTAGCCGTAACCCTCCTTCTGTTTTAAACGATATTACGCTTTGCAGCCTACCTGAACCTGTTACAGGAATCTACGGTTCTGTTTGGCCTTGCTTCATGTGGGACAGATTTTCATTCCGTCACTGGAAACCTCAGGGAGTACCATCATCGTACTCCAGATGGGATTTTTTTCTGTTCTGTTGCCAGCCATCTCTGACTATCTATCTCCAGATCACATTTCCTGTATGAAGGGAGGAGTTTCCTCTGCCGTAGCAGCGTTTCGTCCACTAGCTCACACTTATGGTAATTAGAAAATTAGATAATTTCAGTATTTCCTAAGATTTTGATTCAAAATAGTCTTCATCATATCTTCCAAGTCTCTTCGTGGCTGTAACAAGTAATTTCAAGGCTAAAATCTCCATGTATATACGATAAAGATGCTTGTTCTCTTTCATTATGTGGACCAATATGTTCCAAAATGACCTTGTGTGAAACTCCGAGAACCTGTGATTTCGCACTATGAGTACTGTCTTTTTTGATTTACGTGCCAATTCCAATGCTTTTGGGCTGAACGCAGTGTCTGCCTGGTTTCCTGCACCCAAAATCAGAACACCTGTTTTATTTTTGTTAAAGTTTTTCAAAAGTTCTGACGAAACCAACATATTTTCTGTTTTGGGATACACCTTTTCAAATTGCATCTTTTTGATGTCAAGATCAAACATGATTTCGTTGATCTTGTTAACAATTTGAACCTCAGTATCAGGAGACTGTGTTATGCCACGAACAATTCTGATTTTACTGTTGTATTCTTTTGCCATCGAGCCTGCAATCTCAAGTCCAAGGTTTGAATGACGACCCTTATCATATGAAATAATAATATTGGAGATGTCTTTTCCAAAGTTTTTTCGCGGTGTCACACCAATAATGTCGCATGTAGATAGTGACAGTAATCTGCGATTGTTGCGTAAAAAGGAAAAATTAACTATGATTGCATCAATTTCCTGTTCCTCAGCTGTAGCTAGAATTGCTTCCGTTGGATCATGGGAAAGCCTAACAAGATATCTGTGTCGTATTGAATGAGAAATTGATTTTTTAAATTCATCAAATACATCGATGCCAGTTTCTCCTGATTTGTTTGCAAAAACTAGTGGAGTTTGTTTTGGGACAGATATTACATTAAGAAAAGATATTTCACCATCCTTTTGAGCAGCCATTGCCGTAGCAAGTTTAGTGAGTTTAGTAGCTGTCCGTTTATCAAATACAACCAAGATTCTATACTCCTTCCTTTCTTCAGGAGATTGATTGAACACAAGTGGTGCGTGATGCTGAATCTCTTTCTTTGACGTGTAGAACTTGTAAATCAAAAAACCAATTACTATCCATACAATAGCAATAACCCAACTAAGCGGATGAGAGAACAGCAAGTAAACTGCGAGAATAGAAACAAGTGCAAAACCTACAACTGGAACTAGAGGGAAAAATGGAGTCTTAAATCCATAAACCAATTTTTTTTCTTTGGCAAGTCTTCGTATGGTAATGCAGGCTACATTAACTTGTGCAAATAGGAACAAAAACATCACACTTGCAGCAAGTGCAATCATTGTTAGGTCAAAAGACAACGCCAAAACTATCATTACAATACTAGAAAATATTGTGGAAACAAATGGCGTACGATATTTTTTGTGCAGACGATTAAACACAGGTGGTAGGTCATGATTTCTTCCCATGGCAAAGGAGACACGACTTGCAGCAAACGTTGTTGCATTTAGCGCAGCAAGTGTTGATACAAATCCACCTGCCAACACAATTAGAGCACCAAACGGAAGATAATATTCAGCGGCCTCAATAATTCCAAGCTCACCAAATCCTCCAATAAACTCCCACGCAGGCAGCCCTATCTGTGAAGGATCCAAGCCGCCAATAAAGACAAAAGCAAAAACAACGTAAACGGAAATTACTATTCCCAAAGATATGAAAATTGCCCTGGGAATGTTCTTCTTTGGTCTTTTAATCTCATCCCCAGCCTGTGCAATAATTTCATAACCCTCAAAGGCGATGAATGTCAGACCCATTGCAAGCACCAGACCCATAGTGCCGTTAGGAAGAAAGTCTCGAAAGTTTTCCGGCCAGTTAGGATTTGTGAATGACATTGCCACAAGCGCAGCTATTATCAGTACTCCAATGATCAATAACTGAGTAAAAGTAATTGCACTGCCAACTTTTCCCGTGTGCGAAGAGCCCCTTACATTGATAAATGTGAATATCGCAATTGCAATAACTGCAAACAGCTTTTCAAGTGGAAAACCAAACGCATCGTCAATTATTTCTGCAGATTTTAGCAAGTGCCCAAGGAATGTTCCAAATGCAACAGCGTACAGGCTTCCCGCAATGGTGTGCGCAAACCAAGCCATCCAACCGCTTAGATATGAGTTTGGTCGTGGAAGCCCCTCTCTTACCCATTTGTATCCACCGCCTGTTGCTGGCAGTGCAGAACCAAGTTCAGCATAAGTTAATGCAGTAAAGAGTGTGATGACTCCGTTAAGCAGAAATGCAATTATCAATGCGGGGCCTGCTGCATCTATACCCGGTCCAACCAGTACGAATATAGCTCCCCCAATCATTGATGCAACTCCAATCATTACTGCCTGTGAAAGGGAAAGGCTTCGAACAAGTCCGGATGACTTGGCTCCAGTGCTCATATCGTCCCGCTGGATTATACTTGAATAAATCTGTAATCTTCACGCTTATGTTCGACTTACAAGCCGTAAAACCTGTAAATTCGATAGGCGTTATATCTAATTTTTATGAAAACTGAGTACAGATTTAGATGCTAGTTTCAATCTTTTTCATGAGATTGATTTTTAATGTAAAAAAATTGGCATAAAATCATGCTTACCGTAATTCTTGGGAAAGTTTTCAACCATCTTTCTTTAGCTTCAAATTTACAGCTAGCCATAACTTCCATTCTTGCAGTAACTGGAACTCTTGTAATCCTTGTAGCAGGAATATGGGATGCCATAAATCATATTCAAAATTCGCCTGAATTTTTCTGGTCTGA
>Ga0207966_1001007_pt1 | contig 15704 bp, 10 predicted proteins | sample Knorr_S23_td_NAD_FD_185611 | JGI IMG/M metagenome (GOLD analysis project Ga0207966, IMG submission 185611) | Marine microbial communities from Southern Atlantic Ocean transect - Knorr_S23_td_NADW_ad_2500m_LV_B (SPAdes) (version 2) | ecosystem: Environmental > Aquatic > Marine > Oceanic | place... | reverse complement strand
CACCACGGAAAACCTGGATATCGGTACCGCAGAGCCCGACGAAACGCGGTGCAATAATCATGTCGTGCGATCCACACACCGGTGTGCTGACAGTGGACAATTTCGCACCCAGAGTCCGATCCAGCGAAGTCCCGGGGTTCAATCCGCATGGTTCAGCCCATCTAAATGTGCATGCCTCGGCAACCGCATCCGCGGTCACCACGCTTGACCGCTGTCCATTCCTGTCGTCTTTGACGGCCCGCGATGTGACACCCACGCTGGGAGTTCATCAACGATCAGGACATCCTGTAGGGCCATCTCTCGCGTCGCGCGCGAGCCTGGCTGAGTAGAGGACATCGCTACAACTGATGGACAATTTCTCAAAAATTGAAAAGGCCCTGCCGGCCAAAGAGGTGAACGGTTCGCCCAGTCGGCCAACCGAGGTTCCTGCAAGATCGGATTCTCTTGATCGAATCGATAAAGCCGACCTGCCTGACACCCAGCGCTCCGGGTTTTCTTCCGATGCCTCCCAGCGACCAGATCCTGTCGATTCGGCCAGCACCGCCCGACCTCGCAGAAAAACCGGCACGTCGGGCGCAGGAGACCCCACTGGCGGGTGGGCGGAGTTGCACTGTCACAGCAACTACTCGTTTCAGGAAGGGGCGTCCGAAGCCTGGGACCTTCTGCTCACTGCCAAACAGCTTGGCATCTACGCACTCGCCATAACCGACCACGACAACGTGAGCGGCGTAATGGAGTTCGCCCAGGCTGCGAAAGAGCTTGGCATCAAGCCGATTATCGGCATCGAGCTGACTCTCGCACGCGGGCTGGGTGAACCGGCGGAAACCGAACACGACCCGGCGGAGCGGCCCCACATAACCCTGCTCGCCGAAACCGCCGCCGGGTATCGCAATATCTCGCTGCTGACCACCCGCGCCCACATCGACGCTGAAGAGCGCAACGACCCTCACCTCGACCCCGCACTGCTTGCCGAGCATGCCGATGGCGTCATTTGCCTTTCGGGATGCCGCCGGGGCGAAATATCTTCTCTTGTGGCGGCTGGCGATATCGATTCGGCACGGAATGCCGCCAGCAGGTATATCAACGTTTTCGGCAGGGACAACTTCTTTTTTGAACTACAGCAAAACCTCGTCTTGGGCGACACCGCGAGGAACCGCGGCATGGCGGCTCTGGGTCGCGATCTCGGCGTGGGAATCGTGGGCACGAACAACGTCCACTACCACATTCGCGACCGCCACCGGCTCAACGACGCGCTGGTCGCCATCAAGCACAGCAAGTCGCTCGAAGCCAGCCACCGTGAGCGTCGCCCCAACGACCAGTTCTTCCTGAAATCACCCGCTGAAATGAACGCACTCTTCAGTGAGCATCCCGAGGCTGTAGCCAACACGGTGAAGATTGCCGACAGGTGCCAGTTCGATATCACTTCCGATGCGATTTACGACTTCCCTTCCTACGATTTTCTGCCACCGGGCTACACCGAATCGAGCTACCTGAGGGAGATCTGCGAGAAGGCGGCCGTGCGTCGCTACGGCAGTCTGACGCCCGAAGTGACCGAGCGACTCGACAGAGAATTCGCCCTGCTGGAGAAGCACCAGTTGGTCGGGTTCCTGCTGCAGTACTACGACATCATCAGGATCGCCCGCGAGGTGCAGGAAGACCTCGGCCTCGTTGAGCCGGGGTTGCCTATCGAAGAAAACCCGCCGGGCCGCGGGCGCGGCTCATCGGTGTCCCTGCTCATCGGCTACCTCACCGGTCTTTCGCACATCGACCCCCTCCAGTTCGGCCTGCGGCTCGACCGGTTCCTTCCCGAAACGACTAATGGAGAAAAACTGGCACCGCCGGACATCGACCTCGATTTTCCACGCGAAATCCGCACCGAGCTGATTCTCAGGATCCATGAGCGCTGGGGCTACGAGCGCGCCGTGCTCACCGGGATGATTTCGACCTATCGAATCCGTGGCGCAGTACGTGACCTCGGCAAGGCTCTGGGGATTGCCGAGGACGACCTCGGGCGGCTCAACAAGCGGCTCGACGACCACAGCTCGATCCCCGGTCTCGCCAGAGAAATGGCCGAGCTACCCGAGTTTCGCGACCGTGTCGACGCACCCGTGTGGCAAATGTTGAACGAGCTGGCCGGGCAGTTGAACCACTTCCCGAAATACCTCGCCCAGCACCCCGGCGGAATGATTCTTTCGGCGCGGCCCCTGTCCGAAACCGTGCCGCTTCAGCGGAGTGCAATCGACGGTCGGTACATTTGCCAGTGGGACAAAAACGCCGCCGATGACGCAGGGTTTGTGAAGATCGACTTCCTGGCGCTTGGCGCGTTATCGCAGCTTTCAGAAGCGCTTGAACTCATCCGCAAGCAGACCGAAGAAAGGGTCGACATATCGCGCATAGATTTCGAGGATCCGGCGGTCTACACCGACATCCACAACGCCGACACGATAGGCGTGTTTCAGATCGAATCGGCCGCGCAAATGCAGACCGTCACCCGGCTCCGCCCGCGCAACCTGACTGAGATGGCATGGGAGGTAGGGGCAGTACGCCCGGGTGTCGGCGTGAACGATGGCGTGACCCTGTTGATCAGGCGTCACATGGGCAGGGAGCCCGACTGGCAATACGATCATCCGCTGGAGAAAAAGGCGCTGGAACGCACTTATGGTGTGCCGCTGTACCAGGACCAGCTTGCCGAGCTGGCGATGTATGTCGCCGGTATGAGCGCCGTCGATGGCGACCAGATGCGCCGTGCTTTCACCCGCCGGAACAGCGAGCGGCACGTTGCTCACTGGAAGGAAAAGTTCATGGCGGGTGCGCTTGCGAAGGGCGTGCCCCCCGACGCTGCCGAGAAGGTTTTCGGCAAGTTCCACGGCATGTACCAGTTTCCAGAGGCCCACGCCTTTGCCTTCGGCGTGACGGCCTACCAGATGCAGTGGCTGAAGCACTACTACCCGCTCGAGTTTTTCATTGGCCTGTTCAATAACCAGCCAATAGGTTTTTACAACCTCGAAACGCTTAAAGAGGATGCGGTGCGACACGGAGTGAAAGTGTTGGGCCCGGACGTGAACCTGAGCGATGCGAAGGCAGTGATCGAGGACGGTGCGCTGAGGATGGGGCTGACTCATGTGGCAAAGCTGAGAGATGCCACGGCGGAGCCGATTCTCGAGGCGCGTGCCGGGGCTGGGGCCGGGGATAAAAAATTCACTTCGCTGGCGGATTTCATGACGAGGACCGGGACTCAGCAGGAGGTCCTGGACTACCTGTCGGCGGCGGGAGCCCTCGATAGTTTCGACGAGCTGGCGGTGGTGAGGGAGAGGGTGGGGGCTTATGCGGGGGCAGGTGCGGACTCGGCCTTAGACTCTGCCCCACTTGCCGATCGCAGGCACCTACGCTGGGAGTCGGGTTTGCGTTACCGGCCCCGTGGCAAGAAGAAGGACGGCACGCGGCAGCTGGCCTTCGAGATGCCTGTCGAGCAGGACATGGTTGCCCTGCCGGAGGAATCGGAGTGGGACCGGATGATCGGCGAGTACTCGGCAACGGGCGTGCATCCCAAGGGACACCTGATGATGCAGGTCAGGCCGCACCTGCCGCCAAGCGTTATCCGCAGCGACGAGGTGAGGAACCATGCCAATGGCGATCGGATTTCGGTGGCGGGTCTGGTGATCAGGCGCCAGAAGCCGAACGGAAAGACGGTCTTCATCACTCTCGAGGACGAGTTCGGCCACTCGCCGCTCATCATCTGGCCAGCGGTCTACCAGCGCTTCAAGCTCGACATCAAGGAGCCGCTACTGCTCGCAACGGGAACAATCTCTAGGCGCGAGGGCACGATGAACATAGTGGTCGAGACGATAAAGCCAATACCCGAGTCGATCCCGGAGTTCCACTCGAAGGACTGGGGTTAGGTGGGGGTTGAGTCCTCCCTCCCTCTCAGGGAGGGAGCTAGAAGGTGGGTTGATCCGAAGGTACGCGCGTATTCGCAGCGGACACTCATCGTGCTCGCGATCTACAAAAACGCGATCCATCGAAAAATCTGAGTTGCCGCGGTCAGATATTTGTGGCCTTGAGGCGACGGATGTGCCATTGGCGGTCAAAGGCAACCACCCACACCCTAACCCTCTCTCCAGCAGAGAGAGGGGACTTGGTTTATCCCCTTTAACACACCATCCATAACCAATAAGTGGAATCAGCTTTGCGTTACAGGGGAGGGGTTCGCGTTGTAGTCTGGATTTCGTTCGACTTACGAGCGACAATTCGTTGATATCGGCTTTCGAGAAAAGACACGCCCAACCACATGAGAAGCTCTCAACTTTTTGGAAAGACACTGCGGCAGGCCCCTGGTGATGCCGAAAACATCAGCCACAAGCTGCTGACCCGCGCCGGGTTCATCCAGCAGATCGCGGCCGGAATATTCAGTCTTCAACCGCTCGGCAACCGGTCCATCACGAAAATTCGCAACATCATTCGCGAAGAGATGGACCGTGCGGGCGGGCAGGAAATCAACATGCCCGTCATCCAGCCGCGCGACCTGTGGGAAGAGTCCGGCCGAGCCGAAACCTTTGTGCCACCGCTGGCAACTTTTGAAGACAGGCGGGAGCGACAGATGATCATCGCCCCAACTCACGAAGAAACGGCGACCGCAATGGCCAGGGCGAGCGTCACCAGCTACCGCGACCTTCCCTTCACGATCTACCAGATCCAGACCAAGTTCCGGGACGAAACGCGCCCGCGCGGCGGGCTGCTCCGGGTACGGGAATTTGAGATGAAGGACGCCTACTCGTTCGACGCCGACGAAGAAGGGTTGGAGCGCAGTTTCCAGGCGATGGTCGCCGCGTACAAGCGCATCTTCAAGCGTTGCGGGCTCGACGTCGTGATGGTCGATGCCGATTCAGGGGGCATCGGGGGCAAGGACTCGAACGAGTTCGTGCTGCTTGCAGAGAGCGGAGACGACACGATTTTGATGAGCGACGAAAGCGACTACGCGGCAAACGTCGAAAAGGCCGAGTTCATCAAGAAGGAATTTCCGATCGGCGATCTTTGCGAGGTCGAGGAGTTCGCGACCCCGGATATCAAGACCATCGAGGCACTGGCGAAACTGGAAGGTGTCTCGCGCTCAAAGACCGCGAAGGCGGTTTTCTACAGTGTCGATGGCGAGGTGGTGATCGTCACGATTCGCGGTGACTACGACGTAAACGAAACCAAGCTGCGAAACCTGCTTGGCGGCTCCGTGCCACGACTTGCCACACCCGAAGAAGTGAAAGCAGCGGGACTGGTTGCGGGGTCGGCCTCCGCGGTTGGCCTCGAGGGCGTGAAAAGCATTGTCGACGACTCGATCACGATGGGCTCCAACTATCTTGCCGGGGCGAACAAAGAGGGATTCCACCTCCGCAATGTCAACTTCCCACGCGATTTCAAGGCCGATATTCTCGGCGACATTGCCGAAGCGAAAAAAGGTTACCCGTCACCCGATGGCAAGGGCAAACTCATCGCGAAACGCGGCATTGAACTGGGCCACGTGTTCAAGCTGGGTAACGTCTACTCATCAAAAATGGGTGCCCGGTACACCGATGAAGACGGTCAGCAGAACGACGTGCTCATGGGCTGTTACGGCATCGGCATTGGGCGCATGCTGGCCGCTGCCGTGGAAGCCTATCACGACGACTTCGGCATGGTTCTGCCGAGTGCGATCGCACCGTACGACATCTACCTGGCTGGACTGAACCTCGAAGAAGCCGACATCTCCGGCAAAGCGGAAATGCTCTACGAATCGCTACAGGACGCCGGGTTCGACGTCCTCTTCGACGACCGAGACGCCCCACCGGGGGTGAAGTTCAAGGATGCCGACCTGATGGGTATTCCGGTGCGCGTGGTAATCAGCTCAAGAAGCATGGGCAACGGCGGCGTCGAGGTGAAGGCGAGGGCCGAAAAGGAATCGGAGATTGTTTCTGAGCCCGACGTTATTGAGGCCGTAAGGAAACTGCTGGGCTAGCCAGCTGGCCGTCGGACACCGCTTGTAGGCATGCGAAACCTGCGACTGATGTGTGAATGTATGATTCGCTCGAAATTCATCCATCCTTCCCCTGGGTTCTGCGAACATGGCCACCGGATCCTCTTCAAAGTAGGCAACCGCTGAATCGGAAATACCAACACCGGCCCCACCGAGCCGGCAACTGGTTGCGCTTGAGGCGCTGAAAATACGTAGCTTCAGGTTTCTTTTTGTTGCCGATTTCTTCGGATTCCTGGGCTTCAACACCCGGATGATGGTGCAGGGCTGGGTCGTGCTGGAGCTCACGCACTCCGACGGGTGGGTTGGGCTTGCGGCTGGACTCCCGACAATACCGGTAATTGCCCTTGCGATGTTCGGCGGGGCGATTACTGACAGGTTCAACCGTCGCGTAATTCAAATGTGGTCCTTCACACTGCTCGCTATAACCGGGTTTTTAACGGGGATCCTGATCGATACCGACGTAATCCAGTTGTGGCACATTCTGGTCATCGCGTTCCCCGTTGCTGTCGTAATCACTTTGCGGATGACAGCCGGGGTGGCTCTGGTCGTGGATATCGTGGGTCGCGAGCGCGTGTTCGGTGCGAACGCGGTATCGACGGCGGTCACCAATATCGGGAGATTCGCGGGTCCGGCAATCGGCGGGTGGATTCTTGCACAATACAGGGCGGATAAGGCATTTTACTTTGTGGGATTCGCACTGCTATTAGCGGCAGGCTGATGTGGTTCGTGAAGGTCGAAAACCCTGCAAAGGCAAAATCAGATAAATCTTTGATTGAGGACTTCAAGCTCGGAATGCGCTAGATATCTGGCACACCGGAACTTCGCTGGCTGGCGGTTCTGGCGATTTCACTGATTGCTGCCGGGATGTAATTTCCACTGGTTTCGCGATGGTCGAGTGACGTGCTGGGAACTGGCGCTGACGGATTCGGGTTCATCCTGGCCGCAGGAGGGGTCGGAGGAATCGTGGGCGCGGTGACTCTGATGATGACGCCGCCGATAAAGCGCCTAGCTCGGACGCTGATTATCGTGGCATTCATCTGGTCCATCGACATCATTGCCTTTTCGTTTACTTCCACGCTCTGGGCAGCGGCACTTGCGTGGGTGATCAACGGAGCGACCGTGGCCTGGTGGGCAAACACGCTAAGGACGATGTTCCAGCTGGCTGCGAAAGACGAGATGCGCGGGCGCCTGATGGCACTGTTCGGATTGGTCAGCCAGGCACTTGCGTTCGGATGGTTCGTTGGCGGCCTGGTGTCTGAGGCAATTGGTCCACAGGCGACGTTTATATTGTCTCGAGTGTTCGTTCTCTCGCTGTATCTACTCGCCTATTTTCGATCGTCCGAGTTTCGCCAGATCGGCCAGGATTCCTGAATCCGTTCTCGCAGTTTCAAGGGTAGCGATATTGAAAGATCAGCGGTCGAGCGTTGTTCGGGGCGGGGAGGCTCACGATTTAACGGCTCGCAGCACCTCGTGGAACGTCTCAAACGGCGTGTGGGCGATTCCTTTGGCTTCGCAGACTTCGCGCAAATTGCTGGTAGCGAGCACGATATCGGCCTGGCTCACAACGCACTCGTCGGAAACCCCATCGCCAACGAACATCACCCTGTAGCCCCTACGGCGCAACCGCCACGCCCGGTCGCACTTGCACATTGCGGTCATACCGCAGTCACGCAGGCCTTCTGGCATGCCCAGCAACCCAAATCCATCGGGGGTGTACGTCACCTCCGGTCGCGCACGGGGCAATTCGCCAAAACCGTTTGCATCGAGAATCGCATCGACGTAGAAATGCATTCCGCTAGATGCCACTTCCACCGGAATGTTGTTGGAATGACAGTGGCTGACCAGATCTCCAAAGCCCTCGCGAATTAGTCCAATTTCGATTGCGCGTGCGATCGCGGCAGGTTCGCGTTCCTCGCGCAGCATGCCAATTTCGATCGCCCAGAGTTCACGAACGTTCAGCTCGCCGACTCGGAACCGGTCCATGGCTTTCTCCCAGCCCGGCTCAGCGAAATTAATTACGATCTGGTCGCCGATATCACGCGTAGTTATCGTTCCGTCGAAATCCACGAGTATGGCAAGTGGCAGGTGTTTATAGACACTAAATTCAGGATGCACTTTCATTCATTTCCGGACTGATTCCAACGGACGGAAAAACCCCGTTCATGGTAAGGTTAACCGAGGTAGGGCTCGATTATTCAAGAGCTTGACATTGAGAAGTGGGCCCCGCCCACTTTTTTGGTGTCTGGCAACAGCGCAAAACGACGGAGGATTGGCGTTGAAGAGTGATCTGCTATTAGCGGTTACCCAGCTCGCCGCTGAGCGAAATCTCCCCCAGCCGATTGTGGTGAAGGCCGTGGAGGCTGCGCTCGCGTCCGCGTACAAACACGATCCCGCTGCCCAGGGCCAGGACGTAATCGTCGAGATGGATCCTGCCGATGGCGAGGTTACGGTCCGCACCGTCAGGCACGTTGTCGCGGAAGTCGAAGACCCTCTGATGGAACTGACCGCCGAGCAGGCACAGGACCTTCAGGAAGGTGCCGTTGTTGGCGACATGATTGAAACCGGCCAACTCGAGTACAACCCCGGTCGAATAGCAGCTCAAACTGCCAAGCAGGTCGTAATGCAGCGGCTTCGCGAGGCCGAGCGCGACATCGTCTTTGAAGAATTCATCGACAAAGAGGGCGAAGTTTTAACGGCCACAATTCAGCGCGTCGAATCGCGGTGGGTAACCGTCGATCTGGGTAGGGCCGAAGCCGTGATGCCCCCGACCGAGCAGTCGCCGTTCGAGCGATACCGCCCGGGGCAGCAACTCAAGTTCTATGTCGTGCAGGTCGGCCGGACTATTCGTGGGCCCGAGATAGTTGTTTCGCGAACTCACCCCGATCTCCTGCGCCGCCTGTTTGAGGTGGAAGTCCCTGAAATATTCAGTGGTGTGATCGAAATCAAAGCGATCGCACGAGAACCGGGAGCCCGTTCGAAAGTCGCAGTGTCGTCGAACCAGGAAGGTGTCGATGCCGTGGGCGCGTGCGTGGGCCTGCGCGGGATTCGGATTCAGAACGTCGTGAACGAACTTCTCGGAGAGAAGATCGACGTAATTGAGTGGGACGAAGACCCGGTAAAATTCATCTCAAATTCGCTCAGTCCCGCGGTTGTCGACCGCGTTGACTTGAACACCGAAGAAGAGTCTGCAACGGTCCTCGTTCCCGATCGCCAGCTTTCGCTGGCAATCGGTCGTGAGGGGCAGAACGCCCGACTCGCGGCAAAGTTGACCAACTGGCGAATCGATATCCAGGGCACGAGTGAAGTAGCAGCCGCGGCCGTGGTGCCGACAACTCCGGCAGCGGCCACTGGGAGTGAGGAACCTGTAGAGACGGTCAATGCTGTCGCAGCGGAAGTCCCACCTGCAGAAGTAAAGACGGCGGAAGCCGAAGCTCCTGTCGAAACTGCTGCCGAAGTCGAAGTCGAGGTTGCCGCTGATTCCAGCGCTGAATCTAAGACTGAAGATACCGAAGCGGAATCCGCAACTGAAGTCGCATCGCCTGAGCCCGAGATGGAAGAAGAGCCATCGACATCGGGCATCGATGCCGAACTGCTGGCGCTCGAAGAAGAGCTTGCTGAGTTGGAGCGCGAAGAGCAGGCGCGCAAGGAAGTTGAAGCCGCCCAGATGCTCGATGTTTCTTCAGATGATCTCTGGCAGGTCGGTTCTGAAGCCGAAAAACAAACTGCTGGCGATAATTCCGGCGGAATCAGGTTCGCTGAAGACATTGCAGGGTTCAGAGAGACCGATGCGGGTCGTCGTGGCGGTCGCCGCGGTGGCAGTAGCGCCAGAAACCGCCGCCGTCGCTAGGTTCTGAACGTTCACATAATCCCGGCACGCACAGGTACGGAAGGCTGCATGATGGACCGACAACGACGTGTCCCGACCCGCACCTGTGTGATCTGCAGGGAGAGGCGAAAAAAGAACGATCTCCTCAGGATCGTACGAACTCCCGAGGGCCAGGTTGTATTTGACAGAAGTGGCCGGCTCGACGGCAGAGGTGCCTATATTTGCGATGATTCTGATCACTGGAGTAGCGAGGACAGTCGGGACAATCGGGGTAAGCTTAAGCACGCACTGAAAATAGATATTGACGAATCGACAATGAGGTCGCTCTACGAGGCATTGCTCTCGAATCAGGCTGAGTAGCGACCGGGCCGAGAGGCCCAATCGGCAAATCAAAGGGAACGAACTGGTACATGGCACAACGTCGCGGACAGCGCAGCTTTAGAGGTCGATCGAAACGGCGTAACCGCGCCCCGGGCGATGGTGGTGGGGCACCGCGCGCCGTTGCCGAGGATAGCTTTCCGCGTTCTCCGGTTGAGCTGCCGGCGACAAGTACAGTCGGTGAACTGGCCGATATTCTCGAAATGTCGAACGTCGACACGATTAAAGCCCTCATGCGGCTCGGCATAATGGCCACGGTCAATGAGACAGTCGAGTTCGATGTTGCCGCCCGCGTCGCCGCCTCATTCGAGATCGGCGTGCTGAAACCGAAAGATCGTGAAGAAAGCGCTGCGTCCACCAAGGTCGGCGTTGACGACGAACTCACAGATGAAAATGCCAGCACCCGTCCGCCGGTGATCACGGTTCTGGGCCATGTCGATCACGGCAAGACAACGCTACTCGACGCTATTCGAGGATCGAAAGTCGTCGATACCGAAGCTGGGGGAATAACTCAAAGTATCGGTGCTTACCAGGTAAATAAAGAAGGTCAATCACTGACGTTCATCGACACCCCCGGCCACGCCGCGTTTACCCAAATGCGCGCCAGTGGCGCGCAGGTGACCGATATCGCGGTACTGGTCGTGGCGGCTGACGACGGCGTGATGCCCCAGACTATCGAAGCCATCGACCACGCCCGTGCGGCCGGAGTGCCGATCATCGTGGCAATTAACAAGATCGACGCGCCGGGGGCGGACATTGATAAGACAAACGCCCAGCTTGCCGAACACGAAATTATCGTCGAGTCGTATGGAGGTGACACCGTTGCAGTGCCCGTTTCGGCGCTCAAAGGCGACGGCATTGACGATCTCCTCGAATCGCTGCTCCTGGTAGCCGAAATCCAGGAACTCAAGGCAAACTCCGACCGCCCTGGAATCGGGGTGGTGATCGAATCTCACATGGACCGATCGCGCGGTTCAATCGCCTCGGTGCTGGTCCGGTCGGGGATTGTCCGCACCGGCGATAATGTTGTAGCCGGCACATACCGCGGACGCATTAAGTCGATGGTAGACGGGTTCGGAGATGTAGTTCCCGAGGCTGGCCCTTCGACTCCAATCGAGGTACTTGGCCTCAATGGCACCCCGGCCGCAGGTGACCAGTTCGACGTTGTGGCTAGTGACCGTGAAGGCCGTGACCTGGTCACCACTCGTGAGCGACTCGCTTCCAAACGCAAAGCGACCCGGGCCGCTACGACCATGGCAGAGGTGATGCGCCGTGTTCAGCTCTCGGATGCAAAAGAGTTGCTGGTGGTTATCAAGACCGGGAACCACGGATCTATCGATGCCGTGCGACGAGCTGTTGAGCAGGTCTCGAACGACGAGGTCCAGGTCAGGGTGCTGTCCGCATCTTCGGGTGCGATCAACGAATCCGACATACTGCTCGCATCTGCCTCTAACGCGATGGTCATGGGATTCGAAACAAATGTTGAAACCGGTGCTCGCAAACATGCCGACACCAAAGGTGTGACAATCCGCACCTACGACATCATCTACAACCTGGTTGACGAAGTTGAAGACGCCGCACGCGGTCTGCTCGAACCCGAACGTAAGGTCGTCGTTACCGGCCATGCCAACATCCTCGAGGTGTTCACCCACGGTAAACGCGAACAGATTGCCGGCGTGAGAGTTACAGACGGCGTACTCAAGCGTTCGGGACGCATGCGCGTGTACCGTGGTGGAGACGAAATATTCGATGGGGCTATCACCTCGATGCGGCACCTCAAGGACAGCGTTCGGGAACTTACGAACAACTTCGAGGGCGGCATCAAGGTCGATGGATTCCACGAATACCAGGAGGGCGATGTCCTGGAGGGTTACGAGATTCAGGTGACCAGACGATAGACGTTTGGCTGGATGACTTCAGGAGTTACGTAAACATTGGACAGGCGTGGCGGGCGCGTTAATCACACGATTCAGCGCGAGCTCGGAATTCTTATCGCCGAAGAGTTGAACGACCCACGGTTGTCGCCGATGACATCCGTGACTCATGTCGACGTGAACCGCGACCTGTCGATCGCGAAGGTGTATGTGACCGTTCTGGGGGCAGATGCGGAACGTGAAGATAGCCTGGAGGCTTTGCGATCGGCGACGACGCGCCTGCAGATGTTGATTTCACAACGAATCGAGATCCGAAAGATGCCCAGGCTCACATTTATCCTAGACGATCAACTGCAAACGGGCGCCGACATGGACCAGTTGATCGACAAGGTGATTGCCGAAGACAGTCGTCGCCACTCCGACAGACACAACAGTTGAACGAGAACGTGACGAAAGAATCTTCATCCCGGTCCGGTACAGGCCCTGGCACCGGCTGCTATCTGAACATCGACAAGCCCCAGGGCTGGACTTCTACCGATGTCGTTCGCAAGCTAAAAGGCGTCACGCGGTCGAAAAAGATCGGCCATGGCGGCACCCTCGACCCCATTGCGACGGGCGTTCTGCCTATCTGCATCGGTCCGGCGACGCGATTTGCCGACACCGTGCTCCTGGGCACAAAGTCGTATAGGATCACTATTGAACTGGGTCGTTCGACCGACACATACGATTTGAGCGGGCAAACGACGGCGGAAGCCGATTGGACAGGCGTAAGCCGCGATCAGGTGGTTGGCGTTCTCGAAAATTTCAGAGGCGAGTTCGATCAGGTCCCGCCGATGTACTCGGCCATCCACCACAACGGTAAAAGACTCTACGAACTCGCCCGTCAGGGTATCGAGGTTGAACGTCCTGCCCGTCCCGTCGAAGTCTTGAATCTTCAACTGGTCGATTTCTCGGCACCGCAGATTGTTCTCGATCTTGAATGCAGTCACGGCTTTTACGCTCGAACACTGGCCCATGACATCGGCGAGAAACTCGAAACGCACGCCCATCTCACCGGCCTAGTCCGTACCCACGCCGGGGTCTTCAGAATCGAAGATGCCGTCACGTTAGAACAGGTTATTGCCGAGGCCGAGTCTGGTGACTGGCGTGACCTCGCGATGCCCATCGATGCAACCCTGCAGCACCTGGGCAGGATCACACTCAACACGATGTTCGTCGAAATGGTGCAGCACGGCAGGCCACTTTCAATCGCCGATGTTGGCGTGAAAGGCGAGACAGGTGCCTACGATCCCGGCGACAGGATCAGGGCTTATACCCCCGAGGGCGAACTACTGGCGATTCTTATTTTCGAGCCGGAACGCTTCGGATGGCGACCCGAAAAGGTTCTGGCAGCCCTGTGAAACTCGTTTTTCAACTGCAAAAATACCCCCAGACAATTTTCAACCTAGTTATGGATTCCCAAATTGCACGATAGCCCGCTCGAGGTAGTTGCCGAACTTATCCTTTTACTGTCGATCATCCTGATCACGGCGAAAATCGGTGGCGAAGTATCCGAGCGATATTTAAAGATTCCTCCTGTACTGGGTGAACTCGGCGCAGGCATCCTGATATCGCCGTTTTTGCTGGGCGGAATCCACTGGTTCGGCGGCGGTGCAATCTTTGAATTGCCGCTCGGTGAGGGCGATGGGCTGCCCGTCGAGCCGCAGTTGTTCTTCATCGCCCAGTTGGCGGCGGTGATACTACTGTTTGAAGCGGGCCTCGAAACCGACAGGCAAAAGTTCATGAAGTATGTCCGCCCGGCGACTGCGGTTGCCGCGGGCGGTGTATTGCTGCCATTTGCCATGGGTTTCGGCGCGACGATCATGCTGGGGTTCGCAAGCCTCGATTCCATCCAGGAGATGCTTCCCGCCCTGTTCGTTGGGGCGATCATGACCGCCACTTCGGTCGGCATCACCGCCAGAGTGCTGGCCGACATAAGGCGTCTCGATTCGCCTGAGGGCGTGACGGTCCTTGCGGGTGCGGTAGTCGACGACGTACTCGGAATTATCATTCTCTCTGTCGTCGTTGGTATCGCGGAAGAAGGCACTATCACTGCCGGATCGATCGGGCTGGTATTCCTCAAGGCGGTCGGGTTCTGGCTGGGCCTGATGATCCTCGGGAGCCTGGTGTCCAGGTACATCTCAAGGGTCTTGTTGTGGTTCAAGAGCCCCGGTGGAGCACTGGTGGTGGCGCTGGCACTTGCGTTCGTGGCGGCCGGGGTAGCCGAAATCTACTTTGGACTCGCCATGATTATCGGCGCATACACAATGGGACTCGCACTTTCGGGTACCGACCTGAAGCACGAGATCGAAAATTCAATGCGCACCGTGAACAATTTCATGGTGCCGATTTTCTTCGTTGTAATCGGGATGCAGGTCGACTTCACGGCCTTTGGTGCCAGCGAAGACACAACGCTGGCGGCGTCGATCATCTTCGCGATCGTTCTATCTGTGTTCGCGGTAATCAGCAAAGTCGTCGGTGCGGGCGTGCCAGCTCTATTCGTGGGCTTCAACCGCAGGGGTGCCACACGTATCGCGCTCGGCATGCTGCCCCGCGGTGAGGTAGCACTGATCATCGCCGGGATTGGTCTGACCTCAGGCGTGATCGGCAAAGACATTTTCGGAGTGGCAATCGTGATGACCATATTCACGACTGTCCTGGCCCCCGTGCTGCTTATCCGGGCCTTCCGGGGAGGCAGCGGCCTGAAGATCGACGACGAGGCGGACGAGGGCAACTGAAGGTGAGCTCCCTTCCTTCCTTCCATCGAGGGAGTTAGAGAGCGTGCTGGATCTGTCAATGTGGAGGTTCGAGTCGCGGACGGGCGAGCAGCTCGTATACAGCGCCGTCGCGACTCTTCGCTGCCTTCGAATTTCACCCACACCCTAACCCTCTCCACTCATGGGACGCGTGGAGGGGGTTGGTAGGCGCGCGGTTCGAGTCGAATGGAATTGTAAGCTGAAGCACCCCTTCGAGTACGGCATGGTCGCGATGCATCGTTATCTTGGCATGTAGGCGATCAAGAACCTCAGTAAGCACATTCACTAGCCAATCTTCGCTCTCGAACCTCTCTGCTCACTGATCCACCATTCCGGCGAGAAAAGCGCAAGCATCTGGGCGACATCTTGCATGACATCATCATCACTATCGGAGCCATCGCTCGCAACCTGCCTGAGGGAAATTACAACTCTGGTTGATCTTGATTGTGTGGATGAAATCGTATTGCTTAGCTCCGAGATTGATGTTGCATAGCACCGCAACAACTACGCTGAAGATGGCGATATGTTAATGGTTGTGACAACCGCGGTCGGGCATCAAGGTGGTAACGACGTGTCCGGTTTTCGAGTCGTAAAAGTACTCGCGGACGGGATTTACGATGACTTTTACCCGATTGGATCAGGGCCCGACAAGGTTCATTTAGGTTGAGGAGTTACAGACTGAGACCTGGTTCGCTTGATAGGTTACGGATATGAAAATCACCGATGTAAAAATAATTTCGTTCAAAGCTAAATCTCGGTTTAGCCCAACCAAATGGGGTTATGACGTTTGGGGCGAGGAGCACGACGAGGTTCAGCGGATTCTCAAGATC
>Ga0207966_1001001_pt1 | contig 15749 bp, 9 predicted proteins | sample Knorr_S23_td_NAD_FD_185611 | JGI IMG/M metagenome (GOLD analysis project Ga0207966, IMG submission 185611) | Marine microbial communities from Southern Atlantic Ocean transect - Knorr_S23_td_NADW_ad_2500m_LV_B (SPAdes) (version 2) | ecosystem: Environmental > Aquatic > Marine > Oceanic | place... | reverse complement strand
CCACACTAGCCGAAGAGTTCGTCACGTTGGAGAGTGAGATGGTCTCAGTGCCGTGCGCTGCAGTGACGTTCGGAACTGCTCCTGTGAGAGTCCCCAGCAACATCATCAGCGCCATCAGGCAAGTACGTCCGATTCGTGGTTCCGAGGGTTGAGACATGGCGTTCCCTGAGTGTCGAGTGTGCCACATGCCTTCAAACTCCCGCCCGCGCCCACGCGACCCTCATTCACGTGCGGAAGTCTGGAACGCCAAATTGCTCGCAGTTAGGCGCCGAGAGAGGGACTTGAACCCACGACCTGCGGATTAACAGTCCGCCGCTCCACCAACTAAGCTATCTCGGCAGCGAGCCGACGACCGCCATGCCGTTCATCAATGAATCGGGGGGCATCAGAGTAGTTCGGCTTCAAGGATGTCCGCATCGATGACGGCGAGTTCCTCCTTGTAGGCGCGACGACGCTCGAACATCTCGGAGGCGAGAGCGCGGGTGCGGGAGTTCAGCCCGATTATCAACAGGAGTGCGACCACTGCGATCAGAGAGGGCACCCACCAGTTGGTCTGCAGCCATTTCACCACCCCTGCGATGCCGGTGAGGGAGTCCACCTTCTCGGTGTGTCCGGAGGGCACGAACCATCCCCTCTCAAGGGATAATGACGCACCTCCATTGCCGACGATGTCGTAGCCGCGCGCCTGCTCACGGTCGAGTTCGTAGACTCCGGGCTTGAGGATGACCCGCGCATCGACGTCGTATGCCGCGCGCGGCCCCTGTGTGCTGGCGGGAGCGCTCCAGCAGACGCCGACGGCGTTGCCGCGCACCTCGACCATCCACCACGCATCCTCGAGGGTGCCGCCGTCGATGACCTCGCTGATGTCCGGCGTCCCCTGGATGTCGATGTTGCCGTCGCCATCGGTATCGGCGACGAGGAACAGGTTGCTCGTGGTGGGGCACCAGATGTTGGACAGGTCGGCCGGGTTGTAGTCGAGGTCGAACGTCACCTGCGTGGTGCCGGCGGGAATCCAGATCCAGCGCTCCTGGCTTGAAGCGGGCGGGAAGTCGTTCTGCGCCGAGATGACCGAGAACTCCCCGGCCCAGCCCATGCGCAGACCCTCGCCGTCGCGCTCCTCGGTGCCGTTGAGCAGCGTCGCCTCCCAACGTTCGTAGGCATCGAACACGGTCACTTCCGCATCCTCGAAGCCATCACGGTCTGGGTCGCGCAGTTCCTGCAGCGCCAGCGCCACCGCCACCGCTCGTTGGGCGTTCACCAACCCGTAACCCTGCACGTAGTCGAGCGCACGTCCCTCCAAGCCCGCAGAGGAATTACTGGCCAGATTCTCTCCTTCGGTGATGTAGTCGGTGGTGAGTTTGAGGATGAGTTCTGCTTCGTGTATCGGCCTGCTGGCGGTCTGCGGCGGAGCGATGCCATTGGGGTCGACGAGCGTCACGTCTCCCTCGAGCATCAGGTCCTCGTCGACATTGCTCATCTTCATCGAAGGCGCTGCCTGCCACAACAGCGCTACGAGTCCCGCCACATGCGGCGTCGCCATACTCGTCCCGCTGATGGCGAGGTAGTAGTAGTCCAACTCGCCGTTGGCGGTGTCCCCTGCACCGATGGCACCACCGATCATCGAGGCGCGTGCGGCGGCGGACCAGATATCGACTCCGGGAGCGGCGACATCCGGCCACGTGGCGATGTCAGAAGCATCGCCTCGACTGGAGAAATCAGCCATGCCCACCCCGTTCCGCTGAGATGCCGCCACGCCGATCGCCGCCGGCACCTTGGCGAAGATGTTCGACTGGTCATCCGAGCCGTCGCCGCCGTTGTTGCCGTTGGCGAAGATGACGGCGACGTTGTTCTCAACCACGATCTTCTCGATGATCTGCACGGTGAGGTCGTTGGGGTCGTAGGAGTCGAACGGGAAGCCAGGTCCCCAGGAGTTGGTGATGACGCGGATGTTCCATGAGTTCTGGGTGATCGAATTCGGCTCACTCAGCCGCCAGGCGTATTCCAGTGCAGAGTATTCGTCGAATGTGAACACAGCCTCACCCATCGACAGTCCGATGAGCCAAGCGTCCGGTGCAATCCCTACCTTGTCACCTGCCGAGGCATCCCCGTTCCCTGCCACAGTCCCAGCCACATGAGTCCCATGCCCTGAGGTGGTGTCCGTGTTCTGCATGAACTCGCTCGCCTGCCACACGAAGGTGGGGGTGGTCGAACCGCTGCCTTGGTCCAATTTGGCGTTCAGGATCACCTTGTCACGGGGTGCAGGCCCGCGCGGATTGGTGGTCGTCTGGGGTGTCCAATCCAAGTCCGGGTGAGTCGCATCGATGCCCGAATCGAGCACGATGACAGTGACTCCTGCTCCGGTGATGGGTGAGCCACGCTCGATTCCGAGGTCATCCAACCGGGAACGGTCCCATACGTCGACCGCCCCGATGACCTCCTTGGTGACGTTCATGTGGTAGACCAGTGGGGAATTGTACTCTATCCAGCCAACCGCAGGCTCACTGGCCAATGCGTGGATGTCCGCAGGGAGGCCCTTCGCCAGCCATGACGGCACGATCTCCGAAGCCGCTTGGGGGAGCAGACCGTGCTTCACGAGCAGGCTCTTCTCCGACTCTCCTGCCAGACCGGACTCGAACTGCACGATCACCTGCACCGGCTCGAACCACTCGGACATCCCGAGTTTGATGCGCAGCGCGTCATCGAGCGGGTCGGTATGCACTCCCAGCGGTGTACGCTCAGCGCTAGAAGACGCGTCATCTGCATCCGCAGAATCGGCACCGCCGAAGGATGCCAGCGGCGCGGCGAATCCTGCCACTAACAGCATGAGCAGGACGATGCTCGCAGGCAGTACGGATCTTCGCATCGCTGTAAGTCGACCATGCAACGCCCTTCAACCCTACCCCCTCCCGCACGTGTACGGGCGCGGTTGGCGGGAACCGCCAACAACTCCGAAATTGAAGGATGTCTTACTCCCATTCTATGGTGCCAGGCGGCTTGTGCGTGATGTCGTAGACCACCCGGTTGATGCTCCCCTTGAGCGTGTTCGTGATGCGGATGCTGATCTTCTCCAACACGTCATCAGGTACCTGAGAATAGCGGGCGCTCATCCCGTCGAGGCTCTGCACGGCGCGGACGACGACCGTCTCACCGTGGACCCTGACATCTCCATGTACGCCGACAGAGCGGATCGGCAGCAAGGCTGCGAAATATTGCCACGGCAACTCCATCAGTCCCGATTCGGCCGCGGCTTCGAGTTCCTCTTCGACGATGGCACAGGCCACACGGCAGATCTCGGTCCTTTCCGGAGTCACCTCACCGAGCACGCGCACGGCCAGACCTGGGCCGGGGAAGGGTTGGCGCTCACTCGATGGAATCCCTAGTTCGCGAGCCATCGCGCGCACCTCGTCCTTGTAGAAGTCGCGCAGCGGCTCCACGATCACCAGGTCGACATCCTCGGGCAGGCCGCCGACGTTGTGGTGCGACTTGATGACGTCCCGCTCACCACCGCCAGACTCGATCCAGTCGGGGGCGATCGTCCCCTGCACCAGATACTTGGCGCCCACCTTGCGCTGCTCCTCCTCGAAGACGCGGATGAACTGCTCGCCGATGATGTGGCGCTTCGCTTCCGGCTCGGTCACACCCTTCAGGTGGTGGAAGAAGCGTTCGGACGCTTCCACCACGGTGAGGTCGACGCCGAGCTCGGACATGATGGCTGACACATTCTCAGTCTCATCCTTGCGCATCATGCCGGTGTCGACGTAGACGCAGTGCAGCAGGTCACCCACGGCGCGGTGGGCGAGTACTGTGGCGACCGACGAGTCGATGCCACCCGAGCAGCCGATGACAGCGACATCATCGATCTCTGCCTTGATCTTCTCGATGGCCTCGTCAATGAGGTGGCTCGCCTTGAGCATCTGAACACCTCAAGCCTCTGACAGTGATTCATCGTCCGAGATGACCTTTTCTGACATCTTCTCGCGCCACTCTCCCATACTGGTGGCGAGGTCCGGGTCGGAGAGGGCGAGCATCTGGATGGCGAGCACGGCGGCGTTCTCGCCACGGTCCACACCTACTGCCGCGACCGGCATCCCGGGCGGCATCTGCACCACCGAGAGCAGCGAGTCCAGCGGCACCTTTCCTCCGACGGGCACACCGATGACCGGCCGCGTCGTCATCGAGGCGATAACCCCTGGAAGAGCGGCGGACATCCCGGCGATTCCGACGAAGATTCGACAGCCGTCCTCCAAGGCCGCGTCGACCACTCCCTCGAGGTATTTCGGGGCGCGATGGGCACTGGCGACGCGCACCTCGTGGCTGATGCCGAACTCCTCCAGCAAGGCGCTGCACTTGTCCGCGACAGGCAGGTCGGACTTGCTGCCGAGGATGATGGTGACGTCCATCGAACCGCTCGACTCGCCCCCGGTTCAAATGCCTGCCGCGTCAGGAGGCCGCCGCTCGACCACGCTACCGTGACCCTCTGCGTCGAACTGCCACAACCAGGTCCCGGGCGCCAACCGGTCACCTCCCGACAACACCTCGAGAGGTTCTCGCTTCCACAGCCACAGCCAACGGCGTGTCGCGAGTGGTGCCAGCCCTCCGGGAAGATCACCCAGCCAGAGCCTTCCATCTGGTGAGAGCCGTTCACGAACGAGCGTGTTCGTCAACCTGTGTTGCACCATCCTGAGCAGGCTTCGTGCTCGCCCCTCGAGAAGAGGCGGCCAGCGCTGGTTCATCCAGACGTTCAGCAGCGAGTTCGACAGCGGGTGCATACCGAGAGCACCGGCTGCTGATATGGCGCGCGCGCACCACGAACCATGCAGCGGCCAAGGGTGATGCAGACTTGCGAGCAGACGCAGCATCCGCGTCTTCTGCGGCAAGGACATGCCATGGAGATCCACGACATCAGGCAGATCGGCCCAGCCGTCACCTGCCGGATGCCAGATGACATCGACATCAGCATCTCGCTCGCGCTCAATCCACGAACGTACGAACCCCGCGACATCCACCCTCAGCAGTATGACGCTGGAATCATGCTGGACTTCGAGCATCCCTCGCAGCGAGGTACCGGAGTTCTCAATCATTCCTCTTCAGCAGGTGAAAGGAACCGCGCCGGCCATACAGTGGCAGGTAACCCCGGCGGTGGGGAGCGGAGCTCGGATTGGAGCCCTTCAGCACGCATGTCCACACCTCCAAGCCCCAGCCAGTCGAATCTCGGGACCGAATCTGAGTCGACGAACGGATCGAGCAGCAGGCCCGAGGAATGACGCAACTGCATGGCGACGAAGTCACAGCGCGAGCGCGTCAGTCCGCGCAGTTCAAGCCGGCGGCCATCCGCGAGGCGGCGGACTGCTAGAGGGCCGCGGCGGAAGCGTGGATGTTCAGTCACCCATCCTGGACCGAAGGAATCGGTGACGAGTTCTCCAGCCACGACTGGCAGCACCCAGAGATTCTGTGGATGGGCGAGCAGACCTGCAATCCGCTGCAACTGGTCCAGCCACAGCAGCAGGAACAGCGCGTAGGCAAGCCATCCGAGGCGCACGTCGACGATGATGTGCAGCACGAACAAGGCCGACCCCGCGAGCGCGAGCGACCAGGTACGCACGAGCGTGGATCTCCCACCCCCGAACAGAAGCCAAAGGAGCACACGGCCGGGTCTGCCATCGGGTTGCGAGTTGGCGACCTTCACCGGTGTGCTCCAGAGCAGCAACCAACCCAGCAGGAACAACGCCAGCGACACCATCTGGTCGTCGGGGGTGTTGTCGGGGAAGACGAGCGGCAGGGTGCTCATCGCCAGCAGGCCGATCGACCACGAGGCGGGGAACACGAGGCGCGGAAGTCCCGGCCGCAACCGCTGCCGCATCCATCTCTGGGCGACCCATTCGTCAGGCGCGGGCTGTTCGTGAGAGCGCTCTCTGGGCGCGAGCGCGTCTGCATCGTCGGCATCGCGGCTCAGTGGCCACCACGCCGGGTCGCCGCGCAGCCAATGACGGTCAGCAGACGCCTCCATCGGGTGCGCGACGGTGCCCTCCGCTTTGCCGCTTCGCCTGCGCCCTGTCAGCACGCGAACGCTAGAGCAGGTCGTCGATGAGGTCGCCGATCGTCCTGTCGAGGTCGCCCTTCTTCTCGGACTGGCTCGGTGAATCCGTCTTCTTGGGAGGCGGTGGTTCGTGGCCGCCGGCGTCCAGTGGCTCGAAAGCACCACTGGGGGCCGATGTCGCCGCCGCGTCGTCGGCACCTCGGAGGTCCAAGTCGCTGATATCCACATCAGCAGGGGGGCGCTCACCAGGTCGAGGAGCCTCAAGCTCGTGGATGGTGGCAATTGGCATCCCATCTCCTTCTGGTGACTTGCTGGCGAAGCCGAGACGTTCCTTGAGTGACTTCTTCGGTGACGCGGCTGGTTGCTTGCCATCTCCACCCCGACCGTCCATCCCCGACCATTGACCCGAGTCGTGGCGGGCGCGGTCCTGAGCGCGCCTGCGCCATGAGGTCATCCCGATGATCATGATCATCATCCACAGCATGACGAGCAGAGTTGACAGGCCGTAATCCATGACGAACTGGCCCAACTCCTCTCCGAACAGGTCATCGCCATCCGTGGCGTGCCCCAGTTCGAGCGAGCGGATGTTGTTCTGCTCATCCGACTCGACCAGTTCGTCATCAGGATCGAGAATGATGGTCACCAATCGAGCGGCATCGGATGGGAACGAGACGGTCAGCGTATGCTCCCCCGGGCGGCCCCCAGAGACTGCTGGGATGAACGGGATCCTCGCGTCAGCGACAGACTGCGAGAGGCTGCAGCCACTGCTCTCGACCTGCTCGGAGGTGCGGTCGCCGCAGACGCGCACGGCGATGTTCGACGCATCGTCGTCGCCCAGATTGCGAACGGTGATCTCCAGCAACACCTTGCCATCCTCGAATGATTCGGTGATCGTGTGCACGCTGAGGTCAGCAACTCGCACGCGGAATGTGAAGCGCTGGTCGTTGGAGTCGTCAGCTCCCCAGCTGAGCCAACTCGTATCGGCGTCCCTGTCCCCGCCGTCGTCAGCGTACCCCATGTTTGAGCGCAGCCGCACTCCGAGTTCGTTCTCACCCCATCCGGGCCAGCCATCCACGCTCACACGCAGTACGACGGGAATCTTTGCTCCGGGAGCAAGTTCGGGCAACCGGAGCCGTCCATCCTCATCGGGTTCGATGGCGGAGAACAGCGCAACCGGGGTTCCCGGGTTCTCCACCAGATACCAGGTCAGTTCCACACCTCCGAGGCCTGCCAACCCCGGCTCCAGAGCCAACCCCAGGTCCTCTTCCAGAGTGTGGTTCTCCAGCCAGGGCGCCTCCAACCAGTTGCCGTTGTTGACGACCCTGAACATGATGTCCACATGCCCGCGCAGATCCAACCAGATCTCCTTGGAACCCTCGTGCTCGAGCGCCAGGTCCACCCACGGCAGCAGTTCGACCGAGATGTTCACCGATGTACGCAACGACTCCTCGTCAGTGGCGGTGGAGACAAGGTCGACCTGCACTGTCTGATCGCCAGCGAGAACCTCGAACGGCGCCTGTACGCGCACGTACATCGTCATCGACGCGGCGGGCATCAATCCAGACTGGGTCCCGGGTACCACTTCGACTCCCCAGGACTGGCTGCCTTCGCCGGCACGCGGGTCGAACGTGTCGGCGATGTTGCCGATGTTGGTCACGTTGATCCCCACCTCGAATATCTCACCGGGATACACCTGTACCGGTTCATCGAGCAAGAACGCCTCAAGACCCCACACCGCCCGAATGGTGGCGGTCATCTGCACCTCATCGTTGACACGAGAATCGCTGGCGAGCTCCGCCCGGAGTGACACCTTCTCCTTCACCCCAGCCAGTCCCCGTTCGGGTGCGCACAACTCGACGGTCACTGGATGACTGCTGCCGCCGGCCCAGGTCCGCAGCCCGGCCAGGCCGTTGTCGCTGCCACCCGGAGCCTCTGAGAAGTCGACGGACACGGTCCAGTGCTCCTTCTTCCAATCCGCAGCGGAGATGTGGCCGGGCCTTTCGGCAGGTGCCATTGGCATCGAGAACCTGAGGGTCCCGCTACCGTAGTTCTTGTTCACCATGATACGGAATTCAGCGCATTCACCCGGATTCACGCTCTCCTCGGTGTCCCACAGTTCGAACACGATGTTTCCGCTCCGGCGGATGGCGACGATGACCTCCAGGTCCAGCGTCGTGCGTGAACCCTCGCTGGGACTCGGCTGAGCAGCCTTGGTGGAGGTGCCCATGAGCGTGAGGGTGACCGGGCCATCATCCTGGAAATCGGGCACCCTGACCTGCAGGTTCTTGGTGATCATCTGACCATTCAGAACGTCCACCGAATCAACGAAATTGACGCTCCATCCGTAGGGCAGGCCCCACAGAGCGCGCCCCCCCTCGGTGGTGGTGGAGGGAAACGATATCTCTTCCCAGATGTTGCCTGAATTGCTGATGTTGACGCTGAACAGACCGCTCCCACCCTGCTCAATCTCAATCGTGTCCTGTGGCGTGGTCAGTTCGATTCCGTGTTCGACGTTGAGCGCGATATCGAGGATGAAAGAATTCAGTACGCCATCGTTCTCGTCCAATATCGATAACGCTGGGAGGTGAGTCTCAGGATCACTCGCTGCGTACTTCGAGGGAGCGGTGATCGTCACCTCCAACGGTGTGGCGCCTGGACTGATCTGGAAGTCCTCATCGAGTGGTGAGAGAGTGTTGGCGCTCTGTCCTGAACCGACCACCATGGAGATGTCCCAGTTGGTGGACATCCCTGAGATCCAGTCGAGGTGGGTGGTCATATCCCCGCTGCTGGCGGAACCGCGATAGTCGATCTCAAAGTCCACGGACTTCGACTCACCGGGCTCGAACACCAACTGCCCGGTCCCGTTGACCGGTTCGAGGATGACCAGGCTGCGCTGTATGCGGCGTAGGCAGATGTGTTCCCCAGAGGCCGGGCTGATGCCATCACACGGAACGTTGTCAACCCAAGCGACCGCGGCCGTGCGCAGCCGGTCGGTGGTGACCGCCAGCGCAGGTGGTTGGCTATCGTGCTCGTCCACATCGACCAACTTGAGCTGATTCCCGGCACCCTGTTTCTCGCTGTCCCATTCAGATATCTCGTAGGTTGGAGTCGGGCATCCAGTGAATTGATCGCCATCCGAACAACCAGTCCACCACACGTTGGGAGCCCACTGGAGTTGTGCTCGCTTTCCATCCACCGAGCGGCGATAGGAGATGTTTGTCGTGGCCTGCGCATCGTGTTCCACCCAGACGACATGCATCAGGTCGTCGTTATCGACCACGAACGCCGGCTGTGAGCTATGCACGTCCGCGTTGCGCGAACCGACAGCCGATCCACCGTTCTCGACCGGGGTGAGTACCACCTCGCTCCCCTCGGCGCCTTGGATGGAACCGATGTCGATGCCGCCCGCTTGTCCACTGAAATCCCACGCGGAGATATCCACTCGCTTGTAGTAGACCTCGTGCGGGTCCGACGGCGATGAACCGTCAGCATCGCGACTGTCCGACCAGACGAACTCGAACCAGCCGTTGGAGAGCAGGTCGACTTGCGGACGGGTCGAGAAGGCATAGTCCTCGGTGATGCGGGTGTCGTTCACGACCACGAAATGGTTCCCGTGCGTACCCCCCCAACCGATGTCCTCGGTATACGTACCACCAGATTCGTCGTGTGCTGACGAGCCGCGGACATGGTTCGGGTCGCGCAGTTTGGCGTATGGGTCGAGCACGGTGGTGAATATCTCCGGCCCACCTGAGTTAGCAACGTCGATGAGTACGCTCAACATCGAATTCGAGCCGACGCTGTATACCGAACCGCCGACATCTGTGAGACGGTCGGTCTGCGCTGAGCAGACGCGCGGACTGGTGGAGATAACCCCTCTGGGGCAGTTAGCCAGATCAAGCATGTGCGAGTTCACAGAAGCGGAGGACGTGGTCGATAACGGATAGACGACCACACCACCCAGAAGACAGGAATCATGCGCTTCGTTGATTGTCTGCAAGTCGTCCGTCTGCTGTGAAGGATCACCACCTTTCGGACCTTCGTCAGACCTTGGGAACACGAACTTGGTCGCATCCGGATTCCAGCGATGGTCGTGTTGCGTAGGTGGATCAGACAGGTTGCCGACGTTGCCCGCCGCATCACGCCAAGAGAGACAAGCCCAGGTCGTGCCAGGTCCCCAATCCTCATGCTGAGTCCCCCAATTCTGCGACTGGCCGTTGTAGATCGTGCGATGCAGTTTGCGCGACCCACCGGAGTCGTCCGCCGGTGACAGCATGACCGTGCGCGAGCGTTGGTTGGTCTGGTGCCCCTGGCAGTTAGGGTCGATATCGTTGAGTCCGTAGATCGTCTCCAGCACATGATAACCCGCACCGCTGGCAATCGCCTTGACTCCCGGTGAAGAACTGCTTCCGTAAATGTCAGCACATAACTGGCCGCTGCTCATCGAACCACTCGTATCCAGAATGAATGCCAGTTCGACCATGCTGCCGCGCGCGTCCTGCCACGTCACCACCACCTCGTTGGCCGCCGTGAGCGCGATGTCAGGGTGTGTCGCTCGGCTCGGGTCAGGAGTGAGGAGCGTGTCGAAGATCGGGCTGTCGGCGTTGCCGGTCGTCCAGTTCGGCTCCATCATCGCGTAGCGTATCCCCTCCAACCCCCAACGGTCCCCGAGCGGGTCGTGCTTGTCCTGCCAGACAACGTGGGCGTTGCCATTGTAGTCGGCGACCACTGCAGGATTCGCAGGGTCATCGATGTGGATGTTCGAGCGGCACAGGATGGTCCCATAGGAATCATCGAACGCCAGCACCGAGTCACTGGTATCTGGATCGGAGTATGGGTCGAAGGCGTAGAACATCAGGCAACGCTGTGATCCCTCTCGAATCCACACAGCATGTAGATCTCCATTGCCGTCGATGGCCAGTGCCGGTGAGTGTTTCTGGTTGACACCACCGATACCGAGTGGAGCGGGTCCGTTGGCGATCGCACCATCACCACCGATCTGGGCGTACATCACCTTCGTGCCGTTCTCTATCCAGAACACATGGAACGAGCCGGCCGCATCGCCGACCATCGCAGGGCCATCGATGTCACCTGAAGAGAGCAGCAGCACCTCGAGTGGTGCGGCAGTCCCTTGGCTCTCAGGGCTGGCCGTAGCGGGCAGCGCCACGAACAGAGGGCTGGCCGATGCAAGCAACATCAGCGCGCAGAGGAGCAGGGACCGCTCAGGAAGTCGCCGCATACACACACCTGTGAACAGCGATTCACGACCCTCTCGGGTTCTTGACATTGCCCCCGCCATGTCAGTCCGAATGATGGCGCAGCACGAGGTTGCGAGCGGCCCATACCTCGTCCACCCGTCCCACAGGAGTGGTGTGCGGGGCGGACTTGACGATATCGGGGTCTTCTCCGAGAACGGTGAGGAAGGCAGCGGCGAAATCGTCGAGCACCTCCTTCGATTCAGTCTCCGTCGGTTCGATCATCAGGCACTCGGGAACGATCTGCGGGAAGTAGAGCGTGGGGGCCATGTAGCCATGGTCGAGCAGCCGTTTCGCGACATCCTTGCCGGTCACACCGGTCGCCTCCTTGACGGGGCTCAGGCTCAGGGTGAACTCGTGCTTCACCACCTCGGCGGGTGCTCCATCCACAGGCATGGCGGGAATCTGTTCGGCCTGCTCGGGGGATGGGTTGAGAATTCGATGGCGCAGGTAGTTGGCATTCAGCACCGCGTGCTCGCTCATCTTCTCCAGGTCACGGCCATAGCGCCGATAGAACGCCCACGCCCGCACGACCGCGGCCGCATTCCCATGCCACTGCTGCACCTTCCCGATGCTGTGCTGAGGGTCTTCCCAGGTGTACGTCCAACCATCGATCCCACTTCCTGAGGGAGCCGCCTCCTGCTTCACCACGGGTTTCGGCAGGTAGGGAGCCAGATGTTCCTTCACCCCGATCGGGCCGCTTCCAGGACCGCCGCCGCCGTGCGGCTGGCTGAACGTCTTGTGCAGGTTGTAGTGCACCGCATCGAATCCCATCAGGCCGGGGTCGGTCTTGCCGAGGATGGCGTTGAAGTTGGCCCCGTCGTAGTACATCTGGCCGCCGGCGGCGTGCACGATGGCCGACGCCTCGGCGATGTCCGGCTCGAACACGCCGAGGGTGCTCGGATTGGTGACCATCATCGCGCAGGTGTTCTCGCCGACTACTGCTCTGAGTGCGTCGAGGTCGAGGCGGCCGTCCGCACCGCTCGGAATCTCCACGACGGAGCAGCCGCACATGGTGGCGCTGGCGGGATTGGTCCCGTGGGCGGAGTCGGGGACGATCACCTCGGTACGCTCAGATTCACCAAGGGAGCGATGATACTCCTGGATGCAGCGGATGGCGGTGAACTCACCCTGGGCACCGGCGACGGGTTGCAGCGTCACCTGGTCCATCCCTGAGCAGTGAGCGAGCATCTCCTGCATCTCGAAGTAGATGGCCATCAACCCCTGAAGGTGTGACTCGGGCGCGAGTGGGTGGATGTCGTTCATGCCGGGCAACTGGACGATGCGCTCGTTGAGACGCGGGTTGTGCTTCATCGTGCAAGAGCCGAGCGGATAGAATCCGGTGTCGATTCCGAAATTGCGCGTCGACAGCCAGGTGTAGTGGCGCACGAGCTCCGGCTCGGAGGCCTTGGGCCAGCGAGGAAGGGCCTTGCGCCGCATGCCCTCGGGGATGCACGCCCGGGCGGATTCTTCGTCGAGCAGAGGAGAGGGCTGCGCATAACCGGCGCCAGCGGCGCCCTTGAACTCGAACAGGTCGCTCATCCGTTCACCTCCGCGCACCAAGCCGCCAATCCATCAGCCAAGGCGGTGATGTCAGATTCCGTGGTCTGGTCCGTCGCCGTGATGAGCAGCCATGACTCGTCAGCGCCCTCGCCCATGATGTCCCGCAGAGCAAGGCCACCGGTCACGCCACCCACATCCAAGAAGGCGAGCGCATCAGCGGCTCGACCGGAGAGCACCACTGTGAACTCGTTGTAATGAGCTGCATCTGGATGGAGCAGTTCGATGCCATCGATGGCGAGAACCGCGTCCTTGGTCCGCGCGCAGGCAGCCACGTTACGCACAGACAGCCGCTCGAGTCCTTCAGGTCCGAGCAGCGCCATGTGCATCGCTCCCATCAGGGCGATGAGCGTCTCGTTGGAACAGATGTTGCTGGTCGCCTTCTGTCGGCGGATGTGCTGCTCGCGCGTCGACAGTGTGAGCGTGAACGCCCTCCGTCCGGATTCGTCCCGCGTGAGCCCGACGATCCTCCCTGGCATCTGGCGGAGGTAGGGGTCGCGACAGGCGAACAGCCCGTAGATCGGCCCGCCACCGGTGGGACCGATTCCGAAGCACTGCCCTTCGCCGACGACGATGTCCGCGCCCCAATCCCCGGGAGGTGCGATGACTCCGAGCGAACTCGGGTTGACTCCGACGATGAGCGCGGTGTCCTCGCCGAGGATGGCCTTCAGTTCGGCGAGACCGGGGTCGATGATGCCGAATGGATTGGGCTGCTCGACGTAGACTGCAGCACACCCCGCCGCCTCCTCGGCTGCCCCGAGATCGATGAGCCCATCACTTCCGCCCAGGAACCGCAACTCGATTCCCGCACCCTGGATGTAGTTCTGGATGACCGACCGCCGGTTCTCGGGGGTCCATTCTGCGATGTAGATGACATCTGGTCGCGCTGCCTTGCGGCTGTGCACCCTGACTGCACAGGTGATCGCCTCCGCCGCCGCGGTCGAAGCGTCATACATGCTCACGTTGGCGACCGGCAGCGCCACCAATTCGCTGACCATCGTCTGGAACTCCCACATCGCCTGCAGCATCCCTTGGCTGACCTCGGGCTGGTACGGCGTGTAGGCGGTCAGGAACTCTCCACGAGTGGCAAGCATCGGAACCATCGTCGGAACGTGATTCTGATAGAGACCGGCCCCGATGAAACTCGGCCGGCTGGTCAAGGGGACGTTCTTGGAGAGCAGCCTCTGCGCATCGGCCCAGATCTCCTCCTCCGACTGCGGCCCGGGAAGGTCGAGCGGCTCGGTTCTGCGCACAGACTCGGGGATGTCCGAGAACAGGTCGTCAATCGTGGCCAGCCCGATGGCGTCGAGCAGTTCCTGCTCCCTGCCAAGATTCGGGAGTTGGTCAACCACCAGACGCACCCCGGGCGACTCCGTCGCCGCCGGGGGCGTGTCCAGTCAAGGTCATGAAGGTTGCAGCCCACGCCTTGACGTCAGAAAGGCGATCCCAGCAGGTGCAGTTTCCAACCCGCCTGTGCCACCGCGTCCACATCGAGCACCCTGCGGCCGTCGTAGAGCAACGGGTGGCGGGCCACTTCTGCAAGAGCTGCCCAGTCGAGGTCGCACACCTCGTCGTGAGCGGTGACGACGACCGCCATGTCAAAGCCCTCCGAATCAAAAGGCGAGGCGAGGGGGGTCACGAGATCCGCAGGCAGTTCTGCGGGGTCAACGTACGGATCCCACACCTCGACCGACATGCCCGAGGTGCGCAGAGCTTTGGCCAGCGGTTCCGCAGGTGTCTCGCGAGCATCGGCGATGCCCGGTTTGTATGACCAGCCCAACAGCAGTATTCGTGCGTCATGCTGCACCACTCCATTGGCAGCGATGATCAATCGGATGTCCGACGCCACGTTGCCCGGCATCGACCTGTTCACCGCTCGAGCCGCCGATATCAACTCGGCCGGAGTGCCTGATTCGGCCGCCCGCTGGATGAGGTAGTACGGGTCGACCGGGATGCAGTGCCCACCGACACCGATTCCAGGGTGGTAGCGGTGGAAATTCCATTTCGTGGCCGCCGCTGAGAGCACGTCCTCAACATCTAGGCCGATGCTCGGGAAGATGCGTGCCAACTCATTCACCAGCGCGATGTTCAGGTCTCGTTGCACGTTCTCGACAACCTTGGCCGCTTCAGCCACCTCTATGGCGCCGACATAGGTCACCCCGCCGCTCGTCAATGTGTCGTAGAGTTCAGCGAGTCCCTCGCCCACATCGTCATTGGTCGCCCCAACCACACGTGGGACCTGCCGCACACCATGCTCCGGATCACCGGGAACGAAGCGCTCCGGGCAGTACGCCAATTCAACGTCCACTCCCTCGACGAGCTCCAGTTCAGCGAGTAGTCCACCCCACAACTCACGGGTTACTCCGGGATAGACCGTCGATTCGAGCACGACGACCGTACGAGCACCCTTGGCGAGGCTGCCGAACACAGATGCACCCGCATCGCGCACGAAACTCAAGTCCGGGGTGAGATCGCTGTTCACCGGGGTGGGAACGGTGACGAGCACCACGTCACAGTCAGGAACCGTGTCCAGATAGGATGTCGACACCCTCCAGTCATCGCTCTGCGCCGCTGGAATCAGGTCATCGTGCTGTGGGTCTTCGCCCGGATTCTCACCTGCCTCGAGGCGAGCAACGACCTGTTCGTTCACGTCCACAGCGCGCACGCGGAAGCCGGCATCGAGGAACCCGAGAGCGGTGGGCAGCCCGACATAGCCCAGACCGATCACGCCGATGGTCAGATCGCGTGAGTCCACGCGTGCGGAGAAGTCAGAACCCCACCCCATCAACCGAAGCGCTGCGTGACCTGCCCTTCAATGCTGTCCTGCTCGTGGTGGCACTTCCAAGGGAACGAATGCACCGGCAATGTCATCAAGGGATTGAGCGTTATTGGGTATAGGA
>Ga0207966_1000993_pt1 | contig 15807 bp, 14 predicted proteins | sample Knorr_S23_td_NAD_FD_185611 | JGI IMG/M metagenome (GOLD analysis project Ga0207966, IMG submission 185611) | Marine microbial communities from Southern Atlantic Ocean transect - Knorr_S23_td_NADW_ad_2500m_LV_B (SPAdes) (version 2) | ecosystem: Environmental > Aquatic > Marine > Oceanic | place... | reverse complement strand
TCTGGGATGAGGTCAAAGACCGCCTGAAAGCCAGCGCGCTGTCGCTCTCCGGAGGCCAGCAGCAAAGGCTCTGCATTGCCCGGGCGTTGGCGGTGGAGCCCAGAGTTATCTTGATGGACGAGCCCTGCTCAGCCCTGGACCCCATAGCCACGCTGGCCATCGAAGAGCTGATGCGTGAATTGTCCGAGGATTATTCGATCATCATCGTGACCCACAACATGCAGCAGGCGGCCCGCGTCTCCCACTACACTGCGTTCTTGATGGTGGAGGAGGCGAGGGTGGGGTTCTTGGTGGAATTCGGCGAGAGCCGCCAGATATTCACCAACCCCGAGGACGAACGGACTGAGGCCTACATCACCGGCAGGTTCGGGTAGGCTGGGTAGGCGCTATGGTTAGAGCCGATTTTGCCTAATGGGCGGATGAGCAGAAGATTGGCTTAAGTGTCGGAGGCGTTATGGTTAGAGCCGATTTTGATAGAAATTTGGAAGATCTTGTGTCCGAACTTTTCGGCCTGGGCGAGATGGTGGAAAAGGCCATCGTGAAGTCGATGGACGCCCTGCAACGGCGGGACTTGGCCATCGCCTATGAGGTGGTGGCGGAGGACGACCTCATAGACGAAAAGCGCTTCGAGTTGGAAGAGAAGTGCATCGACCTCATCGCCACCCAGCAGCCACTGGCTATCGATCTTCGGACATTACTGGCCGTCCTACACATCGCGGTCGAACTGGAACGCATGGGCGACTACGCCGAGGGAATCGGCAAGATATGCATGATAATCGGAGAAGACGAACCGACGGAAACACCCCAGCAATTGGACCAGATGGCCCGGATGGGAGTGGCCATGCTACAGCGCAGTCTGAAGTCTCTGATGGACCGGGACATTGACCTGGCCAACGATGTCTGGGACTCGGATGACGAAGTGGACGCGCTTTATGACAGCGTCTGCCACGATATATTCGTGGAGATGGGGGAGCATCCCCAGACCATCGAGGCCGCCACCCATTTTCTTTGGGTGGCCCACGACTTGGAACGGATCGCCGACCGGGCGACGAACATCTCTGAGAGGGTGATATTCTTGGTCACAGGCCGCATCGGTCGCTACAAACCTCCTGAATCGACCGGATAACCGGCCTGCTACACCTTAAGACCCGTGCCTACCCACGCCCACAATAACGTCTACCCGTTAATGATTATGTACTGTATAATCGTGGTAGACGCTTGAGCGTGAACGCACGTCTGATACTACGGTAACCGGCATTCATGCAAGACAAGTACCAAAAAGAGATTGAAGAGATCCTGAAGAATGCGGGTGAAGTCGCGCCCGATGAGTCCGGCCGGGAGTTGGAGAAACCCCTGGAGGACCGTCCCAGGGCCGTGCGCCAGGTGGATCAAGCCAGTAAACCCCAGCCCTATCAAACTCCCAGAGGGCGCTGGCCCTCCATAACACCAGGCAAGATTCTGATGACGGGTCTGGTCGTTTTCATCATCACCGCCCTGCTCCAGATATGGGTGTTGATCTGGGTTGGACTCGCCCTGTTGGTGCTGGGGTACCTGCTCTTTTTCATCACTCCCAGGAACATCTCGATAGAGAAAAGATGGCGGGGAGAGTCCATCGAGGACAAACCGCCGTCTGTTTGGGACTCGTTCAAGCGCTGGATCAAGAGCTGAATCCAGCAGGATGACAAGCCACGTAGGGGCAGGTTTCTAACCTGCCCTTTTACTTGTCCACCGTGTTCGTATAATCAATGAGGTTGTTGGGAAGAGAGGGGTTAGCGGGCGAAATCGTCGATCGGTTGGAAACTGAATCACGATAATCAGGGCGGGTTGGAAACCCGCCCCTGCATTTCGGTGGGAAGGCGTCTCACGGATACCGGCATTCGCCGGACTGATGCATCAGCAGCGTAGGCGCCGGTTTTCAACCGGCCCGGGTCTGGCGAGACCGAATCGCCAGGCAGTGCGATTCCAGTTTCATTCTCCGGATTTGGTCTTTGGAATCTAGCTTATTCAACCACTGTCCCAGCGGGTTAAAAACCCGCGCCTACGGTGATCGGCGATGTCGAGGAACGGCGTAGGGGCAGGTTGCTAACCTGCCCTTACGTTATGAACTTTCCGGTACGTTCAAGACGAGCTCCCCAGGGCTAGTCCGTTTTGACGTAGTCTGGGCTCAGACGCTCCGCCAAGGCCAAGATCAGGTTGCCCATGTGGGGGTGGTCCGGCTCAACGTCCACCCTGAATCCGGCCTGGAGCATACGTTCGGTGCAGATCGGCCCAACCGAGGCCAGAATCACATCGCCCTGGTCTAGAACGTGTCTTAGAGACTTCTCTCTCCCTGCTTGGCCGGCGATGGACAACAGATTGTCTACCTGTATCCGGCTGGTGAACGCCAGGGCGTCGATCTGGCCGCCTTCCAGAGCTTCGATCAAACCCAGTACCGGAGCGACATCTTCGGCCAGCCCCCAGGTGTACAAAGAGACCTCCCGTGCGGTGGCGCCGCGCTCTTTCAGAGTCTGGACCAGAAGGTTGTTCGGCCCGCCGTAAGCCTGTACCGCCACGTCTTTGCCCTTAAGGTCCAGTTCCTCGATGGCGGCCAAGAGGTCTGCGGAGGTGAAGGGCTCCGGTGGCATGTGGTCGATGCGGACCTTGTAACGGCGCAGAACAGCTGCGGGCTTGGGGCTGCGGGCGATCACGGTCATAGAGGCGAGGGCTTCCAGCGTTTCTGCCTCTCTGCCTTGGGACGCCGCGCTGTCGAAGAGGGCCTTGGTGCCGACACCGGTCTGGAAGACCATCACCTGCAACCTGCCGGCGCAGATGTCCGCCACCAACTGCATGACTTCGGGCGTGTCGCCCCGGTGGACTTCCTGCATTACCGGAGCAGGGTAGGGAATCCCGCCATTACGTTCGATCAAGGCCCCCATCTCAGAGAGCATGCGGGCCTCGACGTAAGCGATGGTTTTTCCTGCCAGGGAAGAAGCGGCCAAATCAGTAACGCTCTAGACGGCGCACTCGCCCTCTCCCCGTTCTAGCTTGTACTGGTTGGTGCGTTCCCAGTCGACGTACATGTCAGATCCGGGAGCGGCATCCGCAACGGCTTGCTGGGCCTTTTCGGCGACCTCGGTCAGCTCTTCCAGCCCGACACGGTCCAAGAACTGGTTGAACTTCTCGCCATCGTTGCGGTTGTCCTTGTAGTAGTTGACAACGTATTTCAGAACGCCCGGCACCGACTTAGCCGGAATCTTGACTCTGGGAATCCGCGTTCCGATGCGGGAGTCCTGCACGTTGACGTCGCCGTAGTTGCCGCCCAAGAACATCTCGTAGGCGGGTATTTGCTCGCCGTCGGCGCCCTTGGTGGCCGCGCCGTGGAAGCCGATGTTGGCGATGTGATGCAGGCCGCAGCCGTTGGGGCAGCCGCTCATCTTGATGCGGATGTCATTGACGCCCTCATCTTGGAGCAGCCCGTCCCAGCTCTCGATCTCTTCTTTCAGGGCACCGGCCAGGCCCATGGATGAGGTGATGCCCAGTTTGCAGCTATCGGTGCCGGGGCATGAGACCACGTTGCTGATGGAATGGGCGTTGGCTTCCGCCAGGCCGATCTCGGTCAGCGCGTCCCACACGTCATGGAGCATGTGCTCCGGGATGAACCTCAGGGCCAGGTTCTGCTCCTGGCTGGTGCGGGCCCTGCCGCCGGTGTGCTTGCGCATGATGTCGGCCAGGCCGTGGAACTGGTCCGCGGATATGTTGCCGCGGTCGGGCTTCACGTGCACGACGTAGTAGCCTTCTTGTTTCTGGGCTTCGACGTTGGTCCGGCGCCACTCGGCGTAGTCGCCACCGCCGTTGCTACCGTTGGCCGAACTTGCGGCCAACGCCGGAGGCGTCTCCCGCATGATCTCTTCGACGTTCATGAAGGGCTTGTGGTCGAGCGGGCCGATGTTTTCCAGCTCAGCCTCAACCTGCGATTTAAATTCGTCCAAGCCAATCTTGTCGATCAAGACCTTTAGCCGGGCCATCATGCGGTTCTTGCGCAGCATGTCGGCATTGTTGAAGACCGTGAAGATCGCCAGGGTCAGCCTGAGGAAGTCTTCCTCAGGCAGGAATTCGTAGAGGGGTTTAGCCAGCCGTGGCATGATGGACGTGCCGCCGCCGACAAACACCTTGAAGCCGCGCTTCTCGACGCCATCCTCGACCCTGATCTGAGATACAAAGGTCAGGTCCTGGATGGCGGCGGCGACATGGTCGTGGTCGTCGCAGCCCGTGAAGGCGCTCTTGAATTTACGGGGGAACGCTTGGGTCAGCGGGTGCCGTACCGCGAACCGCACGAATGCGGCCAGGTAAGGCGTGGGGTCGAATATCTCTGACGCACAGACCCCGGATGTGGGTGCGCCCACCACGTTTCGAACCACGTTGCCGCAGGCCTCGCGGGTGCTCAGACCGGCCGCGCCCAGCAGTCGCAAGGCGTCGGGGCACTGGTCCAGAGGGATGTGGTGGAACTGGAAGTTCTCTCTGGTGGTGATGTGGCCCTTGCCCAGGGGGGCATACTTCTCGGTGAAATCGCCCAGAGCGTCCATGGCTTCCGTCGTGATGATGCCGCCGGGAATCTTGACGCGAATCATCTGAACGTCGGCCTGGCGTTGGCCGTAGACACCCTGCTTCAAACGAAAGGGCGTGAACTCCGTGTTTTCCCTTTCACCGGCCACGAACGCCGCCGACTCCTCCTCCAACCGCACGATCTCGTCTTCCATGAAGGGAATGATGCTTTGAGAATTCTTGGCAAGTTCCAAGCTCTCTTCGTAGATTGTCTCCGGGGTGGTTGCCTGGGTGTTAGACCGTTCGGTCGAGGTATGGCTCGTCAACTTGATTCGTCCTCCAGAATTTTGGGCAAATAAAAAACCCACCAATCGTAATAACGTGGTGGGTTCAAGGGTTCCTAGTTGAGTTGTTATCTAACGCAAAAGGTTACCTGATCCCTATGTAACAGATACAGGTACAACAAGAAACGCAGGGATTACCGTTCACCTTCAACATTGCAATAAAGTCTACTCTCGTGAAAATTACCTGTCAACAGGCACGCATGAAAGCTGAAGATAGGGTGGATTCGGTTGACGGGATATGGCGTTGGTGATACTATCATAGTGAATATTATGAGAGTATATTATAAATCAATTAATTACTAATGATAGTATCTTCAACCCACAATACACCATCACGCCAACGGTCCAGGCGCAGATAGATGAGTTTGAGCGCAACCGATGGCTCATCCAAAACCTGTTGCTCATGCCCCAACATGAGGAGTGGCTGCACCGCGACGTGCGGGTCAGTCGTGCCGCCAGCACCACAAGGATCGAAGGGTCTGCGCTGGACGAAGTGGCTGTGGGGCGCTTGGCGGCCCGGTCGATTGTCAGGGCGGCGAACGAAGATGAGCAAGACAACATCAATGCACTCCAGGCCTACGAGTTCATCGACTTTCTGAGCGACCAAGCCGATATCCCGGTGGACGAACTGGTTATCCGCCAGCTCAACCGGTACTTCATCGCCACGGCCACTTCGACTCTGACCCCCGGTGCATACCGAAAGGGCCAAAACTCCGTGGGCGGCTATCAGCCCCCGGACCAGGGAGACGTGCTCGGCCTGATGCGGTCTTTCGCACTCTGGCTGCGCCAGGATGACGACGGCCTGCATCCGGCGGTGAAGTCGGGATTGGCCCATCTGCATCTGTTGGCGGTACACCCATTCTGGGACGGCAACGGCCGCACTTCCAGAGGTCTGGAGACGTTGCTGTTGCAGCGCTCGTCCTTCGACTTCAAGAAGCTGCTGTCCCTGGAAGCTACGCTGCTGGAAATGAAGGACGAGTACTTCTTGGCCATCAGCCGCAGCTTGGGCAACCGGTTCCAAGACGGTTACGACGCCACGCCTTGGTTGGAGTTCAGCACTTCGGCTCTGGTGGTCTGCTCCCGTTCGTTGGTGGAGCAGACCACGGCGTGGCACAAAAAGATGAGTGAGCTATACTCGTATGGCCCTGAGGCTGGACTGTCCGCCAGGCAGACAAACGGGCTGATGTATGCCAACCAGTTGGGCCAGATCACCCGTGGCGGCTATATGGGAGCTACCGGAGTGTCGATGGCCACCGCCTCGCGGGACTTGGCGGACCTGGTCGCCAAGGGGTTCTTGACCTTGGAGGGCAAGACCCGCGACCGGGTCTACCGGCCGGTCCCGGTGGAACAAGTCAAAGCAAGGCCCTGAAGCGGCCAGAGTTCCCTAGGAATCGCACCGGACCGAGACGGTTTACGGAGAAAAGCAAACCATGAAATCGACGGCTGATGTAGTGATGATCGGGGGCGGTGTGATCGGCGCCAGTATCTTGTTCAATCTGGGTCGTCTGGGCGTCACCGACACCCTGCTCTTGGAAAAAGACGTGCTTGGCTCAGGCTCGACTGGGCGCTCGCAGGCCATCTGCCGGATGCATTATTCCAATCAGGTGACCGCCAAGATGGCGTGGGAAAGCCTGGCTGTCTTCACCAACTTCGATGAGGTCATCGGGGGAGAGTCCGGGTTCGTCGAAACGGGATATTTAGTTGTTGTGAGCCAGGAAGACGGCGCCGGTCTGGCGCACAACGTGGCGATGCAATACGAGCTTGGCATCGACACCATGCGCGTCACCGCCAAAGACCTGGAGGAGATAGCGCCTATGGTCTCAGTGACCGAGGGCGAGGTCATGGCCTGGGAGCCCCAGTCTGGCTACGCCGATACCTATATGGTCACCACTTCGTACGCGAAACGGGCCCGGGAAATGGGGGCCGAGATCGTGCTCCGGAACCCGGCCACGGCGATCGAGATCTCAGGTGGGCGGGTGAAAGCCGTGGTCACCGCTGAGGGGCGGGTGGAAACCCCAATCGCCGTGGTTGCCGCGGGTCCATGGTCTAAGGATGTGCTGGGCCAGATCGGCGTGGACGTGCCCTTGGTCCCGGTGCGCCATCAGGTTGCCTCCATCACACGTCCGGTGGACAAACTACCTATGCACCCAACGGTTGGAGACATCGCCCAGTCTTTCTCGTTCCGGCCCGACGGCAGCTCACTGACCATGATGGGTTTTGGCGACGATGAAGAAGTTGAGGTCGAGACCTACAACCAAGGCGTGGATATGGACGTGATGGCCGACGCCATGGGTCGGCTGACCCGCCGGATCCCGGCCATGGCGGACGCCTATTACCGGGGCGGGTGGTCCGGGTTGTTCACGACCACCCCCGATTGGCACCCGATCTTGGACGCGGTACCGGGGATAGACGGCCTGTACTGCGCCGTTGGTTTCAGCGGCCACGGGTTCAAGCTTTCACCGATGATTGGGGTCACGATGGCGGAGTTGATCGTGGAAGGCGCAGGGAAGACGGTGGATATCTCGCCCCTTAGGTTCACCCGCTTCGAAGAAGGCGACCTGTTGGGGTCCAGCTACCGCTACCGGGTCCTAGCCTAACGGGCACCGGCATAGCCGGATTTTGTGGGGATTGTGTTCAAGATAACCAAGCGCCTTTTCTTGCTCTCGGTTGTCACTGTGGTGCTGCTCGGCGCGGTACAAGGTAGCGACAGCCCATCTCCCAGCGACGTTGCGGTGTCGCCGTATAAATACAGTCTGTTTCGCTGGGAGGTTGACCACTTCTTGGACAAGTGGGTGAACAAGCTCCAGGAGATATTGCCCTGGAATTCGGAACCTTCCCGGGAAGCCCGCATCGCCCAGGCCCAGGAATTCTTCGATCTGCCCGCGGAGATCCGGAAGCTGGAACGCGGATCAGCAGATGAAAATGCTGCCCGGATCGAGGAACTGCGGCAGCGGCAAAGCGACATGCAGACCGATGTGGAAGAGACCGTGGAGTCAGAGATTAGCGCCATCTTGGTCGAGGAAGGGTTTTCTTCCCGGATCGGGGTCATCTTCCCGCCGGTGGACACCGTGTTCGCGGCATCGCCGGGGGCGTTGATCATCTCGCCGCGGGACCGTATCGCCCAGACCAGTTCCACACTGTTGAAACCGGGTATACCCGGCGATGTGCGGAACGAACTTGAGGAGGTGATCTTCCGAGAGGATGATGTGTCGGCGTTGGTCGTCAGCACCGGAGGCGTGGCCACCTACCCCAGCGTGGTGTCGGCCACCGCCACGCTCCACAGCGCACTGGTGATCACGGCCCACGAGTGGCTGCATCACTGGTTCTTCTTCCAGCCCCTGGGCCAGCACTTCTGGGACAACGGCGACATGACCACCCTGAATGAGACAGCGGCGTCCATCGGAGGGAAGCTGCTCGGCGACCGGGCCTTCACCGCCATGACCGGGGAGATCGTGGTCCGCGAAGACGATGCAGATACAGAGCCTACCGACCCGGACGCTTTCGACTTTGAGACGGCGATGCGGGAGACCCGGCTCGAAGTTGAAGCGCTGCTGGCCGAGGGCAAGATCGAGGAAGCCGAGTCCTATATGGAGGAGCGGCGGCAGTTCATCGATGACAATGGCATCTTCATCCGCAAAATCAACCAGGCCTTCTTCGCCTTCCACGGCTCCTACGCCACCGGCGCCGCTTCGGTCAGCCCCATCGGAGACCTCTTAGAGGAATTGCGCGACGGTACAGATTCGGTGGAAGAATTCCTGAAGACCGTGGCGGAATTTGACGAGGTTGAAGACCTGCCGGAATATTTAGGGATGGCGCTGCCGTAAGGCTTCGGCGAAACTAAACGACCCGGATATAGACGTAAAATTCAATAAGAAGAGACCGGCACATCTGTACCGGTCTCTCGCCAGTTTGTTTGAGTCCCACGAGGCTAGACGCGGTCCTTAACCTTGGCCCAGATATCCGGAGGTGTCGCCGATTCACATAATCCGATCACACCCTGAAACACTTCCGGAGGCATCCCGCCCTTCATGGCGCCAAGTAAGGAAACCAGGTCGTCTGGGTTGAAGCTGGCGCAGAATAAGGTGAGGAATTGGCCCATCACATCCGGCGCTACGCTGGCCTGCAGGGCTCCGTCGATAGCGCCAAGTTCCTCGTCGGTAAAGTTGTCCCACAGTGCCTGCTGCAGTTCATGCTCCTCTCGGTATAGATGCTCCACATAGATTCCGACGAATTGGTTGTAGATGTCGTAAATCTCGTTCCCCAGCTCGGATTTCCGCTCGCCGCTGGCATTCCCAACTTCACTGCTTAGCTTCCTGAGTTGGGCGTAAACCAGTTCATCGTTCCCATGGTCTTTCTCAAATGACTCGATAAACCGTGGCGCCCGCTCTTCCAAAGCGGTATGCACGTATTCCTCCTCATGCCGGCATGCAAGACCAGTAGCGATATCGTGCTTTCCAGAGAGGCCAACGCTCCATCGGCTGACGGCTTGTCTTGAAAATCCGCGACGCTCAAGTCGTGGGCCGTTGTATACATCATGTGCCGGATAGCTTTGTGGATCGGCCGGTACATCTCGTGCCTGTGTTGCGCCATTTGGAATCTCCTGAAAATCGAGTCCGATATCGGTTGATGGTTAGGTCCCGTTTCGACTTGATTCGTCAGGCCATCCTATATCAACTTTAGATGCTTGTAAATTGAGGTGTTTTGTATCTAGGTTCGGTGTATTTGGGATTCACCCTCCCAGAAGTTTCTGGGGGCGGTGTCTGAGGATGTCTTCCGCTTGGGAGACGATCTCCCGGAGGATGTAGGATGCCGGTTCGACAGAGCGTATGAGTCCCGACGCGGCTCCGGCCCGGACTGGGGCTGTTGTCGCGTCTTCGGCGGCGGTGGCGGTGGCGATGTCTTCCCTCAGTTCGCTTTGCCGGGTCATCATCTCGGCTTCCCTGCCGTGCCATCGGTCAGTGAAGGAATTGCTGATGACCCGGTCACCGACCACATCATGGTCGTATGGAGCGTCCGACACCAGGTCGTAGACGTTTGTCAGTATCGTGTCATCCACATCGGCGAGTATGACCTGGCCCTTGGCCCATTCCGGCCCGGCCCATTCCAGACTGGCAACGAAGCGGGTGCCGATCCAGGCGCCCTCGGCCCCCAGCATCAAAGCAGCGGCGAGGCCGGGTCCGTCCGCGATCCCTCCGGCGGCCACAACCGGTATATCCCCGGCGATCTTAACCACAGCACGTACGAACGAGAGCGTTCCCAGATGACTGGTATGCCCGCCCGCTTCACTGCCCTGGGCTATGATGACGTCTGCCCCGGCCGCTATCGCCTTTTTAGCGTTGGCCATCGTCTGGACCTGGGCAAAGATCTTTACGCCGCTTCCCTTGGCTTGGTTTATCAATTGTGTTGGATCGATGAAAGAATGGCCGATGGCGGCAACCTGGGCATCCAGGGCCGCCTCTATGGCCTTTTCCAGCCCAGGAAACGACGAGGAGAAACCCACTCCGAAGGGCGATGAGGTCTTCTCCCTGACGGCGTGCACCTGTTCTAGGAGCCAGGTTGGGTCCGGGTCTGCACCGGCGCCTATCATTCCGAACGCGCCCGCCTTTGAGACTGCGGTGGTGAGCTCAGCGCTGGCGGTCCCGGCCATGGGGGCGTTAATGATGGGGAAGTCTATGCCCAGGAATGTGCAGAGACGGGTAGTTAGCATCGTAGTTCTCCGGAAGTTGGCTCAGGGAGTAAGTGGCCCTCATCCTAACCTTCTCCCGTGCGCGGGAGAAGGGATACTTTGACTTAAATGCCCAGAGTCTACACCCAGGGCGAACGCTTGGACCGGTCTTTCTGGGAGGTGGCGGCGGAGAGGCCCTGGCGTTCTAGGGAGTCGGTCAGCATGCGGCGGAAGACGCGGCGGTCCCCAGCGCTGACGACGGCCTGCTCGTGGGACTCGGAGATGGCCACAGGGTAGCCCTGTCCGCGCTGGCATTGGTCATAGATCAGAGCGTGGGTCATAGAGAGCAGGGTCTCGTTCTTGGCCACCCATTTGGGGACCTCGACCCGGCCGATCTCTTCGCCGGCGTTCAGGTAGAAGAAGTAGACCTTGTTGGCTTCGTCGTAGGACTCCCGGGAAACCGACGAGTTGGTCTTGTAGACCGGAGAGCGCCAGCCGGGTTCGAGTAGACGCTGGAACAGGTCCCGGTCCAGGAAATCGTTGGCGCCGTTGCATGGTTGCTGGGTAGAACGTCGGTTGTTGCACGACTGGGTGCAGACGGTGACTTCATGGGGGCAGAGAGAACAGCGCACGGCGTTCACGGCCTCGGTGCTCCGAGGGTAGGAAACGTAGGCGGCCAAGGCGACAGGGCGGGTCTCGGACAGTTTTTCCAGGCGTTTCATGGCGGGAAGCAGACCTTCGTTGATGATGGCGTCGCTGACGTAGGGACGATAGGCTTGTCCGGACAGGCCCCAAAGCACCAACGAGCCGTCCACCAGCGCTAGGACCGGCAAGCCCAGCGGGCACTGTTCTACCGTGTTGGCCAGGGTCTCCAGCTCTTTCACCGTGCGCACCAGGCCCAGGAGCGGGCCGCTGATCATCTCCTCTCCCATGGAATTGGCGGGATCCGAGATAAAGAGTTCCTCGGGAGTGGTGGCCAGGTGTGGGTGGCTGAAGAGTGTGGCGCCGGGGTGACTGCCGTAGGTCAGCACGCAACCCCCAAAGTTCAGCAGGTAGCAGGCCACGGGCAAATGACGGTCGACGTCTATATGAGAGCCGTCAACGGCGGCAACCACCCAGTCGGCGGGCGGGTCGGCAGGCGGGTAGGAGCCTAGCAGGGACTCTTCGACCTCGGCGGCCAGATAGGGGCGTTGTTGGGTGTCGACGGTCTTCTCGGCGGCGGTTTCAGGATCTATGCCGGCCGCCGAATTGAGCAGGGCCGTCAGGCGCTCTTCGCGGGCTTCGCTGGCGCCGCGCACCGACTCGGTGAGTTGGTCCAGTTGCAGGACCGTTTGTCCCATGTCCAGTCCCATACCGGATTACCTTACCGGCTCGCCGGGTTTTTTAAGGGCGCTTTGCTGCCGGTATCTTTGACTCCGGTATCTTTGATTCAATGAAAGACTACCTCAAGACTCTTTCGTCGCCGGCGCGGCGGGTGATCTGCTGCTGGTCCATGTGTTCCAGCAGAGGGAGGATGTATTTTCGGCTGGTGTTGAACATCGTCCGGGCTTCAGCCACAGTGATATTCCCCTGGTCCTTCAGGTGCTGAACGATGCGCTCGGTCATCTCGCGGTAGGCCGAGGCGTCAAAGATGACTCCATCCGTTACCCGCACCACCTTGCCTTGGTCTATCAGCACTCCCAGCAACTCAGAGCTGACCTTCTGGTCGCTGGGTGGAGAATAAGGGTCTTTCTGTAGGGATTTCAAGTAGGCGGACGCCTCTTCTTCCATCTTTGGGGTCAATGTAATCTGATGGTCCGGCAGGCGCAGAGACTGGCGCTCGTCAACCACGATCTGTTCCTCGACCAGACGGGCCAGCGCCCGCTGATAGACCGGCTGCGACAGATTCAGGCGGCTGCGGACCTCCTGGGCCGGGACTCCGTGGCGCAGCGGGTACTGCGTGTGGTAGAGCTGCAGGGCCGAGGCGACTTTGCTCTTGAGAATGTCCCATCCCTGGGCCGAATAGACTACGGCGTCGGCATCGCTGCCGAATTCGCCCAGGCTCACCAGGTGACCTCCCCCGGTGAGTTGGGCAACCCTTTCCGTTACTTCCTCCCGGGACAGGTTGGTCCGCTGGGAGAGCACCGTCATATCACAGGGGCCCCACTGTTCGGCTATGCTGATGATGATGTCCCCTCCGGTGCCCTGGTCCAGGGTCATCAGGCGTTCGATCACATCGTCGTCGAACCGGCGGTAGCGGCGCCGGGGATTGGGATCGACGATCTGACCGCCGCCCAATGTATCTTCCGAGGAACGGATCACGAAGAAATCGCCTTTGACCACTGGAAGCGGGTCGGCCAATAGCAATTGGACCCAGCCTTCTTGTCCGGCGGTCAGCCGTTCGGCGTCAAGCAGCCGGACCCGGGCCGAAGCCTCACTGGTGAACAGGTGGAATGTGACGCCCTGGTTGTGCTTCAAAGGATGGGGGGCGTTCTTGACCATACGCAGGCGGGCATCCAGGCGGTAGGTGGGCTTGAGCCAGCCGGGGATGGTCAGTATCTCGCCGCGTTCGACCTCATCCTTGGACAGGCCGGACAGGTTCACCGCCAGCCTAACGCCGGGGTCGGTGGCGTCTACCTTGGTCTTGTGGCTCTGGAGACCCCTGATCCTGGCCCGCTGCCCGGACCCGGCCAGCTCGATCTCCTGGCCCACGGTCAATGTGCCGTCGATGAGGGTGCCGGTGACCACTGTTCCGAATCCTGAGATGGTGAAGCAGCGGTCGATGGGAAGGCGCGGCCGTCCGAGGTCCTGCCTAACTTCGGTCTCGTCCAGGATGCTGTCCATGGTGGCTTTCAGTTCGTCCAGGCCGTCGCCGGTGTAGGCGGAGACGCCGACCATCGGGCATCCCTCGAATGATGTGCCCTGCAGGGTGTCTTCGACCTCGGCCTTCACCAACTCCACCATCTCTTCGTCGACCAGATCGGTCTTGGTGACGACGACCAGGCCACGGGTGATCTGAAGGATGTCTAGGATGGCGATGTGCTCCCTGGTCTGGGGCATCACGCTTTCGTCGGCGGCCACGATCAGCAGGGCCAGGTCGATGGCCCCCACGCCGGCCAGCATGTTCTTGATGAACCTTTCGTGTCCGGGCACATCAACGATGCTGACTTCCCGGCCACTGGGAAGCGTCATCCAGGCGAAACCCAGGTCGATGGTCATCTCCCTGGCCTTCTCTTCGGGGAATCGGTCCGGGTCGATGTCGGTCAGCGCTTTAACCAGGGTGGACTTGCCGTGGTCCACATGGCCGGCAGTGCCTATTACGTACATGGTTTAGCGGTCACGCAACTGTGAATTCGCGTGCGTGGAGTATCTCGCCTTTGCCCACGGGCCGGATGTCATCTCCGGCGAGGGTGAGAACGGCGGCGGTATTCCCCTCGCCGGTCACGAATTCAACCTCGAATCCGTCTGCCGAGTAGCAGTGGACCACGGCTCCAACATCGCCCTGCTTGAGCTTGTGCTCCGTTATGTCTCGGGTGAGGACTATTATGTCCAGTTCTTTAATCATGGCATACCTTGCTGCGTCGGGTTCAGACCGGATAAGCAGTGGCCAGCCTCGGTTGGAGATCAATCGATCCAATGATCCAAACAGTTCGCATCGCTACCAAGGACCCATTGGGCGTCCGCATCAGTCCTTCGATTACATATTTCGTGCCGAACTCCGACGATCGGATGACCGATACATCTTCTTCTCGGGCGATGGTCAGTAAATCCTGAGCCAGGATGGCTGTATCACTATCATCATACCCCAGATTCTTCAGAAACAAGGCTTTGGATCTGCCTACCGGATGAATCTCGGAAAGCAGGTAGTTCGCCAATTTCTCTGGTGGAACAAAGGCGTTCTGAAAGTTCGGCAGTTTCATTCTAGGACAACATCCCTACTCTAGGACCGTGTGAAAGCCTTCTTCGCGATCAGAGACACCGGCTTGCTTAACTTCAAGAAGTTGCCGTCCTGTTCCCGAAGTCCCGGTTGGATGCGCTCCTCGGTGGGTGACTGAGTCTTCTTGGCCAAGTCTACTTCGGTAACCGCTCAGCCGTCCGATAAGGGATGTCAGTATGGCTATGATGATACTCCAGATCGTTTAGAGAGCCGATATTCCCACAGCCTACCGGCGCTCCAGGTAATGTAACGAGTTCAATCTTTTCGCTCAGGTCAGGCGATGGAACAAAAAAGTCCCGTCCTTCCTGCATAGGAAGGACGGGACTGGTGCGTACGGGGTCGAGGCAAGACCCGTTCGCGTGGCGCTGGATGCGGGAGGGTCGAGGCAATAACCGCCCGCTTAGAGAGATTGTCTTTAGATGATGTTGTCTTCTTGCAGACCCTTGATCGCGTTGGAAGTGCGGACCAACTTAGCCTCATAGATGCCGGGGTCTAGCAGGTCAAGACCAAACCCATGGCCTGCGGTCTTGGTGACCGACTTGAATTCAACGTTCTCGTATGGGTCTACGCCGTCGCTCTCCCAGACTGAGGACGTCCGGGCCAGCTTGGCCTCATATACGCCGGGGTCCAGCAGGTCTAGGTCCATCGTGCTGCCAGTGTTGCTGATGACCGACTTGAATTCGACGTTCTCGTAAGGGTCGACGCCGTCACTTTCCCAGACCGAGGAAGTGCGGGCCAGCTTGGCCTCATAGATGCCTGGGTCCAGCAGGTCCAGGTCGAATGAGCTGCCAGTGTTGCTGATGACCGATTTGAATTCGACGTTCTCATAGGGGTCCACGCCGTCGCTCTCCCAGACCGAGGAAGTGCGGGCCAGTTTGACGTCATATACGCCGGGGTCCAGCAGGTCTAGGTCCATCGCGCTGCCAGTGTTCGTGTTGATCAGCTTGGAGTCGTAGAAACCCGGCTCCAGGAAGTCCATGTCGATGACGTTGGCGGTACTGGACGCGGGTATGAATACCGATGATTCGACCTGTCCGACCGGTCTGGCTGGGTTGTCCGCCGAAGCGATGCCCGGGAGCAAGGACGCCGCGGCAATCGCGCCGCCGACGACTAGTCCCACCAAGATATTCTTATTGTTCTGGATGATGCCCTGGATGTGATTCTGTGCTGTCATGATTGCTGCCTCCATCTTGTTGTTGTTTTCGTCCTGCCCCGTTGTTGCCTGTTCTGCCGTCTGCCCGTTCGCCGTTGTATTTACCATCGCTGTTTTCATGGTTGCCTCACCTCGAAATTTGTTGTGAGGTCATCGTAGGAACGCGCCGGAGGACGAACATCGGGGAGACTCCCCATCTTCTACAATG
>Ga0207966_1000981_pt1 | contig 15946 bp, 19 predicted proteins | sample Knorr_S23_td_NAD_FD_185611 | JGI IMG/M metagenome (GOLD analysis project Ga0207966, IMG submission 185611) | Marine microbial communities from Southern Atlantic Ocean transect - Knorr_S23_td_NADW_ad_2500m_LV_B (SPAdes) (version 2) | ecosystem: Environmental > Aquatic > Marine > Oceanic | place... | reverse complement strand
TTTTATTTTTATTTAATTGTGCAATATTTTTTAAACTCACCTCAAGAGCTTTGCCTGATATATCTGTTAAAATATATTCGATTTTTTTATTGTTTAATTCTTTTGCAAGGGCAATAGAGATAATCCCACTCCCACTTCCAATTTCCAGGATTTTAAAATCAGAATATTGTTGTTCAACTGCTAATTTTTTTGTTATTTCTATTATCAATTCTGTTTCTTGCCTGGGAATTAATACATTTTTGTTGATATAAAATGGAATACCAAAAAAATGACTTTTGTTTAAGATGTATGGCAAAGGTATTCTTTTTATTCTTTTATCAATAATTTTATTATTTTTGCTGATTTCATTATCATTTAAATTGCGGTTAAGATTTGATATTAATACAGCTTTTTCCCAATTCAATATATGCATTAGAATTAATTGAGATTCTAAGTTATGCTCGCTAATCCCAGCTTTTTTTAACATCTGTATGTTTTGATTAATTAGTTCTTGGATTTTCAATTATATTAATCATCAAAATTATTGTTTAAAGAATCTATAATATCCTGAAATTCTCCATCTAATACTTTTTCAATATCATGGTTTGTAAATTTAGACCTGTGATCTGTAACTCTTTTCTGAGGGAAATTGTATGTTCTTATCCTTTCTGATCTATCTCCTGATCCAACTTGATCTTTTCTATCCTTAGCTCTTTCAGCCTGTTTTTTTCTTTTTTCCATATCATATATTCTTGCTTGTAAAACTGACATGGCTTTTTCTTTGTTCTTTAATTGAGACCTTTCATCTTGGCAGACAGATATAATTCCTGTAGGAACATGAGTTATTCTTATTGCTGTTGCAACTTTTTGTACATTTTGCCCGCCGTTACCACTTGCATGAAATATATCTATTATTAGATCATTGTTATCTATAGTGATATTTATTTCATCCGGAACTGGTAATACAGCTACAGTTGCAGCTGAAGTATGTATTCTTCCGCTTGATTCAGTAGTTGGTATTCTTTGGACTCTATGCACTCCGCTTTCAAATTTAAGATTTTTGTATACGTTTGCTCCTAGTAGTTCAAATATTATTTCTTTTATTCCGCCCAACCCTGTTAAGTTCGAATTTAAGATATTAGTTTTCCATCTATTTCTTTGTGCGAATCTTGTATACATCCTATATAAATTCTGAGCGAATAATGAAGCTTCCTCTCCTCCTGTTCCTGCTCTGATTTCCATAATCACATTGCTTTTATCATCTTTATCTGATTCGAATAATTTTTGTATAAGCTGTTTTCGTAATTGATTTACTTTAAGTCCAATCTCTTCTAATTCTTCCTGAGCTAATTCTTTTAGTTCTTTTGATTCTGGGTCATTGATTATAAGTTCTAAGTCAGATTTCTGATTAATATATTTTTTATATTCATTGGATATATCAGCAATTTTTTTTAATTCTGAGTACTTTTCAAATATGCTCTTGTTTTGTTCGAAATTACTTGAAGAATTTTCTGATATATTCTTTTCTATTGCATTAAATTCTTTTAGAATTTCATTTATTTTTGTATTTATTTTAGATTCATTCATATTATTATTTTTATTAATTAAATTTGGCATTTGTCATTAAATCAATTAATTCTTTTTCATTGATATCTTTTTGATCACCAGTATTTAATTCTTTATAAGTAATATAATTCAATTTTTCGTCCGGGTCACCAATAATAACAATTGTGGAAAATTTTAAATTATTTGCGTATCTCATATTTGCTTTTAAGCTTCTAGAGGATATTGCTAACTCTGATTCTATATTATTTTTTCTTGCAATAATATTAAATTCTATGGCTTTAGATTTTGATGAATTAGTTAAATAGGTAAATAATATAGAATTATTTTCTTTTTGAGGTAATTTAATTTTGTTGTTAATTATTTCATTTATAACTCTTTCGACACCCATTCCAAAACCTACCCCAGGTGTTTCATTCCCGCCAATTTTTTCAATTAATCCATTATATCTGCCTCCGCCAACCATAGCATTTTGCCTTTTATCTTTGTCTGATATTATTTCAAATACAGTATGAGTATAATAATCTAATCCTCTGACCAAATTATTGTTAATTTGAAAATTGATTTTAGCTAATTCAAGGTATTTTTTTACATTTTCGAAATGTTTCAAATTTTTTTCGGAAAGAAAACTTATCATATTAGGAGAATTTTTTATATAATTTTTACAATTTGAATTTTTGCAGTCTAAAATTCTCAAAGGATTTGTTGATATCCTTTCAATACAATCAGAACAATTATTTTTAGCCCACCCAGAATTTTTATAGTATTGGCTTAATTCAGTTATAAATTGTTTTCTGTCTGTAATATCTCCAATTGAATTTATTGATAGATTAATATTAGTTAAGCCAATTTTTTTTAATAGCGTCCATGCAAAAGATATAATTTCAGCATCCAATTCAGGGTCATCACTACCTATAGTTTCTATACCGAATTGATGATGTTCTCTTAATCTTCCAGATTGAGGACGTTCATATCTGAAAATGGAAGTGAAGTAATATAATTTAATTGGTTGTGGTTGGTTAAACATACCATTTTCAATATACGATCTGCATACAGATGCAGTACCTTCAGGTTGAAGTGTAATATTGTTTTCCCCTCTATCTGTAAATGAATATGTTTCTTTCGTAACAATATCTGTATCTAAGCCAATTCCTCTTAGAAATAAATCTGTTGATTCAAAAGTTGGTGTGTCAATTCTTTTGAACCCAAATATACTCGCAAGGTCAAATGCATTGGTTTTAAAATATTCCCAATACTTTTGTTCACTTGGGAGTATATCCTTTGTTCCTCTTATTGATTTGAACAATTATATATAGTTCCTATTTTTTTTAAAATGTTATTATTATAAATGTTAATTACAAGGTATTTTTTATTCAAGTGGTACTTGGTTCTATAGATGGTAATCACTAATTTAGATAATCAATATAAAAATTTTAAAAAAATAGCAAAATCATATCTTAATTCTGAACAATGGGGCATTGTTGAAAAAGCATATAATTTTGCTAATAACGCACATGGAAACCAAACAAGGCTAACTGGGGATAAATTCATTACCCATCCACTTGAAACAGCAACATATTTAGCAGAATTACATTTAGATCATAATACTTTAGCTGCAGGGCTTTTACATGATGTTATAGAAGATTGTGATGTGACTCTACCTGATTTAATTGATTTGTTTGGAGAAGAAATCTCTTCATTAGTTCAGGGAGTAACAAAATTAACAGAAGTTGAAAATGTATCAGAAATAAGATGGGAGGAAAATGTTCAAACACATTCTATTCTTGAAGCTCAAACTTTAAGGAAAATGCTTATGACAGTAGCTGAAGATATTAGAGTGGTTCTTATTAAACTTAGTGATCGTTTACATAACATGGAAACTATAGATCCTTTACCACAAGATAGAAAAATTAAATTATCTAAAGAAACTATGGAAATTTATGCTCCTTTAGCTCATAGATTAGGGATGTGGGATTTCAAGTGGAGATTAGAAGATTTGGCGTTTAGAAATTTAGACCCTACTATGTATAAAAGAGTTGCAATGTTAGTTAATACAAAGAGAACAAATAGAGATGAATATATTCTCAAGGCAATAAACTTACTTAAGGACAAATTAGAAAAAGTGGATATAGTAGCAGAAGTAAAAGGAAGATCTAAGCATTTATTTAGTATTTATAGAAAAATTTTATTATATGAAAAAGAAAATAAAACAATAGATGAAATTTATGATTTATTTGCTATAAGAGTAATAGTTCAAAATGTAAAAGATTGTTATATTTCCTTAGGGGAAATACATAATATTTGGCCACCTCTGACAGGAGAATTTGATGATTATATTGCAAGACCAAAAGATAATATGTATAGGTCAATTCACACATCTGTAAGAGGGGATAATAATTACCCCATAGAAATTCAGATACGAACTACTGAAATGGATGAATATGCTGAACATGGAGTAGCAGCTCATTGGAAATATAAAGAAGGATCTGTGGATGATGATACTTTTGATAAGAAAATGATTTGGTTAAGGCAATTATTGGATTGGCAGCGAGAAGTACCAGGTGATCAAGAATTTATCGATTCATTTAAAACCGATATTTTCAATGATCAAGTATATGTTTTCACACCTAAAGGTGAAGTTAAAGAATTACCTATAGGATCAACCCCCTTAGATTTTGCATATAGAATTCATACAGATATTGGACATTCTTGTATTGGTGCTAAAGTAAATGAAAAATTAGTTACGCTGAATAAACAGCTTAATAATGGAGATATAGTTGATATTGTTACGAGCCCTAGCGAAAAAGGGCCGAATTTAGACTGGTTAAATTCAGATTTAAAATATGTTATTACATCATCTGCAAAAGAGAAAATCAGACTTTGGTTTAGAAAATCAAAGAAGGTAGAAAATATTAAAAGAGGTAAATCACTTGTAAATAAAAATATCTCGAAATTAGGTTTGGATATCTCATTAGAATCTTTGGTTGAGAATACTAAATATGCTTCTGGAGATGATTTGTTGAATGATATTGGTAATGGGTCGATCACAATTACAGATTTAGTTAAGAATATTTCGCTTAAAGATACGAAAACGGAACAAATAACCCAAAATGAATTTGTTGATGACATAACTGATTCAATTAATGTATTAGGAGTGGGAGATTTGTTAACCCGTTTAGCAAAATGTTGTACACCGATAAAAGGAACGGAAATAATTGGATATATAACTCGAAACAGAGGAGTTACTGTTCACGATAAAAAATGTACAAATATTTTAAGCGAGAAAGAAATTGATAGATTTATAAGTGTTTCATGGGGGTTAAATGAAACTTTATATTCTGTTAGAATCTATGTTGAAGCTATTGATCGCGTTGGATTACTTAAAGATATTACTTCATTACTCTCAGATGAAAGAATTAATATTAGTGGAAGTATGACAGAAAATATAGACGAAAATAGTTATATCACTTTGAATATCTATGTAAAAAGTATGAGTCAGTTGAATTCGGTTTTTACGAAAATAGAAAATATTAAAAGTGTTTTAAATGTTAAAAGATTGAAATAAAAGGAGAAATATTGTCATCTAATAAATCAACAAGAGTTTCTGCAAGAAGATATGCTGAAAAACAGCCTTACAGGACAAAAGTTAAAAATATGATTTCCGAGACTAGGAAGGCTATTTTAGAAGGTAATAAAGAAAAAGCGCAAGAATATGGAAAGAAAGCAGTTTCTGCTTTAGATAAAGCAGGTCAAAAAAATGCATTTCATTCTAATAATACTGCCAGGAAAAAATCAAGATTGTTAAGGCAAATAAATCATTTAATGAAGAGTGAATAAGTTAATCACATTGTAATTTTAGAACATATGTGCTATTATCGCTTCTATGTCAGACTTAAATGAGAAACAAAGTAAAATAATTTCTTTTATTCAGGATTATTATAATGAATTTGGTATTTCACCTACTGTTAGGGAAATACAAAATGGTTGCAATATCACTTCAACTTCTGTGGTAGATTACAACCTGAAAGCACTTAAAAGTAAAGGTTATTTAGATAAACGGCCAGATATATCCAGATCAATTAAATTGAATAGTATAAATGATAATATTATAAAAGTTCCTATATTGTCATCTATTGCAGCAGGAGAACCTTTGATAGTTAATCCTGAACAAATTGTTGCAGGGGAAGATTATGATGATTACGTTGAATTACCAAATAATTTTTCCAAAGAAAAAAATTTATTTGCTTTAAAAGTTAAAGGTGATTCTATGATAGATGCTTTAATAAGTAATAATGATATCGTAATAATGAAATCCGCAGATGAAGCAAATAATGGTGAAATGGTTGCAGCATGGCTTCCGCAAAACGAAGAAGTGACATTGAAAAGATTTTATCTTAAAAATAATAAAGTAGAATTACATTCTGAAAATCCTAAATATGATCCTATAATATTAGATCCAAAAAATGTATTAATTAAAGGAAAAGTTGTTGGAGTTATTAGGAAAGTATAGATTTCAAAAGTAATATTAAGTATTATATATTTATTAGTATATTAAGGAGTTTTTATGCCTTTTGGTTTAGGTCCAACTGAATTAATAATAATTCTAGGTATTGCTTTATTATTATTTGGAGCTAAAAAATTACCTGAAATTGGAAGTTCATTAGGTAATGCTATAAAAGAATTTAGAAAAACTCAAAGTGATGATTCAGCCACAGAGAAAAAATCTATATCTTCTTCTGATAAAAAAGAATAACTATATATTATTTTTCCTTAGTTCCTCTATTTATAATCCAAACTAATATAAATCCTATTTCATATAAAAGAATAATGGGTATTGCAACAAGAGTTTGATTTACAGGGTCAAACGTAGGTGTGATTATTGCTCCTAATATGAATGAAACGACCCAAAAATATCTTCTGAATCTTTTGATTTTAATTGAATTAATTATTTTTAATTTTCCTAATATAAACATAATTAATGGTGTCTGAAATATTAACCCCATCCAGCCAAGCAAAGAAATAAGTATGCTTATATAATTTCCTATTCTTATATAAGGTGTTGCAATATCTGAGCCAAACGTAATTAGAAATTTTATTGCCGGGGGAAATAATACGTACAACCCAAAAATTAAACCTAACCCAAATGTCACATATACTATAGGAATGCTTAAATATAAAAATATTTTTTCGTTTTTTTTCAATCCAGGGCTAAGAAATAATATGATTTGTAAAAATACTATTGGCGATGAAATTAATATTCCAACATATATAGATACTTTTATTGCTACAGAAATATATTCAGTAAGTTCTGTGTAAATAGGTTTGGTTGTTTGAAAATATGTTAAGCCATTAGGAGGATTTAATAAGAATTCCAAAATATCCTTATGAAAGATAAATGTTATTATTCCTGAGATCAATATTGATATAACACTAATTATCAATCGTTTTCTGAGTTCCGAAACATGATTTGAAAATGTATTTTTTTTGTTAGCTTTATTCATCTACATTTTCTTCTTCTTTATAATTGATATCTATTGAATTTTGTAATTCGTGTATCCATTTCCTGGCTGATTTGAGAAGTTTTCCTGCAGATTTTGAAAATTGAACAAGTTTAGTTGGCCCTAAAATTATCAGGGCTACGAGTAATACCCAGATCATCTCCATGCTGCCTATATTGAATAAATTCATTTGTTTTATTTTAAAGTTATATTATTTTTTGTAAACCTTCAATAATGTAATGCTCTCAACGTGATGAGTATTAGGGAATAAATCAACTGGAGTTATCGAGTGAATTTTATACTTTTTTTCATTAAGTATTTTTAAATCCCTTGCCAATGTTTTGGGATCACATGATATGTAAATGATATTATCTACCGGGTACGATATTAAATTGTTTAATAATTTTTCATCACATCCTTTTCTTGAAGGATCTAATATCACAACATCAATTTTAGATTTTATTTCTTTGATTATATCTTCAGAATTACCTGTCAAAATTTTATAATTTGTTATATTTTTGATATTAATTTTTGCATCGATCGCTGCTGAACTAGATTGTTCTATCCCTATAACTTTTTCAAAATATTCGCTTAGTAAAATTCCAAATGTTCCTACACCAGAATAAGCATCAACTAATAGATCTTTTCTATTGTCTTTTATCAAAGATAATATTGTATTTTTCATATTTTCTATTTGATTACTGTTAACCTGAAAAAATGAAGGCGAGCTTATTTGAAATTTGTAGCCTGAAATTTGTTCAACATAGTATTTTTGTCCAGTTTCAATTTTGATATCTGAATTTTTAAATTTTGGTTGAATTAAAAATGAATTTGTATTTTCAGAAGCTCTTATGGATAACTGAGATGATTCACCGGCTAGATTTTCTAAATTGTTTATATACTTATTTATTTTATTATTCATGATTAAGCAATGATTAATAGCAGCAAATTTTTTTGTAACTTTATTTGTAAAACCAATTTGCCCATTTCTTCTAATTGAAAATCTAGCATGATTCCTGTAATTAAATTGTTTTTTAGAGTGAATTATTTTTTTTATATTGATTTTAGAAATTATTTTACTATTGATTTCTTTATTGATAATTTGTTCTTTTAGTTTTAACTGATGTTCGTATTTAATATGCTGCCAATTACAACCTGTACAAAACCCATAAAATTGACAAGGAGGTTTTAATCTGTTTGGGGATGATATTAATATTTTTTTTACAATTCCATATATTCTTGGTTTTTTCCTTTTGGTTTTTTTTTGTATATCAATTTCAGCTAAAACTGTTTCACCCGGAATTCCTCCAAAGATATTTATTTGTTCACAGTTGTAATAACCAGTAGTATCACCTTCAGATCCAATATCCCCTAATTTTAATTTAATTAATTTTTTTGTGTAATTTTTTTCCATTACTCAATTACAGATTTGATGTTATATAGTATATAATTTAATTAATAATTTTATGGAGACTATTATATGACAACTGCTAGAAGACTACCCCCATGGTTAAAGGCAAAAATGCCCGGTAGTAAAAATTATATAGAAGTTAAAAATTTAATAAATAATAATTCTTTGAATACAGTTTGTGCGGATGCAAAATGCCCTAATATAGGTGAATGTTGGGATAATAGAACAGCTACTTTTATGATATTAGGTGATATATGCACTAGGGCTTGTAGGTATTGTGCAGTTAAATCCGGTAAACCTATAGGACTCGATATTAAAGAACCGCTCAGAGTTTCTGATGCTGTGAAAAAATTAGGTTTAAAATATGCTGTTTTGACTTCAGTTGATAGAGATGATTTGTCAGATGGAGGAGCATTTATTTTTAAACAATGTATTAATTTAATACATAAAAACTCCCCAGGATGTAAAGTAGAAGTTTTAATTCCTGATTTCCAGGGAGACTGGGATGATTTGAAAACAGTAATGGATGCAGATCCTGAAACTTTAAATCATAATATTGAAACGGTACAGAGAGTGTTTAAATCAGTCAGAGCTAAAGGCGACTACAGATTATCATTAGATCTTCTGTTAAAAGCAAAAGAATTAAATTCATATAGCGTGACTAAATCTGGATTGATGGTTGGATTGGGAGAAACCTGGGATGAAATTATAAATACTTTAAAAGATTTAAGAACATCGGATTGTGATCTGTTAACTATTGGCCAGTATATTAAACCTACTCCAAAACATGTAGATGTTATTAAATGGTATACTCCTGAAGAATTTATTGAATTAAGATCTATAGCTATGGATTTAGGATTTAAAGGAGCTGTTTCAGGGCCTTTGGTGCGGAGTTCTTATAAAGCTGATGAACAATATTATCAGGCTAAGGGATTAATCCCTATAAGTTGATTTTAAGTAATATATTTTATGAAATTTATTTTAAAAATGTCATTAAATAATTTTTTAATTATCCCAAGAATTCTATATCAGGCAGGTAAAATGCATTTCATTCAAAAGATTCCATTTGCCAATAAAGATGTTGCTAAACATAAAGAAACGTATAAGTCATCTTATCCGTCGTATATTCGGATATTATAATAATTAATCTGATGATGGTAATCTTTTAGGTTTAACTTCAGTCATAGGTGCGTTATCGCATGAAACAATTCCTGGACCGGCTTTAGTACAAAGAACAATAATTCCGCTTTTTGATTCGTAACGTTTTCCTAATGTATTGCCTGGGCCTTCAATTTTATTATCAGACATAATTTCTGAATTTTCTTTTGGGTCTATGAGATTTTTGCCTCCATTAGATAAAGCCCCATCACCTATTTTAACTACCATAAATTCAGATCCGGTCAATGAACATTTTAATCTGGAACCTACTTTTATATCCATATTTACTCCAGTTACTTTATATATTCTTTTATATCGTTATGCAATATATCTGAAATTTGTTCAATATTGTCTTCTGATAAATTCATAGGATGAACTGTCATAAAGTTTTCACTCAATCCTTTTTCATTTAGAAACAAACCGCTTTTGACTTTAAGACTATTACACAATTCAAAGGCATCAATATTTCTTGTATGAATATTGAGTGTAGGATATTCTTCACTATTTGAAGGGGTGTTTATTGAAGTTTCTATATTAGGTAGTGATTTTATTTTATCTTCAATAATAGATAAATATTTTTTACAATTTGCCATTTCTGCATTGATATCTTTTTCAATAAATAATCTTAAAGCAACAAGCAGTCCTGCAATTTCTTCTTTTGCTACTTTAAAACCTCTTCCGATTCCATGTCTTGGAATAGCACTGATTTTAGATTTATCAATTAAATTTGAAGGAGGATTCCATATTTCATAATATTCATCCATATCTAGAGATTGTAAAGCGACAGAACTTATATAATCTTTTTTGCCACATAATATTCCGGATGATTGAGGGCCTTTAATTGCTTTCCCTCCACTAAATGCAACTAAATCTGCTCCTTTTTCTATAAATTTTCTCAGGTTTTCTCTAGGAGGTAATTGCCCTGCGGCATCCACAATTACTGGTAAGTTATGTTTCTTTGCTACTTTGATTACTTCTTCGAAAGGGGGTTCAGAATCTTGAGTTGCTACATATACTATTCCAGCAGTTTTTTCATTTATTACTGATTCATATTCCCATGCTTCAGTTCTTCTTACCCCGGCTCCAGATAAAATTTCATTCATTCCAACTTCAATTGTTTCACCTCCGGCTAGTCTGAAAGCGTGGTCATATCCATTTCTATGTTCTCTTGAAATAATAAATTGGTTTTTATTATCTTTAACACTTGGAAGGTTCTCCATTTTAGAAGGATCTAATCCTGCAAATATAGCAGCTGCAGCCATAGTTAGTCCTGCAGATGCACCTGAAGTAACATAAGCTGATTCAGATCCTGTAATTTTAGATATGTATTCTGAAGCACTAGCTTGTAATTCTGTCATGTCTACTGAAAATGTTGATGCATTTACCATTGCATCTGAAACTTCTTTTGCTAATATAGGGCCTCCTACTCTAGTAGAAGCTCCTGCCAAATTATGAATTGTCCTTGCGCCAAATTCTTTGTATATATTCATTTGTAACCTCAAGTTTTGTTAGATAAATTAATTATTATGCATTTGAGCTGAAAACACAATTTTAAAATATAAGAAATTTTCATTTTGAAAAACTTATTAATTTATTTGCCATTAACACTTGTTCTTTTAAAGTTTTTTTATCAGCATTATTATTGTCAAAAAGTATTAAATTATAATTTTTAACACCAACGTTGTTTAAAGAAGTAAGTAATTCTATATATGCATTTAATTTATTTGATTGAAAGTTGTTTTTATAAGTGTGATAGTTTTGATCAAAAAAACTATCATTTGGTAAGTTCATTCTTATGCTTACGTAGATGGGTATGTTTATTTTCTTAGAAAAAGATTTATTAAACTTTGTTACAAAGTTTTTGTACATTTTGCCATCATATATTGGATTGCTGACCAAATAAGATGATCCTAATTTAATTTTTTTGTTAATTAGGTTTAAATATTCCTTATCAGTTTGATTTATTTCTATTGTACTTCCAAAAACGCACTCAGTATTTGATTCTAGTTTATTGCCGATAAAGTCATAACCTTTATTCATTTGTTTTATAGAATTCATCACATTTGTAGTGGTATGTTCATAGACTGCCTTTGAATCTTTTGTTTGTTTTATCGGTGATTTTTGTAAACTTTTTGCATCACCTTTTGTGATTATAAAATTATTTAATTTAAATAATTCGGCGCCTAATATTCTCGATTGAATAAATCTGAGATTTGTATCAACAGTATTAATAGTGATAATTACAGATTTATTATATTTTTGGTTTATATGATAAGCTAATGATGAAGGATCAGTTCTAACAGATGATATTTGAGGGACGATTAGAGTATTACAATTAATTTCAGAGACGTAGTTTAATAATTTGGTATTTCCACTTTTATATACAGGTATAGTTACTACAAATTTTTCTTTCATAAATAAATTATATATTAGTTATCTTTTAATATATAATTTATTTATATGAAAGTTTATCTCCAGGCTATCCCATTTTTTTTTGCAGGTACTAATGAAACTCTATGACCTTGATCGCATTTGAATCTTTCTTCTTTCAAATCTTTTCTTTTGCCAGATAATGAAGTTTGCTCCATTGATGAATCACAAAAAGGGCAATTAACATCAAAAACTATCCTATTTTTTATTCTTACTACTTTAACGTGTGTTAGTTTGTCTTTGAAATTTTCTGAATGCCCTTTGTATCTAACCATGTATCTAGTTGCAGATCCAACTACAGTACTTCCAGGTGATTCTATTTTATCTAATTCACTGGAGTAATCTACATATCCACACTGCAGACATTGCGGTTCATAGTATGTTTTTACTATAATACTTGAACATTTGGGACAATGTATTTTGTCTTGACTACTTAATGATTTAACTTCAGATAAGTTTGTATTATTTTTTAAAGTTTCTGCTGGCTGTTGCATAACAATCTCCCTTTGAATTATATACTATTTTAATACTTGTTTAAAACTTGTCAAGTACAATTTTAATATTTATATATTTATTTTGAATTAATTTTTGTGTTAATTTTAGGTAATAAGGTTTGACACTGTTATGAGTAAGAAGAGATAATTTTAAGTGTCCTTTCTAATTTATCTATTAATTGAGTGTTAAATGAAAATTTTAGTATGTGTAAAAGAAGTTATAGATCCAGAGGTGCCAGTTAGTTCTATTAACATAGATCCAAATGGATGGAAATTTGTGCCTAAACAAGGTGTTTCAACTGTATTAAATGGTTTTGATGAAAATGCCATTGAAGCTGCACTACAGTTAAAAGAAAGTATTGGAGATGTTGAAATTTCTGTTTTATCTTTAGGTAAAAATTTTAGTATGGATGTAATTAAAAAACCATTGTCTATGGGATGCCAAAACTTATTTTTGGTAAAAGATGATATTCTAGAAACCTCTGACCCATTTGTTATAGTTAACGTTCTTTATGAAACAATAAATAAAATAGGTCCTTTCGATCTTATTCTTTGTGGCAGACATGCTTCTGATTGGGACAACGCCCAGGTTCCTATAGGACTAGCTGAAAAATTAAATCTTGATTGTGTTACTTTAGCTAAAAGTATTGAGTGTAATAACAATAATATAACTATAGAGAGGGTGATTTCAGGCGGCACAGAAGTTGTTAAATCTGAATTACCTGCATTAGTTACAGTAAGTAATGAATATGGAGAACCAAGATATCCTAATTTAAGAGGTATTATGACGGCAGGCAAAATCCAACCACAGTTCTTTTCATTGGATGATCTTGGAATTTCTGCAAATGATATTAATAATATCAACGAAATTACCGATATATATATACCTGAAAAGAATTCAAATTGTGAATTTGTAAAAGGTGAAGATGAATATGATATAGGTAGAAATCTTGCACTTAAACTTAGAGATAATAATTTAATTTAATTTGGAGAGAATTTTGAATAAAATTTTAGTTTTAGCAGAATTAAATGGGAATGATTTAGATAATGGGGTGTTTGAATTATTATCTTTATTAAATAATCTCAATGTTTCCAAAGATGAAATCACCGTAGGTGCACTTGGAGATAATCTACAAGATAAAGATGCGATTTTGAAACAAATTCCGTGTTCTGAAATTTTAGCTCATTCTAATATTGATACAAATAATTTGAATCCAAATATTTTATCTAAATTAGCAAGTAGCATGATTGAAGATTTACAGCCAAATAAAATTTTAATTTCTAAAACAAATTTAGGACAGGATTTAGCCCCAAGATTAGCTTTTAAATTTGGTTGGGGATTAGTGAATGATTGTTTGAATATTGAAAAAAATGAAAATAATGATTGGACAGGAATAAGACCAATTTTTGGTGGGAATTTTATGGCTAAAATAAATATTAAAACACCAACTGAAATTTATTGTGTAAGGCCAAAAGTATTTGATTCTTTAACTGATAAAACGATATCTCCTGAAATTGAATATAAGCAATTTACAAATGATTTGGAAACTAAAACTAAAGTATTAAAAAGAATAAATGAACAATCTGAAGGGATAAAATTAGAAGATGCTGATATAGTAATAGCCGGAGGAAGAGGTCTTGGCGGGCCTGAACCTTTTGAGACTTTAGATGAAATTGCTGGACTTCTTAATGCAGCTGTTGGAGCATCCAGAGCAGTATGTGATGCCGGTTGGATGGATCATTCCTATCAGATTGGCCTTACAGGCAAAAATATTTCACCTAATTTGTATTTAACAGTGGCAATTTCTGGGGCCAGCCAACATATGGCAGGATGTAGTAATTCGAAACATATTGTTTCAATTGATAAAAATGTTGAAGCGAATATATTTAATGATGCTGAATTTGGTGCTATTGGTGATTGGAAAAATATATTGCCTGGATTTTTGGATACTTTAAAAGATTTGGTAAAAGAGTAATTAATGTTTAATGATTTAAATAAATTTTTAAAAAATATTTCTGATTCTGATGTGGTATCAATTGTTTTTTTTAATTTAAATGTTTCGTTAGTTATAGACAGAAGAATATCAGAAGGTAATGTTTTAATAAAAATTTTTCCTATTGCAAGTTCTGCTGATAACCGTATAAAAATATTAAATAATTTAAGACCCGATTTAAAAGAAGTAAAAAATTTTGTTATTATCCCGTGGTATTCTTATATTAAAGTGCTTACTGAAGACGAAGTATGGGATAAATTATTGAAAAATATTTTATATCCTGTAAATGCTAAAGTGGACATTATGCTTCAAAATGCTTTCAAAGAATTACGATCAATTGAAAAGTCTAAGATTGAGGATGCTATTACTGGGAACGGATATGAAACTATTTGGTCGAATCCATATTAGTGATTTTTTTAATCTAGGAATTGAATTTGAAAATAGGATTTATAAGTGGTACTGGTAAAGAAGGTCAAGCTTTGGCTATTCGTTTTGGTCTTTCGGGACATTCAATTGTTATTGGGTCTAGAAATATAAGTAAAGCGGAATTATCTGGAAATCACATAAGAAATATTTTGCCTGATGTTGAAATATTATGTTCTGATTATAAACAGACAGTTTTGAAATCAGATATTGTATTTATTGCTTTACCATTTAGTGTTGTTGAAAATCAATTAACCCCTTTGAAAAACGAACTTAAAGGTAAATACATAGTTGATACTACTGTGCCTTTATCAGCGGATAAAGAAAAATTCACAAGATCATCCGAGCTTAAAGAATCTGTATCTCAGTTTTTATATAATTTACTGCCAGATTCGCATATCATTTCGTCCTTTCATACTATCAGTCATTTGGATTTAAAAAGAATTCAAAAAAAAATGGATCATGATTTATTGTATTTTGTTAATGATAAAAAACCTGAATCAAAATTTTTAGAATTAATAGATACAATCGAAGGATTGAATCCTGTGAAATGTGGATCCTTGGATCTGTCAATTCTAATTGAACACCAGGTGCCATTATTACTAAATATTAATAAACAGTACGGTAAATCTACTTCAATTAAGATTCAAGGTTTATAATCCATAATTATATTTTCTAATTGTGATCTTGAAATAGTTTTAATCAAATGTTTTGGGCCTGAAACGTCAACTGTAATAAAAGGAAGATTTATTTCACTTTCCATAACAGTTGAAAGTTCAATTTTAACTTTTTCAGCTGCTTCAAGTAATCTTTGAACTGCCATGTTATCTTGCATTAAATCTATATTTTGTTCTTTTTTGAAATCTTCCACTAGCCAGGAAACTATTTGCTTTTTAGCTTCAAATAAAGCTTCTTTTTGTTTTCGTTCTTCGAATAATTTGAGAATACCTTTTCCGAATTCCGGAAAAGGATTCAATTTTCTACTCATTTTTATAT
>Ga0207966_1000977_pt1 | contig 15954 bp, 15 predicted proteins | sample Knorr_S23_td_NAD_FD_185611 | JGI IMG/M metagenome (GOLD analysis project Ga0207966, IMG submission 185611) | Marine microbial communities from Southern Atlantic Ocean transect - Knorr_S23_td_NADW_ad_2500m_LV_B (SPAdes) (version 2) | ecosystem: Environmental > Aquatic > Marine > Oceanic | place... | reverse complement strand
TGGTCATGATTTAATTTTTTTACAGAGTTTTATATAATTTACCACTTTCGACTTGGTTGGTGTTATTTTTTTTCATCTCCTGTATTTTTTTTAAATGTCCTAAAGTCAAACCTTGAAAAGTATCTTCACATTCCTTAAGTAGATTTTTTATCTTTATTTCTGATATATCAACATCCACTAATCCCCCTTGATAATAAAATTTATTTTTAAATAATGCAGAAAATTCCATCCAATGAAATTCTATAGAATTTTTATCCATTAGATTCAAATATTTATCTAGATCTTTTGGATCTGGTTTAATCTTTAAACTATCTCGAATTAATTTTGGCATAGAAGGAATTTCTTTTATAATATTTATCGATGGCAGAATTGTATAACTACGGTTTGTAAAAGTCAGTGCAGGTTTATTATAAAAAGTTGCTTCAAAAGCAGATGTTCCAGCAATGGTAATAACCAAACCACACTTTTCTAATAATTTTTCACTTGGATATGATGGATGAATCAAGTATGTGTTTGGTATATTCATAATTTCCTTATACTCATTAATATCTCTCCATTCTCTACTTACTTGAGCAGGATTTTCTTTAACATATAATGAATATCCAACTGGTAATGATTTTACAACACTTCTAATAATTTCAATCTGATTTGTATAAAATGGAGCATCTATCAATAAATTTCGCTCTAAATCAACAGCAAGTGGAAAATAAACATATTTTTTATTTAAATCAACTTCTGATAGTAGATTAGAATCAATGAATGATTTTCTTGTTTTTTTATCTAAAGATGCCTTGAGAAATTTTGTTACTACTTTAGATTTTTTTCTACCAAAGTAATTGTAGTGTGTCTTTATATTCTCATTTGGTTCTTTTAGATAATTGAAAGCAGCGTTTAGCAATGCAAAATTAGAATTAACGTGTTGGTCATTATAATTCTTAATTTGTTTTGAAACTTTTCTCTTTAAAAATAATTTCTGTAACTCTTCTAAACTTCGTCCAGAATCCATTTGAGAAAAATCATCAATTGTATCAAGCATTCCTGGTTTTTGAGAAATTATACATTCGCCTTTAAATTCTGAAAAACCTAATAGTAGAACATTAATTCCTTTTTTTAAGCAAAGTTCGTATAATAATTCAAGATGATGAAATGCTGGTTCTTTCGTTATAAAAAAATCTGGTTTTATTTCATCTAGTACACTTTCAAAAAATTTACAAGATTTTTCCTCTATTGAAAGAATTTCATCATCAGTAAATTTGTAAAAATCATAAAATCTATAAAAAATTCTTTCATTAATTGCTAATTTCCATATATTTATGTTATATTTTTCTTCAAATTTAGTTAGATATTCTATATCGGGCCTCTTATCTGGTCTGATATGATCATGAAAGAACCATTTCTTACTAAAATTCACAAGATTTTGTGATTCAAAAAATTTTCTTGGTTTTTGAGTAATGTCAATAATTGAATAAAAATCTGCATCAAGTTTTTTCTGAAGATGGTATGAAAGAAAAAAATGTGTAAAGTCAGCCCCAAACCAAAAAAGAATTTTATCTTTCATGTATCAATTATTCAATTCTCGAATTAAGGAAAATGCTTCAGCATTTTTAAAACCAGAAACAGAACCCCATCTTTTTGCAATAGCGTCTAATGCAATAGCAGAACGAGGATGTGGAAATGACTTAATTTCTGTTTTGTATTTTTTAAGAGCCTGTATTTTTGATTTTATTTCATTATCAATATTTACAAAGAAATTTGGTGAAAATTGTGAAGGAAAAGACCATTCAGTAGAAGATGGAACTTCAAATGAATATACCTTCTTAATTTTTGTTCCTAGTTTTGGTCTTGTAGCTGCCAAAGTTGCAAAATACAACATACGATGATCTACATTCACATCAAAACATGAATGAGTAAAAACTTGATCCGGTTGGAATTTTTTAATAATTTTCTCAATTCTTTTTGTAATTTCTAAATTAGAAACAAGATCCATTTCATTGTCAGGAAAATCAAGAAAATCAATATCAGAAACACCTAAAATTTTAGATGCGGATTTTGCATCAATTTTTAATTTCTCAATTTGTTTATTCATTTGTGAGATAATTTTTTTGCCAACATTATAATTTTCTGTGTTTTTATAATTAGAAGAGCGTCTAGCACTTATTCCTGTTGCAAAGATTACAATTTTAACACTGTAACCTTTTTTGGTGAATTTTTTAATTGTTCCACCCATACCTAAAACTTCATCATCTGGATGTGCTGCAAGAACTAAGATATTCATTCGATGACACCTTCAAATGATAATTTTTTACCATTAAATTTTGACGATTTAAAAATTATTTTTTTCTTACCAATCTTTATAAAAGCATTAGGGTATGGCTCAGCAAGCATACGAATAAAATTATGTAAGTATAGTTTGGATTTATTCAAGTCTTTTAACTCACTCTCAGAAGGTTTACGCCTTTTATAAAAAGTTGGTTTTCCTTTTTGAAGTGTTTGTTTAAATTTTCCTGCAATAATTTTTGTAATTAAATCATAATTGTTTTTTTCCATTCTTAAAAAAATTTCATCTAATGATCCATCTAAAGAAAGATCATTTTTAAGTAATATTTTTCCAGCGTCTAATTTAGTATCCATTAAAAATGCAGTAGATTTTGTTTTTTGAATTCCACGAATGATTTGATTTTGAATTGGGCTTCCACCTCTAAATTTTGGTAAATTAGACTCATGAATACATACACAATGAAAATTTTTAATAATTTCATCAGATACGATCCATGACCAATCTGGAAAAAATATGAATTTTGGATTAATTTTTTTGATTTTAGATAATGTTAATTTGTCATTACTATCTATTAGTACAAAATTTTTGTATTTCTTTTTGAGCTTTTTAAAAACATTTATCGAGTATGCTCTATAAGCACAATATACGTAATTCATAAATTAATAAATTATTTAGTATTTTTTATCTTTCCTATCAATTACACACTTTATACTCTCAACTATCACTGGTAATACTTTTTTAGACAAAAATAGCCATTTTAATATGATTCAAGGAATAGATAAAAAGTTACATTTTTTAAAAATTGAAGATTTGGCTAAGAGATGATTGGATGTATAATTCAAGCTAGAACAGGTTCATCTAGATTACCTGGGAAAGTTTTGATGAAATTAGATAAGAATTATACAGTTTTAGATTATGTTACTAAACAACTTTCATTTTGTAAATTAATAGATAAAATAATTATCGCTACAACTAATTTAGAGCAAGATGACATTATTGAACAAGCAGCAAAAAAATTACAGATAGAATGTTTTAGAGGAGATTCAGATGATGTTTTAGATAGATACTATAGATGTGCAAAGAAATTTGGGATAGATGATGTTTTAAGAATCACGTCTGATTGTCCTTTGATTGATCCGGAAATTGTTGATAGAGTGATTGAGAAATATTTAACAAGAGAATATGATTATGTGTCAAATACACTTATCAGAACATTCCCAGACGGTACAGATGCAGAAATTTTTTCATTTAATGTATTAGAGAAAGCATGGAAAAACGCGACTTTGTCGTCAGAAAAAGAACATGTTACGTTATATATCATAAATAAAAAAGTTGGATATAGATTAGGAAATCTAGAAAATGATGAAAAAGTAGGTCGCCAACGTTGGACTTTAGATAGAATTGAAGATTTTGAGTTAATTAAAAAGATAATAGAAAGAATTGACAAAAGACCGATTTTGATGAAAGATGTATTAGATTTATTATCAAATGAACCAGAATTAATAAAAATTAATGCGCACATACCTGCAAATGAAGGTATGTTAAAATCAGTAAAAAGAGATGAAGATGAAAAAAATAAAATTATTTGATCCGTATGTAGGAGATGAAGAAAAAGCTTCAGTTGAAAGGGTACTAAATAGTCATTTTTGGGCATCTGGTGCAGGTACAAATTCAGTTAACAAATTTGAACAGAAATTCAAAAAATATGTCGGTTCAAATGAATGTGTAGCAGTCAATAGTGGAACGGCCGCATTAAATCTTGCATTATCACTAAGTGATATAAAAAATAAAGAAGTGATAGTTTCTTCACTCACATTCGTATCAACAGTTAATGCAATAAAACTAAATCAAGGAAAACCAATTTTTTGTGATGTAAATCCAAAAACAGGTTGTATTTCAATCGAGGATATTAAAAAGAAAATTTCAAAGAAGACGATAGCAATTTTGCCTGTACATTTTGGGGGATTATCATGTGATTTGAAAAATATCAATGATATGTGTAAGAGTAACAAATTACATTTAATCGAAGATGCAGCACATGCAGCAGGAGCGGCGTTTGGTGGAAAAAAAATTGGTAGTCATGGAGAATTTGTATGTTTCAGTTTTCACCCAGTAAAAAATCTTGCAATGCCAACAGGTGGATTAATTTCAATAAATAGTTCTAATTATAAAAAATTGAAAAAGAAACTAAATTCTAGAAGATGGTGTGGGATTACAAACAGGAAAAAATTATCATATGATGTTAAAGAATTAGGTAATAATTACTACATGAATGAATTCTCAGCTATAATTGGTCTGAACCAATTAGGAAAATTAGATAAGATGAATGAAAAAAGAAGAAGAACAGCTAAAAAATATGAGCAAGAAATAAATCTAGAAGCAAAGATGCCGTTTGATAAAAATTGTTCATACCATCTATATTGGATTCTTGTAAAAAATCGTAGTAAATTTATAAAAAAGATGAATGAAAAGAAAATTGAAGTAGGGATACATTACAAACCAGTTCATCAAATGAGTTTATACAAAAATCAGATAAAATTACCAATTACAGAAGAGATGGGGGGAAAAATTGTTTCATTACCAATTCATCCAAACCTAATCAATGCAGATGTAGAAAGGATAATTTCTTCTGTAAATAAGTATGCTAATTAAATTACAAGTTTAATTTTTCGATAGATCTAATTTGATTTACTAATATTTTTAATTCTTCAGTATTAATAGAAGAAGAAGCATCAGGTCCTTGAGAATTTTTTAGTTTTACATGTTTTTCAATAAGGATTTCCTTAGTCTTCGTTTGTTTTTTAATTAATGTAAAAACTATAGGTGCAGTAATGCCTAAAGTATGATCAGAAAAACCATCAAACATTATTGCATTTTTCCAATTAATTTTATTTATTTTAGTTGGATACTCAGATATACAATAACAAAATGTTTTTTTATTTTTAGAAAAGATTTTTTCTATTTTTTTTCTATTACCGCCCATACCCATACTAATGATTACAGGTTTTTTGGTATACGCTTTTGCTTCTAAAGTTTCTAGTGAAGATGGATCCTTGAATAAACAAGTTCGTGAAGCGATTTTGTATCTTTTAACATTTAATTTTTCTAGAAATTCTATAGCCTCTGGATAAAACGCACTACAAAAAAACTCGATGCCAATTTTATCTGCAATTTTTTTTAGTTTTTTGGCTTTTTCAAATGTAATTTCCGATTTTCTAATAAATTTCCAGTCAGGATGTTTGTTATTATAAAGATCATTTGCACGCCACATCTGAAATTTAACGGCATCTGCACCAGCGTTTTTTGATTCTTGAATTAATTTTCTTGCTTTAATCATACTTCCTTCCCAATTTGATGCAATTTCTGCTACAATCATGACCTTCATAATATATCAACAACAAAAATGAATTTATTTGTTTAACCTTCTTATGAAAAAATATGAAAAATATAATACTAAATCTAATTATAATTGACGGAAGTTATTTTTTTCAAAAAGCAGATTTATATGATTTGGGATTTATCTATCATGTAATTGAAAGATTACAAAACAATTAATTATATTAAAAATGTCAAATAAAAATTTAAAATTTAAATTGATTGACAAATCAGATTTAAGATTTTTATTTAATCATCTGAAAGAACGTGATCCCAAAGATAACATCTCTCATAAAAAAATACCTACCTACGACGAACACGTAAAATTTGTTTTGTCAGAACCTTATTTAAAATGGTATATAATTTTACAAAAAAATAAAAAAATTGGTTCAGTCTATTTGACTCATAATGATGAAATTGGATTACATTTGAAAAAAGATTGCTTTGTTAATGACATATTACAAAAAATCTTTGAATTATTAAGAGACATTGTACCAAAAAATAAATTTGTTGTCAATGTTAGTCCAAGAAATACTAAATTTATGAATTTTCTCAAAAAAAATGGGTTTATAATTAGCCAACAAACTTATGTGCTATATTTTTAACTAATCAAATTATTTATCTAAAGATTTTTTTAGATTCATTACCTAGATTTAAAATTAAATCTAAAATTGATAAATGATCTAAAAACTTTTTTCCTCGTTGTGAATATGTGGGGTGCAGATAATCATGATACATAACTTTAATCCCTACATCTTTAAACATATATTCTACTTCTTCTAGATAATTTTCTTTAGTTCCAATAGTACTCAAATACGAATCTGCCGAGAAAATTTTGCAAATATTAACCAATTTTTCAGTTCTTTTTCCAGATACATTTAATGTTGATGAACAAATCAACTTTGTATCAATTTCTAAATATTTGCAACATTTTTCTATAAATTCTATATTAAAACTTGATAAATTTTCCCATTCTTTAGAATACAAGTTCACTAACCAGTCCATCCCTTTAAAATTTGTACCATAACAAGTTTCTAAAGCACGTACGTGTTTTCGTTTCCATTTTTTTGAATTATCAATTTTTGTCTCGTTGATGTTATTTTCTAAACTTGCTTTTTTTATAGGAATATTTAGCCATACTTCTTCATCTGATTTTGGATCTTTAATTCTATTATTCTGTTGCCAACCATGTCTGTTGAATTGTACATCATCTAAAAAAACAAAAATGTCTGATTTTTCAATAATATCAAAAAAGCCAATCCACGGATAAAGTGTAGGCTGACTAATCGCTAAAATCATATTAAAAAATAATAGTTCTTGATTAAATTTATTACGAGACTAAAATGTTACATCTCTTACATATTTTTCAATAATGGGACAATTGTTATTAAAAATAATAATTTAACTGGGTCTAGTATTTAATTATTATTTTGTATGCATCCTCACCATCACGATAGTATGACTTGAGTCTTTGTTTAATTTTCGTACCAAAACCCTGATGTAAAGCTAAAACACCATTATTACTACAACGTACCTCCATATACGTTTCATCACATTGTTTTTCTTTAAGTCCTTTGTGTGCTTCATCCACAAGAATTTTACCATACCAATTCCCACGATGTTCTTCAAGTAAAGTAAGAGATACAATATGTCCTCTCTTCACAAGTCCAGATTTTTTGAAATTTGAGTACCCAAAATCTGTTGCACACATGACATATCCTATTATTTGATCATCTTTTTCAGCCACAATAAATGCCTCAGAACATTCGGCTAACAGAACTTCATAAACATAATCAGAATGATGATCAGGTGATGCTTTCATATTAATCTCCTTTACAGCAATTAAGTCACTAGGTGTACAACGTCTGAATATTGATCCATTATGCTCAAGTAGAATTTCCTTCATGAGTACCACTTGAAATTGTAGCATTTGTTTGTTTTTAGAACAGGATACTTCATCAAAATTAAATCGATCTTAATTTTTTATTAGATTAGAATCTAGAATAGTTTGTTTTAGTTCAGTATCAGTCATTCTTTCACAATTATTTGAAGAGTATGAATTAAATTGTTCTAATTTGGATATGCCTGGATAATTCTTATCTAAATAGTCAGAAGTAAATTCTAAATTAAGAATCAAATAGAGATCTTTATACGACCATGCCGAACGCATTTCATCAAAATTAATTAATGTTTCATGCAATTTTTCACCAGGCCTTATACCAATAATTTTAGAATCTGATGTTTCAAATAAATCAAAAAGAATATTTTTTATTTGTGTTAAGCCATATGATTTTAGTTTAGGTATAAAAATTTCAGTACCAACACCTAGTTCAGTTGCCTTTAGAATAAAATCCAAAGCTTGATTCATGGTGACACTAAATCTTGTCATTTGTTCATCAGTAATAGTCAAATTTTCTTTTTTCTGTAATTGTTGAATAAATTTTGGTATGACAGAACCACTACTTCCAAAAACATTACCATATCGTACTGCAAAGAATTTTGTGGGATGTTTTTTTGGATTTGAATATTGTTGTGCATTAATAAATAATTTTTCCATCAATAATTTTGTGGCACCATATGTATTTAGTGGGGAAACAGCTTTATCACTTCCAATACAAACTGCTCTTTCAACATCATTTTCTAAACAAGCATCAATAACGTTTTGAGAACCTTCTACATTAGTTTTAACTGCTTCAAATGGATTGTATTCAACTTTTGGAACATGTTTTAATGCTGCAGCATGAAAAACAATATCAACATCTTCAACAGCTCTTTTTAACCGCCTTTGATCTCTTACATCACCAATTAAGAATCTTAAACGATCATCGGGAATTTCAGATTCCATGGAAATCTGTTTAAATTCATTTCTGCTAAATATGCGAATTTGTTCAACACCCACTGACAATAATCGTTTAGTTAATGCAGTACCCAAGGAACCAGTACCGCCAGTGATTAGAATTTTTTTCCCCTTATACATGAAAATCTACTTTTTAGTATAATTAAAAAACTTCCGAATGAAAAATACCATTACAGTTTTTTCAGAGTATCAAGTAAAATTCTTGATGAAGCAATATTCGATATGTTTTTGGCCACAAATTCGTTGCCTTTTCGAATCATGTGATTAATTTTATCCGGATCAGTTATTACTTTTGAGAAAGTTTTATCAAATTCTTCAATAGTGGTTTCCAAACATGAATTTGAAATGAATTCAGAATTACCTAATACATCATGATCCGAAGAGATTGAAATGACTGGTTTTTCAAGTACTTGAGACTCTAATACGCCAGAAGATATACCAAGAGATAGTACAATTTTGGAATCAAACAACAAATTTAACAAATCACCATTTTTTATGATTTTAACATTAGATAGTTCAGAATAAAATTCTGTTGAAAAATCAGTTTCGGCAGTATCAGGATGCCTTTTAATTATTAAATTTAGATTGTGTTCAGATACAGTTGCATAAATTGATTTTATCATTGACTCGTATTTTTTCCATGCATTAACATCATGCCCTATAGATTGTTGATTTCTAGGACCAGTAGCTAACAATAAAACATTGTTTGAATTTTGTAAACATTGATCCTTTTTTTCAAGTATTCTATCTAAATTTGGATTTCCTATCAATTTAATTTCAGCATTTATGGAATTCAATTTTTTAACATGTTCAGATGACAGTTGCCCCCAGCTAAAAAAATAATTTGAATTAATTGGAAGTAGACCAGCCACAGTTTTATTATAATTTAAAGCGGAAGGACTATCTACAATCACTCCATGTTGTAATAGAATTACAGTTATCGATAATTTTTTTGCTAAACTAAGAATTATTTGTTCAGTGAAACCAGCTTCAGATAAGATAATTACAGATTTCAAATTATGGTTAACTAAAAAGAATTTTGCATATTCAATTTCATAAATGGAATCAATAATTTTATTTTGAAAAATTTTAATCAAATTTGGTTTTAGAAATTTCCAAAATTCTATATCATTTAATTTAAAAAATGAATTAAAAAATTCATCATTATTCAAAAACTGATGTAAATTATCAAGGATTTTTTTATACGAAACATTAATCATTTCTTCATCAATTTCAAGATAATCTTTTAAGGGAATAAAAGGAAAGATTTTGGAATTTTTAATAATTTTTAGCGATTTCATGTTATAAAAAACTGGTCTATGTCTATTATACAAGAGAAATTGTTCTTTAAAATTATTGGATGCTTGAAAAATTTTTTCGTATTTTATTGGATCAAATTCAATAAATCCAAAAGTATTTTGTAGATTTTTATTATAATTTTTTTTGATTATTAAATCACTTATTATTTTTGAGAGATTTTTAATTTTGTTATAAGTTTTTTTCGAAATTTTTAGGGAGATTGAACGCGTAAGATTAACTTGAATTTTATCCCATACCAATTCAATATTGAAGGGTTTATCATCAATTTGTATTGAATTCATACCTAGTTTATCAGCAATTTGAAAAATATTTACAGAACAAAAAAAAGTAGAATTTGGGTGTAGATTTTTTAATTTATTTAAAATTAGAAAATTTTTGATTACGGGTATTAAGAAATTATGGAACTCTACTCTAAACAATGAACCTAGATTAATATTTTCATAAGATAATAATTCATCACCACCATTTTTGTCATACCATTGACAAAGCTCTATACATACAGAATCTATTAATTTTAATTCGGACTTTTCAATAAAATCATCTGATATTTTATGAAGAATTTTTTTTCTAGTTAGCAGTCTATCAGAATTTATATCAAAAGTAATAATATTTTTATAAGTTTTTTTAAAAATTGCAGATTCCTTGTTATTAACGCTAGAATCTAGCAATAAAATATTTGAAGATTTTTGGTTGGATGTTTTTGATTGCATTTTGTTATTATAATTTTTTTAGAGTTGTAATTACTTGATCTAATTCATGCTTGGTTATTTGTGGAAATAATGGTAGAGATAGAATTTTTGAATAAAGCTTATTTGATGTTTTTAATGACGAGTATACTTTAGAATTTGACTTGTAAAAATTAAATTTATGTAAAGGTTTGTAGTGTACAGATGTTCTAATTCCATGTTTTAATAGATATTTGAATAATTTGTTTCTATTCAAAGGAAAATTTTCTAGTATTTGAATTACATATAGATGACAACTATTATTTTTTAAATTTGGATCATCTAATACTTGAATCCCAGGGATGTGTTTTAGTTCTTTTTCATAATAACGAGCTGCATCTTGTCTTAATTTATTCATTTTTCGTAATCGTTTTAATTGATTTAATCCTAATGATGAACGTATTTCATCTAGTCTAAAGTTATATCCTAATTCAGATACATCAAAATCCCAAGGATACCCATCAGAGAATCTTTCTTTTAGTGATTTATCTATTCCATGATTTCTCATACGACGTATTTTCAAAGCAATTGTTTTTGAATTGGTAATTACCATACCTCCTTCAAATGTTGTCAAGTTTTTAGTAGGATAGAAGCTGAAACAACCAGTTTTTCCGAAATTTCCAACATGTGTTTTGTTAAATTTTGTACCAATTGCATGTGCACAATCTTCAATAATTTCTAAATGATATTTTTTGGCAAGTTTTTGAATAGAGAACATATCACATGATTTTCCTGCAAAATGAACAGGGATTATGGCTTTAGTTTTCTTGGTGATACTTTTTTCAATTGATTTTATTGAAATATTGATATCGTCGTTGTTAACATCAACTAAGACAGGAGTAGCACCGGTATACAATACAACATTTGCAGTAGCAACAAATGTGATATTTGGGATTATTACTTCATCACCTTTTCCAATTCCTAATGATTTGAGAGATAGATGAAGGGCAGAAGTTGCATTTGATACTCCTATTGCATATTTTGAACCTGTGAATTTTGAAAATGCTTTTTCAAATTTTCGTAAAATAGGTCCATCAGTCAGTAAATTAGATTTGAGAGCCCTTTCTATTGCACGTTTATCTGAAAGTTCAATATTGGGAACAACAAACGGTACTTTTATTGAATTATCATCAAATACGTCTCTTTTTTTTGATTTCATTTTTTTGTTCATGTCGCGAAACAGTTAATGTTTTAACACCGCCTCATAAATTTTCAGAGTGTTTTCTACCATTTTTGTTGCATTACAAGTATTTACAACTAATTCATAACCATTATTTCCAAATTTTTCACATTTTTTTGAGTCGTTAATTAATTCTAATATTGCAGCGGAAAGAGATTCTGGGTTTTCTACATGTACTAAAAGACTGTTTTTGTTATGTTCTAGGGTGTACGGAATACCATATACACTGGTACTAACTACTGTCTTTTTAAAAGCAAAACCTTCCAGTGGTGTCAAAGGAGAGAGCTCCCATCTTGAAGGTAAAATAAGAAATTTACATTCTCTATAAGCCTGAATAACATCTTCTCTAGGGGGATTTTTTATTACTAAAATCTTATCTTCCACGTTAAATCTCTTTATCATACTAAACATTTGTGACTCAAAACCAAAGTCGACTCCCATTATGACAAATTTAATTTTTAAAATTTCAGGGTTGTTTTTTAGTAAATTTATTGTTTTTAGTAAAATATCAATTCCCTTTATTCTACTAAATCTTCCAATAAATAATAAAAAATCTTGTTTAATTTTGTATTTTTTCTTAAAATCAAATACTGTTGAATCTAAAATGTCGAGATTGATTCCGTTTCTAATAATTGTGATTTTTGATTCCTCAACTCCCATTTCTTTATTCAAGAAGATTTGTTTTTCATATTCATTGGCTACAATAATTTTTGTAGCTTGATTAACTACATATCTTACCATTGGAGTTTGTAGTTTGTAAGCTATTCTTCTGCTTAAACTAGAATGTAAATCTGGGTGTGTAGTCAAACCTCCCTGGTCAGAAATTATTAATGGAATTTTCTTTTTTTTACTAACTAAAGTGGCGATAAATGATTGAAAACTCTTAACTCCAATTGAATGAATTATATCATTATCGTCTTTCATCATTTGAAAATATATTCCTGGATTTACAAAAAATAAATAAATTGAAAACCAGACATGCGAGCGATTAATAATAAATTTTCCAAATTTTTCCTTTCTAGGTAATTTTTTATTAAAAGTGAATGGATTATTGGCAAAATCCATGTCAGTAGTGTAAATTGTTACATCATGCCCAAGATTAGCTGATTTTTTGGCTATATCTAGACATAGAAACATTATACCTCCAAATTGAGTGGCGGGTAATGATGCAGGACATGTTAAACCAATTTTCATTTATTTGAAGTTTCGATTAGCAAGTATATAGAATTCACTTATCAAAGATATACACTAACATGGTGATTCCCTAAAGAATTCTGCTTTATATTTAAATTACCAAGGAAACAAATCAAGTATAAATTGAAAAAATTCAAAGAAGTGGAAGAAACAAGGAAAAAATATCATAAAGATCCATCCCTTAACTCAGTTCATAGATCATCATTAATGGTTCCAGAATTAGATGATTCAATTGCGGAAATTAGTTTTCTGAATCATTTTCTAATTAAAAGAAATCATAAAAAAATTGCATGTATAATCACAGCAATTGGAAAAAATGGTCAAAAAATTCAATCAAAATTACATCATATAGAAGAGCCTAGAGTTTACATTTTTACATTAACTGGTATGGTTAATGAACCTGTATCAAACTACATGATTGAATTCTACTCGGTCGATAATCTTTTTATTCCATTTCCAGCTGTTATGGTTAATCATAGAAATAAAAAATTTTTAAATCAAGTACATTCGTTTAATAGAGTTTTAAACGATGTATTTGAAAATGATGATATTAATTCTAATCAAGTAAAAGAATCATCAGTTGATTTAGTTGTCAATCAAAATACAGATACGTGCCTCCTTTTTACTGCGGGTCCAATGGGTTGTAAAGGATCCCTTGAAATTGAAATTGAAAATTCTGATAAAATATTCAAAACAGTATGTGAATTAGATGTATCACGATTTGGTTCTAAATTGATTAGTCTTCAGGAAACCTTCCATGATATGCCGGATAATTTTAAAGGAATAATAAAAGCTAAACAACCTAACCAATTGCTTTTCTATGGAAGATTATTATCTGGACAATGGTTAAAAGACGACCAAGTTTTTACTGCAAACCATAGCTATTATGATTCATCAACAGTGAAAGAATATTGGGATAATAATCAATCGTCAGAAAGACAATATCCGTTTTTTTCAGAATTGAATAATAGCATCAAAATTTATCCTATTGCTTCACCATCACATCTAAAAATATCAGTCTATGCTAATTCAAAAGATGGTTCCAAAATTCTAGATGACGTACATATAGATGATTTAATTAGTCCAAGTAATGAATTTGTAGATTTTAATGTAAATTCTATAATAGAAAAATCTGATATAAGAAAAGAGGATGTTTCATCATATGGTGTAAAAGCAGAAGTTATAGACTCTAGTAAAATGCCTACACGTATTGGGCATCAATTAGTTTTAGGTGGTGGAGGATTAGAATCTTCAATTAATGTAGTATTAAACAATCCCAACAAATTCATTCCTAAAGGGCGTAAAAGTTTGAAATGGGGTCAGATTGTAATAGGTGGAGGATTTGACTCATCCGTAGGATTTGCTGCAGATTCTAAAGAAAATCAAGAAATTGAAGGGCATGACATTAACATTGTATATTATAATAAAACTGGAAAAATTAAAGAAAAAAATGTTAATGTGATAAATGGAACTTCATTAAAATTCTCTGCTGAACAGGAGTTACAAGACGTAGTTGATTTTGAAAAACTTGAAAAACCAGATTACATATGGTGTACTGCAGAAAGTGAAAAACATGGTTTAAATTTCTACGCTTGTGCAAAAAATAAACAGACAATGCATTGTTCAGGAGATCATGGATTTTAGATTTGATTTTACAGAAAAATAATTTTCTATAAGAGGCAATTATCTTGGTTAATAGGTTATAATCATGGGAAAAATATCAAAATATTTTTCTCTACTAAAATTCTCAATCACTCACCCAAAAGAGGGTATGGATATATTTAATGCTGCTATACAAACACAGGAAGATTCAAAGCAAAAAATCAAAGAACATACAGCAAAATCGTTACAATTAGAAAAAACTTTAGATGAATTGTTTCCAAATAATGGATTCTCGAAAAAAAAATTAATCGAAAATACCAAAGAATTACAAATTCATTTCAAAGATTATTTTGAGAAATTAAAATTTAAAAATTTTTCTTCAAAGGAAAAACCATATCCAACGGATTATTCAATTCATGAAGATTCGAGATTATTTCTATATGCGTTATGTAAAATTGTCAAACCAGATCTAGTTGTTGAAACAGGAGTTGCATACGGTATAAGCTCTGCCTATATTCTGCAAGCATTACATGAAAATGATAAAGGAACATTATATTCTATTGATAATGTCTTTAAACCGTGGGAATCACTTGAGATGATTGGAAATGCCATACCAAGTAAAATCCAAGATAGGTGGAAATTAATCATTGGGTCAAGTTCGGAGAAACTTGGTGAATTATTTCAATCCTTAGAAAAAGTTGACATATTTTTACATGACAGTCTACATACGTACAAAAACATGTTGTTAGAATTTCAAACATCTTGGCCATTTATAAAAAATAGTGGATTTTTACTGTCAGATGATATAATTGATAATAATGCATTTCTTAAATTTTATTCAGCAAATAAAGGACATCCAATACTACTTGAAAATACAGAGAACGGCAAAATAACTATGGGCATTATAAGAAAAAATTAATAATTATTTTTTTGCAAAAAGAAAACCAATGTCTACGAATAATGGTCTAGTATGAACAGAAAAAGAAAATTGCTTTAATTTGTTTATTAATTGTTTCAGTAGCTCTGGTTTTGTGTCAACCATATGATATTCTATAGCAGTTTTGTTTATTTTTGTAAAGAGATCAGATGATATTGATTCTACGATTTCATATTCAGCACCCTCACAATCTAATTTTAAGAAATCACATTCTTTTATTCCATTATCAATGAATATGTCAGAAAGAGATTTTGAATCAACTTCTACGAAGTTTTTGTTTTGTGTAAACATACTATGACCAGATTGATCATCGTTTAGAAATATTTTTACCCTTGATGTTTCTTTTGTGACTGCTAGATTATTTGGAAAGATGTTTTGAATTTGATTCATTTCTATGTTTTCAATTAATATTTTATAATTTTCTTTAATTGGTTCATAACAAAATATTTTTCCATTTTTACAAAATTGTGATGCAAATAATGCAAA
>Ga0207966_1000976_pt1 | contig 15966 bp, 14 predicted proteins | sample Knorr_S23_td_NAD_FD_185611 | JGI IMG/M metagenome (GOLD analysis project Ga0207966, IMG submission 185611) | Marine microbial communities from Southern Atlantic Ocean transect - Knorr_S23_td_NADW_ad_2500m_LV_B (SPAdes) (version 2) | ecosystem: Environmental > Aquatic > Marine > Oceanic | place... | reverse complement strand
CCGGTCGCCGGTTCGAATCACCACGCCCTCTCCGATTTCCGCACCCGGCAAGACCGAGCTTGTTTCGACCGATACCACGATGGTGTCCTTCGGAAACAGTTCGTTTTCCGCGGCGAGCTGCGCGCCCACTCCACCGACCTCTTCGGCCCTTGTAAACAGGCCGAATACCGTGCCTGTAGTTGGAGTGTTGACGAGGGATTCAAGTGCTGCGAGTATCGCGGCACAGCCTGCGAGGTCGTCGGCAGCTCGCATTTTTATCAGGCCTTGCTCCAGGACGAAGTCGGGCAGATCGGGTACTGCGGGAACCGGTAAATCGCCCAGGTCGAGATCGGTTTCCAACTTCGCATAGACGGTGTCGGCACCGAGCCAGCCCGCCGCTTTTTTCATTTTCGCGAGGTCGGTTTCGATAGGTCCTGCACCGCTTATGGTCGCGGGAATTCGCGCGCCCGATTCGACGATCACGTCGATCGTCGTCCCCTCGCGACCCGCTGCGATTCCCACACTGCCCAGCGTTTCTAGCGTGATGTCGCTGCCGTTCTGGGCGATCACCTCGTAGCCGGGGTGGTCCATGTGGGCTACAAATGCAATGCCCGGCGCGCTGGAATCGCTTCCGGCCCTGGTCGCAAGTACGTTTCCCCATTCATCGATCAACACATCGAGCCCGGCTGTTTTTGCTCGCTCAGCAAGGTAACCGGCAGGTCCGTCCTCCCAGAAAGAGGTGGCGGTGAATCTGCCCAGATCGGAAAGGATTTCGATAGCGGTGGTTTCGATATTTTGCAGGCCGTTGGCCATTGGTTCTCCGGCTTCGTTCACACAGAATTCAATCGGGCAACGTAGGATACGGGCGTTGCCCCGGGTTGGGTCAGACAGGCTCTACAATGCGCCCGGTTCCTGCGAGGAAGTTTAACCAGACCGATGGAAGAAAAAGACATATGCCTGAAGTACTTGTGTTTTCCGGCCCTGCCCTGCCCCTTCTCGATCTTTCCGAGCAGATAAAACCCGAGGGGTGGAACCTGCACGTTCGAACAAGCGAATCATCGGTAGACGACGTGATGGAGGCGGCAGGGGTCGCCGACTTTATTCTGGTGTACGGACACGGCGTTTCCGATGATGTGTTGCGCGCAGCCAGAAAAACCAAACTGGTGCAGCTCTGCTCAGCGGGATTCGACGGGGTCAACCTTGAACTTGCTGGTGAGATGGGCATTCCGGTCGCAAACAACGGAGGCACGAACGCAGTTCCTGTCGCTGAATTCGCGATCACCCTGACGCTGGCTGCGATCAGGCATCTGGTGATTACAGATTCCGATACACGGGCCGGCGACTGGATGCGGCCCGAACTCGATGGTCGAGACAGCCACGAGTTGTTCGGCGCAACCGTGGGCATCATCGGTGCTGGTCGTATTGGCAGCACCGTGGCCGGGATGCTGCGAGGATTTGAAACCACGACGCTCTACACCGACCCTGTTCGGAGTGAGAAGGCCGAAGAGTTTGGTGCGACGCGTGTCGATCTGGACGAGCTTCTCGAGCGATCTGACATCGTGACCTTGCACACAGCGCTTAATACCAGCACCAATGGGCTGATCGGCGAACGTGAGCTAAAGCTGATGAAAAACACTGCGGTGTTGGTCAACACATGCAGGGGGCCGGTGATCCAGGAACCGGCTCTGCACTCGGCGCTGGTCGATGGCGAGATATGGGGCGCGGGTATTGACGTTTTCGAGCAGGAACCGGTCGACCCCAACAACCCGATTCTGAAGCTCGAAAATGTGGTAGTCGCGCCGCACGTTGCGGGTAAGAGTTACGAAAGTTATCCGAGGAGAGTACGATTCGCCTTCGAAAACATGTCGAGGGTGTGGGATGGTGGAGCGCCCGAAAGCATCGTTGTTCCTGAATAGCTGAAGACCTGTCCACCCCAACGAATTTCTATCGAAAAGCGGAAACAAAATGAGCCCAGAATCAATCGACCCGAAAAACCTCCGAGTTCTGTTCCTGGGACCACGCCGCGGCGATACGCACACGAACGATTTTGAGCCACAGGGCCGCGCCGCGCGCTCCGTAGGAGCCGAGTTCGTTGTTTACGACGGTGAGAGCGACGGCGAGTTGATCGAGGCTCTTAAGGATGTCGATGTCGTAATGGCCCAGGGCCACGGATTTTCACCCGAGATGTTTTCCGAGATGGGCGATAACGGACGCTGCAAGGGGCTCGTCTCGTTCGGCCACGGATACGACACGATGGACCTCGAATCAGCTGTAAAGAACGGCGTGGTCCTGTCCAACACTGCATCGTTCGGGACCGAGGAAGTCAGCAATCAGACGATGCTTCACTTCCTCGTCTGTTCGCGGAAGTTCGTATTTCACGACAAGATGGTCAAGAACGGCGGATGGAGCCGAGACCACCTCGCGCCGATGGGCCACATAGTAGCTGAAACGTTCGGGATAATCGGACTTGGCAACATTGGTCGGGCGGTGGCGCGCAAGGCGCTTGCATTCGGGATGAAAGTGATCGCTTACGACCCGTTCGTGTCTTCCTGGGACGCCAAGGAATACGGTGTCGAAATAGTCACGACTCCGCAAGAGATCGCCAGGCGGTCGGACTATGTTTCGCCCCACGTCTACCTGACCGATGCGACTCACCACATGGTGGGTGCTGAGTTCTTCGACCTGATGAAGCCAACGGCATACCTGATCAACTGCTCACGTGGCCCGGTTGTCGACGAGCTTGCGCTGATCGACGCCCTGAACCAGAAGAAGATCGCGGGCGCTGGGCTGGACGTGTTCGAGCAGGAGCCGATCGACCCTGAAAATCCTCTGCTGAAAATGGACAACGTATCCGTTACGAACCACTACGCCTCTTACAGTGAAGTTGCCTGGGACCGGGCAAATTCCCAGCTCGGCGAAGAGGCGATGCGGATTGCGCTGGGCTACTGGCCGATGTCGCTGATCAACCCTGATGTCCGGTCCACGGGCGGGCCGCGGAACTGGGCAGTCAGCTGGGAAGTAATGCTCGCGGAGCTTGGCAAATAGGTTTCCGAATTCCGACTTTTGATTAATTTTGGTGGAGTAACAAGCATGGCAAAACAACGCGTCGTAGTCCTCGGCCCCGACACTGACGATCCGCTGACGCACGAGCGGGCTGAAATGGCCGATCTGGACATCGAGTTCGTACAGGAATCGCCCCAGTCTGAGGGGGAAGCGATCGAGGCCGTACGCGGTGCCGACGCAATCATGATGCGGGGCGGCTGGGGTACCGAGCAGGTTATCCGCGCCGCCGAAGACGCCCAGGTGCTGGCGGTCTATTCTCACGGCTTCAACCACATCGACGTTGAGACCGCCACCGAGATGGGGATCATCGTCACCAACGGCGCGGGTATGTGCGCAGAAGAGGTCTCCAACCAGGCCGTGACCATGGCGCTGGCGCTAAACCGGCAGGTCGTTCAGTCGACGAACCACCTGAGGACCACTGGCACCTGGGAACGGTCGCAGTACCTGCCGATCGAACCGATCGACGAGCAGACGCTGGGGATCGTGGGATTCGGGAACATCGGGCGCCAGGTTTCTCGCAAGCTCGGGCAGGGCTGGCGCATGGAGACGCTTGTGTACGACCCGTACATCGAGCCGTGGATCATCAAGGAGCACAACGTCGAGCAGGTGTTCGACATCAACGATCTTTGCGAGCGCTCTGACTACATCATCGTGGTAGTCCCGCTAAATACCGAGACCTTCCACATGATCGGCGAAGAACAGTTCAACCACATGAAATCGTCGGCCTACTTCATCAACGTTTGCCGTGGTTCGGTGACCGACGAGCCGGCGTTGATCGAGGCGTTGCGATCGGGCAAGATCCGCGGTGCAGGTCTCGATGTGTTCGAGCAGGAGCCGGTCGACCCGGGTAACCCGCTCCTCCAGATGGAGAATGTGATCACCGCTCCGCACATCGCCGGGCAGTCGACTCGTTCGGCATGGCTCTCACGGCAGCGAGCCTCGCAGCAGGTGGCTGCAGTCCTGAGGGGCGAATGGCCGAGTGCCGGACAGAACCCCGAGGTGGCTTCGAAGCTCGACCAGAAGCGGCGCATGCCGGGTTCTGACGGGAAAATAACCGGTCACGGCGAAAAAGTTACTGGATACGCCTAGGGACCGTCTTTTGACTCCCCCGGCTGAGGCGCGAGCAGAATTTGCCGGGATCGGAAATTTATTCGTCGATCGCGTCCACAATGCCATCGAATAGTTCCCCCTCAACCTAACCTTCTCCCGAGGGAGAAGGGATTGTCCGTTTATCCACTTCAATTTCGCATCCTCTCCTTGAGAGCCAAAAATGACCGGCAAACTGCGCGTAGCGACACTCGGTATTCACCACGAGACGAACACATTCGCCAGCAACAAGACAACGCTGGCTGAGTTCAATCGATCGGGGCTTCAGACGTATGCGGTGCAACGCGGCCAGCAGTACGCCGATATGCACGGCCAGGCGCAGACTTCGATGGCCGGTTACATGCAGGGGGCAATCCAGCACGGGTTCGAGCTTGTGCCGCTGCTTTTCGCGGCGACCGACCCCGCGGGGACGATCAGTTCCGAGGCGTTCGAGACGCTGGGCGGCGAAGCGGTCGAGATGCTGCTTGACCAGGGGCCATTCGATGGTGTGCTGCTGAATCAGATGGGTGCCGCGGTGTCGGAGGAATACCCGGACATGGACGGCGAGCTTGCCAGAAGAGTCCGAGAAATCGTGGGTAGCGTGCCCGTCGTAATGACGCTCGACCTGCACGCGAACGTATCGCAGCAGATGGCCGATCAGACCGATGCGTTAGTGGTCTACAAGACCAATCCGCACATCGACGCTGTGCCACGTGCGCTTGATGCGTGCGACCTGCTTGTGCGGATGGCGACTGAGAACTGGCGCCCGGCGAAGTGGCTCGAACAACCCCCGATGGTGATCGGCATTTTCCAGCACGACACCCGGGACATGCCGATGAAGGTTGTGATCGACGATCTGGAGACCGTTCTTGCACGTCCGGGCGTTGTCGGGGGTTCGGTGGCGCAGGGCTATCCGTGGTCGGATGTGTACGAAAACGGCCTCGCGTGCTATGTGCTGCACGAGGATTCCGAGGAAGCCGCAAAAGATGGGGCGAGGTGGATCGCAGAACGCGCGTGGGCCAATCGCGCAGCGCTTCACTCGCCAGCTGGCCCCACACCGGCCGAGGCCGTCGAGTACGCCCTGGAGAAGTCACGGAATAGATCTTCGTCAACCGAACGCAAGGGCCCGGTCGTCCTGCTGGATGTCGGCGACAACATCGGTGCCGGGAGTGCTGGCGACAGCACATTCCTGCTGGCCGAGGCGGTCAAACAGGGTGCGAAGTCATGGCTCCAGACCGTGCGCGACCCCGAGGCGATCGTGGTGTGTCTTGAGGCTGGAATCGGGTCGACCGTTACATTAGAGATCGGCGGGAAGACCGATTCGCTCCATGGAGACCGGGTGCGAATGACGGGTCGGATAACCCGGATTTCGGATGGCCGGTTCGAAGACACGGGTCCGGTTCACGCCGGCTGGAGGTTCTTCGATGCCGGCACTACCGTGGTGCTCGAGACGGAGGAAGGGCCAACCGTCGCCCTTGTCACAACGCGTGTGGGCAACATGAGCCGCGAGCAGTTTTACTCACTCGGCTACCGTCCTGAAGAGTTCGACATCGTGGTTGCCAAAGGTGTGGTTTCTCCCCGTCCGGCCTACCAGCCCATAGCGAGCGAAATGATTTCCGTGAACACGCCTGGTACCACTTCAGGCGATATGTCGACCTTCGAATACATGCATGTCAGGAAATCGCTTTATCCGCTCGATCGGGATGCGAAATACGGTCTTTTATAACAACCCACCCTCTAACTCCTTCCCTGCCAGGGAGGGAGAACTGGACCGGTCTCATCTCAGATCTCGACGATGTCGGCCACCGGGCGCCAGCCTTCGAGCCACCGGTAGCCGCGTGCGTACTTGAAGATTGCCCGAGCATCGTCTGCGCTCAGGTTTTGCCGCCAGTGCACCCGACGGGGGCTCTTGCCGTCGATCGTTAGTCGGATTCCGTCATCGAGATCACAGCGGTACTCGACATCCCGGTACAGGTGCACAGCCGTCTTCTTTTCGACCCCCTGGTCCAGCACGGTGAAGGTGTGCTTCGTCGAATAGTCGAAGGCGAGCCTGACCCGTGACAGCACAAGTCGGTTCTCGTGGGTGTAGTACCAGGCCTCCATATCGGTCCGGCCGAAGATATATGGCAGGCGGAAATCTGGATCGGCAATCAGCCATTCCGGTCGTGTGACACTGAATTTTGCCGCAAACACAGCGTTGCCAGCATACCGAATGCTGACCGAATTTACGACACCGCCGTCGAATTGAGTCACGTCGATCGAGCAATCGCCCGAGCCCCACTGCTGCTGACGCCAGACGCTCGACGCCGCGCCGTCCCGGTAAACGATCCGGTGGTTCAGCACGCGGAATTCATCATCTTCGATGACATGAAGAATCTCGAACGGTCCTTTATTACGCTGGTCGAAAGTCGTGTTGCGAAGCGGGACAGTTGCCCGCTCGTGGTATTTTTCAAGAAGTGTTTCGAGTGACATGTTTCTTATTGGGCGGGCGTCTTTTCGGGCGCGGTGAATATGAACGACAGCGAGTTTACCCGCTGTCGAGGACCTGTAGTTGTACGGGCGGGCAGGCTACTTCAGATTGCTGTAATAGTCCTGTCCCTGCTTGAAGAGATCGACCACTTCTTTTCGCTGGGCGTCTGTGTAGAACCGGCCCTTAGTCTTCACCCACTTGATGCCTTCGTCGATCCTATCGACAAAGTAGCTCGCCGACTGCGCACTCGCCGCCGCTGTAACCCCAGTCCCTGCAATGTAAACCGGGCTCGTGTGCGCCCATAGCGACTGGTTGAAAGAATCGCGTGAGGCCGATCCCAGGCGTGCCGCGATCCAGCCGTCGGCATCGGCGGTAAGCTCGGCTTCGAGATGCCCGTTCGTCGTTCCCCCTGGAAACTCTTTGCGGGCCACCACATTGCCGTTAACGACTATCTCGACATGATCGACTGTGTAGTGAGAGTTCCAGTTCGCATGGACGTTGAGTCGGGTACCCGGTTCGACCTCGATAGTGTCCCCCGGTTCGTGTCCCGATACCGAAAGGAACAACGCCGGCCCGTTCGTTATGAACGTCCGCCCTTTTCGCACACCATCGAGCCATGATTCGTACTCGAACTCACCGTTGGTTTGCGAGTAGACCCGGTTTGCCGAGCACACAAACCAGTCGGAGCCGGTCGATACGGGAAGTTTGATACCCGTGTTGAGCATGTGGTACCAATTCAGGTATTCGATGTCGCTCCAGTAGGGGTCGAAAAGGTTCATCGCATGGACTTTGCCCAGTGCGGCAGCAACGGGCGCTTCCATGCCCTGGCCGTTGTGGCACCAGATGACGAGTCCGCCCTGATCGGCAGCAAGGTCGCAGGCGTAACTCAGCGGTGGGTAGTCGGGGTCGAACTGATCGACGATCAGCCCGCGACTAATTGGATCGACCTGGTTGCGGATGTTGAGCAGCATCACGTGACCGTAGCCGATCTGAAACGGGTTCGACGGGTCTTGGTTATGACGGGTTTCTTCGCCGCTCTGGACGTGGTGGTGGGTATCGGTGAATTCGTTGAGTACGCCGGGCGGGTACTTGTTGGTGGCGTAGTCGAGATCCCAGCGTTTCAGGATCGAGACCGCGGTCATACGGAGGTCCTCGACCCTGGAATCGTAGGCAAGACGCCGGTCGGGGTCCTTCTCTTTTTCGTCGTAGTGGATGTGGGTGTTGCCGGGGTGCCAGCCGCGGTCGGGAAGATCGGCCCAGCGGTCGAGCTGGATGTCGATAACAGAATCGCTGGAGCCATCGACTTCGATCGTTTTCTGCCAGGGTGTGTACTCGGTGCCCCTTTCGACCAGGATGCGGTGGTAGCCGCGGCTCGCGTCGAGGGAGAATTGGCCGTTGGAGTAGAAAAACGGCTCGCCCGGCCCGACCTTCCACATGGCATCGGTCGGAGCGACGTTTCCACCATCGGGCGAGATCACCTGCACCCGTGCCTGCACGACCTCGCCCGTCATCGCATCATGTATTTCACCAGTGATCTTTGGCATGACTCTCCTGTCGGTTGGCCGGGGCGGACGTTATTCAAGCGTCCGACCCGCCCGCCGACTCCGGCAACCTGTGTCCGATTCCAGCAGTGGCGTGCTACGTTAGCCGTCTCACGAACTTTCAGCAACCGTCGTGGTGTGACCGGTGCGAATGAGTACTGATAAGAGCACACCGGCGACGACGCGATCATCCAGATCAGAAAATTAGGAAAAGTTTCATGTCCGATCAGGTAAATACCGTCACTTCGGCGATCAGCGATGTTGTTAAGGGTCCGATTGCACCCAGAGTGGACAACTCCGAGGGCCCCGGGACGATGCATATCAAGATCCAAGAGGTGGTCGACCGTATGGGTCCGGCTCCGTGGGCGACCAAGTTGATCGAAGATGAACGTAACTGGGGGACGCTTATCGCCTCGAACCCCGGCGAGGGAAACCGCGCCCACTGGCACAGTAATTTTGACGAGTGGTGGGTCGTGATGGCCGGCAAACTTCGCTGGGAATTGACCGGCGGGAAGATTATCCACGCGGTAAAGGACGACGTTGTCTGGATTCCACGCGGCACGGTGCACCACATCGTGACCGAAGGGGATGAGATGAGCCTGCGTTTCGCCATATCGCTGCCACCGGCGGAACACATCTGGATGGACGACTGCGACAACTGCGAGGTGACCTGGGACCCGCGCCCGGCGAGTTGATTGGAGCGCGGGCGTCCGGCCGTTCCCATCTCCCCGAGGAGATGGTCAGGTGGAGGGGGCTAGGCCCCGGTCGCCCTTGCAATTACGACTGCAACACCCACTACGGCGCAGTAGACGATGAACGGTCGGAACGAGCCTGATTTCAGCAGTTTCATCAAACCGGCAATCACGAAGTACGCGGTGATCGCCGATAAGACCGCGCCAAGAGCGGCAGATCCCCAGTCGACATCTTCTGTTCCGGTTAGCGCATCGATAGCGATCAAGAGCCCGGCCCCGGCAATTGCTGGTGTTGCGAGCAACATTGAAAACCTGGCCGCGGCGGCGCGGGTCATGCCGAAACCAAGCCCTGCAACCATCGTCAATCCGGACCGTGAAACGCCGGGAAAGACCGCGAGAATCTGAGCTGCCCCAATAATCCAGGCTTCATACTTTCCAATATCGTCGAGCCTGCGCGCTCTTTTTCCGAATAATTCTCCGGCCACCAGAGCAATAGCCGTAACGATCAACAACCAGCCGACCGTTTCTGGTGTGCGAAAAGTTGCCTCCACACTGTCTTTGGCAAGAAGACCGCCGATTACTAACGGAATAGTGCCAACGATAATCAGAATGGCGAGCGTTCGGGCCTTCAGCGTCGCGCCGGAATCGTCCACCTCTACCGGCTGATCCGAGGCGAGCCCGGAAATAAGCTGCATCCACTGTCGCCGGAAGTAAATCACGACTGCAACCAGCGTTCCGACGTGCACCGCGGCATCGAACACGATTCCCTGGTCGGGCCAGTCGAACAGCCACGAGGCAAGAATGAGGTGACCGCTGCTGCTGATCGGCAGGAACTCGGTCACTCCCTGTACTACTGCGAGGACTATTACCTGGATGAAAGACATAGATGAAATCGTTGACCGCGCCATTGATGCCTGACACGTGCAGGTTGAAAGTCTGGCCTTTTTGCAAAAATCACGCTAGGCGAGAACACTCCCGTTATCGATCTTGTTAGGCTTTGCCGGATCAATTTTTTATCGACCGTTCAATCCCAGTCCAGCCAACCGAGCACCAATATGCCATCCGGGCCGGTTATCACCCGCATCGAAACATTCCGCAATCCCGAGTACCCGCTTATCGTATGGGCGCAAGTTCACAGTTCAGACGGGTATGTCGGTCTGGGCGAAACCTCGTTCTCTCCCGACGCGATCGAGACGAATATTCACACCGAGATCGCGTCTTACCTGCTTGGCGAAGACCCCAACCGGCTCGACATTCACTGGGACCGCATGTCACGCAGGTTCAAGATTCAGCGGGGCCGCGGGGTCGATTCATCATCGGTTTCGGCAATCGACATGGCACTGTGGGACCTATATGCGAAGCGTGTGAACCAGCCGTTGTACCAGGTGCTTGGGGGGCTGTCGCGTGATCGGATACGCGTCTACAACACCTGCGCGGGATATTCGTACGGGGTGAAGAAAAAGGGTGGGTGGAAGGCCGGCCAGATCGACTATCAGCCCGAGCAGCCGTACGAGGATTTCCAGGCGTTTATGACCGATGCTGGTGAACTCGCCGACGATCTGTTATCGCAGGGCTTCACGGCCATGAAAATCTGGCCGTTCGACGGTTATTCAAACGATACGAACGGTCAGTTCATATCGGCTACGGAACTGGATGAAGGCACTGAACCATTCAGGAAGATTCGCGAAAAAGTCGGCAACAGGATGGACGTGATGGTCGAGATGCACGCCATCTGGAACCTCTCTTCGGCCAAGCGAATCGCGAAGTCGGTCGAGCCGACGGACCCGTTCTGGTTTGAAGACCCCGTTCCAATGGACAACATCGACACGCTTGCGCAGTTCCGCCAGTCGACTCACATCGCCACCACGGCCAGTGAGCAGGTGGCTTCGCGCTGGGCGTTCCGGGAGATGTTCGAAAAGCAGGCGATGACAATCTGCATGTTCGACATATCGTGGGTAGGTGGGTTATCGGAAGCCAAGCGGATCGCCAGCATGGCCCATGCCTATCACATGCCAGTCGCCCCGCATGACTGCGTTGGCCCCGTCACGTTGATGTTCAGCGTCCACCTTTCCCTGAACGCGCCGAACGCCCTGATCCAGGAAACGGTGCGGGCCTACAACGCCACCTGGTACAAGGACATCGTCACTGCCCTGCCGAAGATCGACAACGGCTATGTCTACGCGCCCGAGGGAATCGGCGCCGGTACGGAGTTGCTGGATACGTTCCTGAAAGACCCAGCCACGACCGTGAAGACGAGCGATCTTTAGCGCGGATTCGGGCCGGAAAACTTTTTAACAGTAATTGTTACTGGGTCCTTCGGGAGCGCATGTAGCATTCAACTGCAATCCCAATTTCAGGGCTGGAGTTGAATATGGAACTGGATGAATACCGTGCTGCAAATCTTGCGAACTGGAACGACCGGGTTCCGATTCACTGGGATTCGGACGGCTACAAAATTCGGAATTACGTTGACGATCCGGAATACGTGAGCGATGTGATCCAGTTTGATCGTGATCGCGACGAACTCGGGGACGTTTCGGGCAAGACACTGCTTCACCTGCAGTGCCACATAGGGACGGACACCCTTAGCTGGGCTCGCTCGGGAGCTTCGGTTACCGGGGTCGATTTCTCAGAATCGGCGATCACGGCCGCCCGAAAATTGAGCGCTGAATCGAACACGCCCGGCGAATTTGTCGTGGCTGAATTGTACGACTCGCCAAATGTCCTGCCCGGACGCCAGTTCGACATCGTTTACACGGGCGTTGGCGCATTTTGCTGGCTGCCGGATATTGATGGCTGGGCGAATGTGGTCGCCCATTTTTTGAAGCAGGGCGGGATCTTTTATATCCTCGAAGCCCACCCAATGATGGGGGCAGTTTCGGACGAGCACGATGGCGATCTGATAGTGCTTGACTGGCCGTACTTCGAAGCCGCCGGGCCCCAGGGATACGAAGAAGAAGAGTCATATACGGGCACCGGTACGGTCTCCCATACTCAGCAATACAACTTTCCGCACGGTCTCGGCGAAATTATCAACGCGCTGATAAAGGCCGGGCTCCAGATCGAGTTCGTGCATGAGCACAAAGTCATACCGGACCAGGTATTTCCATTTCTCGTGCGGGGCAAGGACGGTTTTTACCGGATGTCCGAGGGGCGAGAAAATCACCTGCCGTTGATGCATTCGATTCGTGCGCATAAGCCTGGGTAGCCCTGCGAGCGGGTGGCGGGCGAGCTACACTACCGCCGCAAGCCAACCGCAAACCGCAACATTTGACAGCGAGAAAACCGATGCCTAACAAAGTCGCCGATACGATTTTCAAGTTCAATGCCCCGGGTCCGAAGCCGAACGGATTGCAGGCCGCCGACGATGGACTGTGGATCATCGACCAGGGCGATAATCATGTGTACAAGGTCGACTGGGACACGGGAGCGGTCCTCCACGACGTGCCCACCGAGACGTTGCATTCGAGCGGCATTACGCTGGGCGGTGGGTATATCTGGGTAGCGTCAACGTACAGCTGTGAGATATATCAGCTCGAAATCGAAACCGGTAAGACCGTTGAGAAATACGTGTCGCCCGGCATGGGAATCAACGCGACCCGCGAGCATCTGGATGCTGCAGCTGGCCGCAAGTCGGAGCCGACGGGTGATCACGGACTCGAATGGAAAGACGGGAAGCTCTACGTCGCTTCGCCCCCATCGCAGTTCGTCCATGTGATCGACACCGCCAACTGGCAGGAAATCCACCGCATGAAGGCCCCCGGTTTCAGGGTGCACGGCCTGGCGTGGGCGGAGGAAGAGGGTCACGTATGGATCGCCGACACCGCATTCGGCGTGGTGAGTCGCCACAACCTGGACGACGGACGCTGCTACGACGCGTTCAGGGTGGTCGACCCGGTGCAGGTTCACGGTATGACCATGAGGGATAACCGGCTGTGGTACGCCGACGACCGTGGTCCGATCGGCTTCCTCGATGTTGGCATGGAGCCGACTTTCTAGTGATACAGCGGGTCGCTAGACTGGGACTTCGATTTCGCATCGCCTGGTTTTTTTATCGCAAGGTCGCGCGTGGATGTGTGACTGTGCGCTGAATGACAACCTCAAATTATCGAAGAAAGTGGCACTCCCCAAAATGACAACGGTTTTCGTTACTGGGTCTACCGGCCGTGCTGGTCCGTACATCGTTGCAGACCTGATCGAGCACGGCTATGACGTGATTGGCGTTGACCAGACTTCACCTGCCGGAACATACCAGGGCCGGGTGGTTGGATACCGGTTCAAGACGGTTGACGTGACCGATTTCGGCCAGGTGGTTTCGGCAATGAAGGGTTGCGATGCTGTGATTCACATGGCGGCAATTCCGAACCCGATCATGGCGCCTGAACACGAGGTTTTCAGAGTGAACATGACTGCGAACTGGAACGTGTTGGAAGCCGCGGAAGTGCTGGGTATCGAAAAGATCGTACTGGCCTCTTCGGTGAACGCGGTCGGAGCCGTATTCTCGAAGGACATCACGCCCCGGCCGTATTTTCCGATGGATGAAGATCACCCGACGTTTGCCGAGGATTCCTATTCGTTGAGCAAGTGGCTGGGCGAGGAGATGGCCGAGGCGTTTGTACGTCGCAGGCCGGGTGAAGTGCAGATTGCAAGCATGCGGTTTCACGGCCTGATGGACAGCGAGCGGCAGGCTGCCCTGAACGCGGCACCGGAAAGGTCGGGTGCCTACGGAAATAATGCCAGGCACTTCTGGGGGTGGACCGATATCGCCGAGGCGGCCCGGGCCTGTGTACTGGCGATAGAGGCCGACTTTGGCGGACATGAAGCGTTCTTTATCAACGGCGAAGACACATCTGCAGATGAGCCGACCGAGGAGTTGATAAAAAAGGTTTACCCCGATGCTGAGATCAGGACACCCATGCCTGGATACACGACTGCGATCTCGGTCGATAAGGCAAAGAGGTTGCTCGGTTGGAAGCCAGAAGTTTCGTGGCGTGATGCCTGAGCGGCCCCGGCACCTCTGCTGATATAGAATTCCTGACCGATCACCACCGGAATGCCCGGTTTTGATGAATTATCGGCTTACGTTAATCGCCTGGCCTTAAAACCAGTTGCCTGGCCAGTTACAGGGTTTTTAAAAAGTTGACCTCTCCTTCACATCCCGTACCGAAACATCGTGCCGCGAGACGAGTTCTGACGGTGCTTGGCCCTATTGAACCTGCCAAAGTGGGGATAACGACGACCCACGAGCACCTGCTGATCGATTTCAGTGTTGTTTTCACCGAGCCGCAAGAAGCTTCCCAGCGACTTTTGATGGATGAAGAGGTATCGCTCGAAAACCTCGGTTGGGTCCGGTACAACTGGACAAGCAACCGCGACAACCTGCGGATACTCGACGAAGAGATTTCGACATGGGAGGCGCAGCAGTACTTCAATGCCGGGGGGAACACAATCGTCGACGTGACATCGGTAGGCCTGTCGCGTGATCCACGGGCATTGGTCCGAATTTCGCGGGCAACCGGCCTGAACGTGGTGATGGGCGCCGGCAACTACGTGCACATGACACACGCCCCGGAAGTGGCCGATCTGACTGTTGAGCAACTCGCAGGCCAGATCATCCATGATCTCGATCAGGGTGTCGGCGATACCGGTATTCGTTCAGGGATTATCGGGGAGGTCGGCTGTTCATGGCCGTGGCACGACTCGGAAAAGAAGTCTCTTGAGGCCGCGGTCATCGCACAGCGGGAAACCGGCGCACCACTGTTGATCCACCCCGGTCGCAACGAGCGTGCACCGATCGAACTCCTGAATGCTGTAGAAAAATGGGGCGGCAACCTGAACCGCACGGTAATGGGTCATATTGAACGCACGGTTTACGATCGCGGGATTCTGGACGAATTGATAGCGATGGGTTCGTATCTGAACTTCGATCTGTTTGGTCACGAATCGTCGTTCTACCCGCTGGCACCCGAGTCTCACATGCCGGCCGATCACGAACGGATCGAAATGATCGAGCACATCGTGGCGGAAGGCAAGCAGGGCAACATTCTGCTGGCGCACGATATCTGCTCGAAGCATCGATTGAAGAGCTACGGTGGTCACGGTTTTGACCACATCCTGACGCGGATCATGCCGCGTATGCGGGCCCGCGGGATGAGCGAGGAGGTTGCCCGATTGATTCTCGTGGACAACCCCACTCGGATGCTGACTTTCGACTAGCGCCTGTGGTGGTGGGGTGCCGGCCGCCTGCCTGCCGAGGACATTTTGGTTAATCGCACAAGCTCGATATTGCACTTTGTGCTCCATTGGCCCGCGCCGTCCTCAACTCCACTGCATCACACTTTAAGCAATTGGATTCGAGTAACCCGCGGGTTCTGGCCCACGTAGCTGCACGCTGGGAGGGGGGGTAGTTATCAGAAAATCGGATACCCGGCGTGCGTGCGACAGGGAAGGATCGCATGAGACGTCGATTCGGCGTTTTCCTTATCGCAGCTGCCGCCGCGCTGATCGTGGGATGTGGCGGTTCTCCGGCCAGTGGCGACGCCGTGCCCGCGGCTGCACAGGTAGTACTGCCGTCGCCACCTCCAACAGAGGTGCCGGTTGCCGATGCGGTGGATACACCAACACCCGACGGGGCCGAGACATCTGCGGCGACAGATCCAGATGCGACGGGCAAATCAGTTCCGGGGTCTGAGTGGAATATCGAAGACGCGGCAGAGCGGTCCCTGGCGGTTCGACTGAAAACACTGTGGCGCTGGGATACGAACTTCACATTCGAAAAATCGGACTCCTCGGTTTCGACACACTGCTTCCCCGCGACCGGATAGTTCCCATTGACGATCCTGCTTTTGTTGCGGTGAAACACGCCCCGGAATATATGGAACCCCGGGAGCCGGTGATCCAAGCCGCCCATTTCTGGTTTGCCTGGGTAGTTTTCCGGCCTGAAACCGAAGCCAGGGAGTCGGTTGAGAGTTTGACGCCCTGATGTGACTCAGTGGCGGGTATACGTGGTTCGGGCGGACGACTAACCCTGTTCCCGCTCGTCGAGAATTTCCAGGAGTTCATCGACACGTTCGAGAATCGACGGAAGTTTGGGGTCTTGCGCCAGTGAGATCGCCTCTTCGAGATCGGCCCTTGC
>Ga0207966_1000972_pt1 | contig 15998 bp, 16 predicted proteins | sample Knorr_S23_td_NAD_FD_185611 | JGI IMG/M metagenome (GOLD analysis project Ga0207966, IMG submission 185611) | Marine microbial communities from Southern Atlantic Ocean transect - Knorr_S23_td_NADW_ad_2500m_LV_B (SPAdes) (version 2) | ecosystem: Environmental > Aquatic > Marine > Oceanic | place... | reverse complement strand
GCCAGCCCGAACCGGTCTGCGCCGTCGATCATCATCACTGTGGCGTTGGCCACGTCGATGCCCACTTCGACCACCGGCGTGGTCACTAGAATGTCCAACTCGCCGTCCCGGAATTGGCGCATGACTTTGTCCTTTTCCTTCCCGGCCATCCGCCCGTGGAGCAGGCCAAGGAATAGGTCTGGGAAAATATCTTGGGAAAGGCGCTGGTATTCTTCCGTGGCGGCCTTGGACTCGATGGTCTCCGACTCGTCGACCAAGGGGCAGACTACGAAGGCTTGCCTCCCTGCTTCGACCTGCTTGCGAATGAAACCGTAGGCCGTATCCCGCTGTTCCGGCTCCAACCATTTGGTTTGGACTTGCTGGCGTCCGGCGGGCATCTCGTCGATGGTTGAGATGTCCAAGTCGCCGAAAAGGGTCAAAGATAGAGTCCTGGGAATGGGCGTGGCCGACATGATTAGCGTGTGTGGGTTCTTTTGACCCCGTTCTTGCAGCGCAGACCGCTGCATCACCCCGAACCGGTGCTGCTCGTCGGCCACCGCCAAGGCCAGCTTAGGCATGGAGACACCCTCTTGGATCAACGCCTGGGTTCCGACCAGGATGTCCAGAGTGCCGTCGGCGGCCATGTTGGTCAGCTCACGTTTCACTGGAGCGCGGGAACTGCCGGTTAATAGTCCGATGGAAACCGGGCGGTCCATGTGCTCCAGGTATACAGATAACAGATGCGGCTCTTGCACGGGCCGCGCCAGTCCGCTGAGGAGATTGCCGATGCTCAGGAAATGCTGTTCGGCCAGCACCTCGGTCGGGACCATCATCGCGCCCTGATACCCGGCTGTAGCCGCTGACAACAGGGCTGATAAGGCCACCACGGTCTTGCCGCTGCCAACCTCGCCCTGGAGCAGGCGGCTCATGGGCGGCGTGCCCCGGCCCAGGTCGGACTCTATCTCTTGGATGCAGCGGCGCTGGGCCTTCGTCAAAGGGAAGGAAAGGTTTTTGTAGAAGCCGTCAATCACGTTGGCCGGGGCCTTAACCTCGATGCCTTTCACGTTGTCATGCTGCATCCGCCGCCGGGCCAGCACGGCCACCTGGAGGGTGAACAGCTCATCGAATGCCAGGCGTCTCCGCGCCAGTTCCCAGGTCTCCATCTCCTTCGGGTAATGGGCCTGGTAAACAGCGTCCAGTAAGGGCATCAACTTGGTCCGGACCAAAATATCGTCTGGCAGGACCTCTTCCAGGCCGCCGACCCAATTCTGGACCGCCTGCCAGGTCAGCCGCCGCATGTTCCGGCGGGTCAATCCTTCTGTTAGCGGGTAGATCGGCACGAGCCGGCCGGTATGTACGCCCGACCCGGTGTTATCCAACATCTCGTGCTCCGGGTTCTCGAATACCAATTGACTCCGGAAAACAGAGGCTTTGCCGCTGATGGCGATGCGGCTGCCAGGCTTAAGAGAGCGGGCCAGATACCGCTGTCCGAACCAGATTACTCGCAGGTTGCCGGTCTCGTCGCTCAGCACCGCTTCTGTGTCGCGGCGGCCTCCTCGTGGGCCCTTGGCAACCTCGCGGGCTTCCCAGACGGTGGCGACCACCGTGCACTCTTCCCCGGGCGACAGCTCTGCGATCTTCTTAGCGGATGAATAATCTTCATGCCGGCGAGGAAAGAGGTAAAGCAAGTCCCGGATGGTCTCGACATCCAATCGCTTGAGACGGGCGCTCAGCTTGATATCCACCCCCCGGAGACGGTCTACTGGGGCGTCTACCGTGACTTCGGCGGGCGGGGCTTTATAAGCGGTCTTCTTTTCCGCAGGCGTCTTCTTCGAAGATGATTTCTTAATAGCCGCTTTTTTCTTGCGGGGTTTGGCAATGGGTTTAGGCTGCCTATTGGGGTCCGGCGGGCCTACCAGGGTCTCCCGCCACTGAATGACCCATTGCTCCCGGAGTTTGGCGGACATCGAGTCGTAGGACTCTTTCAGCAGAAAATCCTCGTCGCTGACGCCATGGGCGCCCATCTCGTCTGCCCAGCGGGCAACGAACTTGTCCAGTCCGCCCATCACAGCCTTGTTGTCAAAGCCGTGGGACTCTTCAAGTTTGAGGATATTCTGGAAGGCTGCGGCCCAGGAGGACGCGCCGGTTTCTTGCGTGGCCATCAGGCGGTTACCCTAACACGCTGTATCGCCCTAGTTCGAGGCGGAACATTGGTCACTTTAATCATTCTAGCCCGTCGGCGGAACGTCAATCGTTAAATGACATAAGAAGGCCCGAATCAAGTCTAACGAGCTTATTGAGTGACCGCCACGCCCAAGGCTTCTGGACCGATGTAGGTGCCCAAGGTAGAACCAAATCGTGCTTCGATGATCTGGTCGGCAGGCACCAGACCGGTCAACTGTTCCTTTAGGACCGCCATGCGCTCGGGGTTGGTACTGTGGATCACCGCCAAACGGCGCACCGGGGCTAGTTCCTTGGTCAGTTCGGCCAAGCGGCGCATGGCGCGCTCGCTGTTTCGTGGCCGTTCGACGGGGTGGGGCTCGCCGTTCTGGAGCTTGAGAATGGGTTTCACACTGAGAATCGATCCCATGAATGCCTGGGCCTTGCCGATACGTCCGCCCTTCTGCAGATACACCAACGTGTCCAGGGCGAAATATCCGTGATGAGTGCCCAACCCCTGCCGGACCTTGTCGGCGATGTCGTGATAGTTGCCGCCTTCGGCCGCGGTGATCGCGGCGTCTAAAACCGCCAGCCCCAGAGGTATGGAAGCGAGTTGGGAATCGATTATTTCAATCTGCGCTGCGTCGATCGAGGCTTTGGCTTGTTCGGCTGAATTCAATGTGCCGCTCAACTTCCCCGAGACGTGAATTGATACCACCTGGTCGCCTTGGCCCGTCAATTCCCGGTAGACCTCCTGGAAATCGGCCACCGTCGGCTGGGCCGTGGTGGGCGTGCGGCCCTCAGCTTGGAGGTGGCGATAAAAGTCATCGGCATTGATCTCCACGCCGTCTTTGAACGTCTGGTCGTCCACTACCACGTAACATGGCAGCACCGTGATGCCGTGCTGTTGGACCAGGTCAGCGGGCAGGTCTGCAGAGCTATCGGTAACTATGCGTACGGTCATATTCCTCGGGTGAATTAATGCTGGATTTTTCGATTAGCCGGTCACTCAACCGACGCCAGGTATTGGTGATGGTGTTGCTTTCCGTCGATCAGGTCCACTTGGATCCCGGGAAATTTGGCTTCAAGTCCATCGGCCACCTGCTGAGCATCTGCGGCCGAGCTATCGGCGCCATAGTAAAGGCTGACGATAGCATCGCTGCTGAGGTCTGTTAGTTCCAGGGCGGCCATTAAGGCTTTCTCGGAACTGTCTTCGGAGGAAACAAGTTTACCCTCCAGCAATCCTATGTGCTGACCTTCCTCGACTTCAAGGCCGCCGATGGTGACGCCTCGGACAGCGGCGGTCACTTCAACCGAGGCTACCTCGGATAGGACGGCGGTCATGGCGGCAACGTTTTCCTCCCATGTTCCCTCAGGGTTGTAGGCTAATAGCGCCGTAACTCCCTGGGGCACGCTCTTGGTTGGGACGACATGCATCGACGGTTCCGCGGCCGCAGCCTGCTCCGCAGCCAAAACCACGTTCCCGTTGTTGGGCAGCACAATAACATCTACAGCGTTGGTGCTGCGGGCCGCATCGATTATCTGCCGGACGCTGGGGTTCATGGTCTGGCCGCCTTCGATCACGCCTGCGCAGCCTGAATCCCGAAATAGATGGGCCAGCCCTTCGCCCTGTACCACCGAGAGCACAGCCAGAGCCACTACGCCCGAATGGCTGCTGGAGGCAAACCGCTCGTTTTGGTTGTCCATGCTTTCGATCTTGACATCGGAAACCGCGCCCAATGACTCGGCGTAACTCAGGGCCGGTCCGGTTTCTTCCAGATGGACGTGGACCCGCACATTGCGCTGGTAGCCCACCACCACGGTCGAGAGCGCCGTTCCCTGAAAATGAGTACGGACCTGTCCAATGTCGAGGTCCCTCCCATCAACGCTATTAATGATGAACTGTGTGCAATAGCCCCATTCCTGTTCCAAGGTGGTATCCAAAAATTCGGCCTTGATCGGGCTGCCGCTTGCATTGGCCGTGCCCTTGAACCTCGATAACTCTGGCAGTTCAACGCCGGAAGAGCCGTTCTCGGCGATCGACCGAAGGGCGCCTCCAATCAATATGACCACGCCTAAGCCTCCAGCATCGACTACCCCGGCTTCCTTCAGCACTGGTAATTGTTCCGGCGTGCCAGCCAGCGCGTCCTGTGATGCTTGGTAGGCTACTTCCCACAGGCCAGGCAGGTCTGAGTCCGACCCTTGTACGGCCTCCGATGCCATCCTGATCACGGTGAGCATGGTGCCTTCAACCGGGTTGCCCACTGACTCGTAGGCGGCGGCCGAGGCCAGCTTGAAGGCCAGTGTCAGGTCATCAGCGGCGAGGAACTCTTTGTCGGCCAAAGCGTCTGAGAAGCCCTTTAAGAATTGAGAAAGTATTACGCCGCTGTTGCCCCTTGCGCCAAAGAAAGCGCCTTGGGCCAGGGCTGAGGAAACGGCGCCGACCGAATGGTTCTCGCCGTCGGGGCAATCTTCGGACGCGGATTGTATGGCTGACCGCATGGTCAGCAGCATGTTGGTGCCGGTGTCGCCGTCAGGCACGGGGAACACGTTGAGCGCGTTGACTACATCCCGGTGTTCCTCCAAGAACCCGGTTGCCGTGGAAAAAGCTTCTTTGAGGTCCTGTCCCCTTAGCTGGTTCATGCTTAACCCGTTACAATCATCTGACGATGTTCTTTGGATTCGGAACTTCGGGTTCGAATCTTTGGAGTACGGCTTTGAATCTACGCTTCAGATGGAGTCCGGCAATTATATATCATGGCCAACATGGCAGATTCGGCCGGTATGGATCAGATTTGATGATCGATGGCCGGTGGGCCGAGGTTTGAGTAGGCGGAGGCCGGGCAGAAATGGGCACGAAATTCCTTGACAGGCACAGAGGGCTCACGTAGTATTGAAGGTCGAGGAATATATGGATTACGCAGTATTTAAAACAGGCGGAAAACAGTACCGGGTCAAGCCCGGTGATACGTTGGACGTTGAACTCTTGCCCAACGGAGTAGACACGATTGCTGAGTTTGGCGAGGTGTTAGCCCTTTCCGACGGTGGAGAGGTGACATTTGGGGTCCCTCTCATCGAAGGCGCCAAGGTCACAGCCCAAGTCTTGTCTCACTATAAAGACAAGAAGCTCATGGTCTACAAGTATAAGGCCAAGAACCGGTACCGCAGAAAGCGCGGCCATCGCCAGACCTATACTCGTTTGCAGATTCGAGACATCGAACTAACCAAACCCCGGGCGCCAAGGCGGCGCGCTGCTGCGGTGGCGGCTCCAGCCGAGACGGACGGTGGAGAAGAGAATAGCTAATGGCCCATAAAAAAGCTGGCGGCAGCACAAACAACGGTAGAGATAGTAATTCCAAACGCCTAGGCGTTAAGAAATACGGTGGCGAGCGCGTTACCAGCGGTTCCATAATTGTTAGGCAGCGCGGCACCCGCATCAAGCCCGGGACCAACGTTGGCTTGGGCCGTGATTACACCATCTTTGCGGTGGTAGACGGCGAAGTGAAATTCGAATGGGCCTCAAAAGGCCGCCGCCGGGTGAGCGTATACCCGGTGGAAACCGCATAGCCAGTTTCCGCATCCAATTAAACGCACAGAAATAACTTAAGAGACCGGTCAGAAATGAAAACAGAAATCCATCCCCACTTTTACAACTCCACGGTGACGTGCTCCTGCGGCAACGTGTTTAACACCGGGGCCACCAAGCCCACTCTCCGTGTTGAGGTGTGCAGTAAGTGCCACCCCTTCTACACGGGCGAGCAGCGTGTTGTAGACACCCAGGGCCGGATCGAGCGTATGAAGCGCCGCTACAATCTAAATTAGCTTCCACTATCCCAGGTGGGGCTAACGTCTACAGCAACCAAATCGAGAAAATCGGGGGCTATGAGCCCTCGATTTTTCGTTTAAGAGAGTAGCCACTATACTAGATGCGCTGATGCGAGAACCGTCTACATTCCAACTACTCAGCTAGTCGAGGATTCAATTGGCAGAACAGGCACCTCATATGTACGGCGGACAAGCCGTTATCGAAGGCGTGATGATTCGCGGCCGAGACCACTTCGGCCTTGCGGTTAGGCGTGAGGATGGCTCCATAGAATTGCACCATGAGCCGCTTAGCTCAATCTATAACGGGCGACCGCGCCGCTGGCCGTTGTTCAGAGGATTCCTCACGCTTCTGGAAACCATGATTCTTGGCATCAAGGCCCTACAACTCTCCGCCAACATGGCGGCGATGGACCGTGATTTCGATGCGGAGGAGGGTATTCCTGCTTGGGTAATGGCCACAACTCTGGGAATCTCTCTGGTCTTCGGCATTGGGCTGTTCTTCGTAACCCCTCTCCTCATTGCCTGGGCGTTGACCCCAGTCCTGAACTCGGACCTACTTAGCGAAATAGTGGAAGGCGTGATCCGTTTGGTCTTCCTGCTGAGCTACATCACACTGATCGGCATGCTCAAAGACGTTAAAAGAGTATTCGCCTACCACGGCGCGGAACATATGACCGTGCACGCCTTGGAGGCCAATTTACCCCTGACAGTGGAGAACGTCCGGAAGTTTGGCACGCCCCATGCCCGATGCGGCACGGCGTTCTTGTTAACTGTGGTAGTAGTCTCCGTGGTCGTGTTTGCGCTGCTTTTTGGCCCGCCTCTGGAATGGCGGATAGCTTCTCGCATACTTCTCTTGCCCGTGATCGCCGCGGTTAGCTACGAGTTCCTGCGGTTCAGCGGCACACACCAGGATGCATGGTTTGGCAAGATGATTGCTACGCCGGGTTTGTGGCTACAGAAGCTGACTACGAGGCAACCCGACGACGAGCAGATTGAGGTCGCCATACGGGCCATGGAAACGGCCATTGCCGCCGACGCCGGCGAGCCCATCGCCAGTAGGATTCCGAGTCCTGGTTCAGAGCAGCGGGTTTTAGACGATGACTTAAAGGGCGAGACCGGTCTCTAGCCCGGTTGCACCGTCGGGGGGTTGGCGTGGTGTTTGGTGGGGCGCTTATGGAAGAGTCAGCCGAGTACGCCGTCGGTGATCGATATAGTCGCAGAACTCAAAAAGGCGCAGGAGCTGAACCTGGTGATTCGGCGGCCACCGCTGACGAAAGTACCACGGTTCTACTCGTGTCCGACCTGATGATTTCGCTAAGGGATGTCTTTGCTTCGGCGACGGCCGGAGACCGGATTGCCTTTGAGTACACCATCACGAACGACGGACCATCCGATACGACGGGAGTAACTGTGAGCGAGGTGCTGGCGGACGGTCTCCACCTGCTACCGTCTGGCGCCGACCCATCTGATTGCTAGGTACCCGGCCGAGAGGTCACCTGCCGGATCGGGAACCTTGCCTCTGGAGAAAGCAGGTTATTGTCGGTGACCTTGGTGCTAGACCCGTCAGCCCTAGGAAATCTGGTGAATACGGCCACCGTTTCAGGAGCGGAAGCCAAATTCGATACGAGTGACAATACCGTGTCGTCGACCATTTCCGTCACGCCGTCGGCGGATTTAGAACTGAAACGGACCGACTTGTTGTAATCTAACTCCAATCATCCTGAGCATGAAGACGACTAGATCATCAGTGAGTTTACGATCACGAACAATGGGCCCTCGGATGCGACAAACGTAGTTCTGACCAACGAATTAACGGTGGATTTTGTCTTGGTGTCTGTTAGCGGATCTCAGGTGAGCTGTACAGTAATCGGTGGAACTGTGGTTTGCGATCTAGGCGATCTGGCAAACGGAGAAAGCGTCACATTTACCATCGTACTTGCCCCGGTTACCGGCGGTCAGATATCGGGTAAAGTTGGCGCCACATCCGACCAGTCCGTCACCAGTACCCTTGATCCCTGGGAATGCTTCTTGGACCTCTCTGATCCTGATAGAGAGCTAACACGGACCAGCGCCTTATTGGAGTCGGTCGTAGGGAGCACAACCTCCTGGTTCCAAGTGTGCTACTTGGCCTGGCGTTGACCGCTCTCGCGTTGGTCTTGGGCAATAACGTTTTCACCGGCAACGGACGGCGGACTGAGACGGAAGCGTAATCGCAGCCGATAGACAGGTGCCCGGAATACAATAGCGGCTGAGGTTTAGACCGCGACTAACTAAGGTTCCAGCGTGGGTCTTTTTCGACCTGTTCCTTTAGGTAGTCCACTATCCAGAGTTTGACCTCATCAGCGATGTAGAAAGTGGGTTTCACCAATTCGCTCTCATCTTTGATCAGACCCTCTTTTTTCGCTATCACGGCAACTTCCGTTCCCGGCATCACGCTTACTCCAACCCTGAGGTTGGCCACCGCCGGGTTAATGCTGCGCAAGAACTCCAGCTTGTTGTCCACGCTCTCCCGGGTCTCGCCGGGCTCGCCGAACTGTTTGCCGATGTTGTAGTGAAGCCCGCCTTCGTCGCACATCCGGCAGACCTCGGCTAACGCTTCGTTCTCTTCCACCATACTGTCCATGTCGCCTGGGTTGCCGCTACGGTTGACCATCATAACAAGGCCACAGCCGGCATCTTTCATCAACCCAATCAGTTCGGCGTCGCAGTTGAACGGGGCTAGGCAGGTATTCCAACGGATTTTGACGTCCGACTCGATCAATTGACTGCAAAGTGATTTGGCGTGGTCCAAGGGCAGATTAAACCCGTTGTCGACGAAGAACACCTTCTTCATGTTGAAGCGTTCTTTCATGCTCTTGACCTCGGCCACGACCTCGTCGATGGGCCTGATCACGCGCCATCCGGACTCGTTGATCTGTGCTTCTGAGGCACTGGCCGGGTAGTAGAAGCCGCCTAACTTTGTCAGAATTCCGATGCCGAACCCGGCTTTGTTGTACCGGTGCATATCCAAATCTTCCAAACGTGGTGGCTTGGCGAATTCAGAAGTGCAGAAGCCTTCATTCTGAATGGTCTGGCCGTCTTTTTTGTAGACCAGTCCAGGCAGATCAAAGTAACTGGGCTCGCCGTCTGCCATGCGGTCGGCCAACGCGGCGAAGGTCTCGCCGGCGTCGCCGGATAAGCCAAGGTCAGCGCCCAGGTACTCGAAACATTCGGACGGCATGATGCTGAATGCCGGCCCGCCACAGACGATCACGGCGTCGCTAACAGTCCGGATGTGGTCGATCACTTCTTTGCTGACGGGCAGCGCCCAGATCGTGTTCATATAGCTGTGGTTGCTCAGATTTCGGACAGACATGCCGACCATCTGCGGCTGAAATTCTTTGACTGTTGCTTCCAGGTCGGCCAGGTGGTCTTCGGAGAACATCAGGTCGAGTACTTTTACCTCATGGCGCTCGTGGTCTAGGTGCCCGGCGATGTAGGCTAGACCTATCGGCATCGGCTGGGCGTTCAATCTGCTTTGGAGTTTGTCGTGGCGGTTGGTGGCGATTAATAGAACGCGCATTCAGTCCTCCTAAAGTTGGTGGCCCAAGCTGGGCCAGACGTGGCTCGCCAATTATCCACCAAGCCTCGTACAATTACAAAGGGACGAAGGGCCTTAATTATTGCTCCGGCACCGAAATGGGTTAGTGCCGCTTCCAAGATTATTGACAAATAATCCGTATTCGATTAGGGTTGCATCAATCGCTCTCAGGCACGAATCGTCTATCTAATTGGTGGTGATATGGTAACGACTATCAACGATGATCTGTTCACAGCGGATGTGATTCAGGACCCGTATCGTTATTACGGCCGGATCAGGGAAGAAGACCCCGTCCATTGGAACGAGCTTTATGAGCTGTGGGTAATCACGCGGCACGACGACCTCGTCTGGCTTGCCCGCAACCACGAACAATTTTCCAACGCTGTGTACATGAACGACCCACGCCCGGCATACCCCGCGATTCTTGAGTCGGACACCGAACTCTACGACTTCGTTCGCACTTATCAAGGCGATCAATTCATCCAGTTCGACCGGCCGGACCACCTAGAGATGCGTAAGGTCGTCCATGGCTACTTCACCCCCAAATCGATGGAAGAATGGCGGCCATTGGTTAGGTCCGCCATCGCCGAACTCCTAGACGCGGCCGAAGCCCGGGGTGATGGAGTTGACCTGATGCGCGACCTGGCAGTGCCGTTGCCGGTGTTAGTCATCGCCGAAATGATGGGTGTGCCCGAATCAGAGCGCCCTCACATCAGGATGTTGGCTGAGAAATTACTGGCCATCGGACGGGGCGAACCGGACCGCATGCGGGTACTGACCGAAGGCATGCAGGGAATGCTGGATTACGTTAACCCTATGGTTGACGAGCGAATCGATAACCCCAAAGACGACTTTATTTCGGTGCTAGCAAGCGGAGAGAAGGCCGGCGTGTTTAGCCGTCACCAGGTGCTGGTAAACACTTCGCTGCTTTTGCTTGCCGGTCATGAGACCACCATCAACTTGATCTGCAACGGAACTTTGGCCTTCATGAACAACCGCGACCAATGGGACCTCCTGAAGACCGACACGGAAGGCCTGATGGTCCGCGCCACTGAAGAGGCCCTTCGTTTTGACTCCCCGGTGATATCCATCCAACGTCTCGCCTCGGAAGACGTGGAGATGCGCGGGAAGCAGATCAAGAAGGACGACCGCATCCGCTGGTTCATGTCCTCGGCCAACCGTGACCCCAACAAATTTGAGAACCCAGACACCATGGATATCACCCGGTGGCCGAACCCACACGTGGCCTTCGGCTCCGGTGTTCACCACTGCCTGGGCGCCACCATCGCAAGGGTCGAGGGACAAGAGGTGTTCAAGGCTCTGGCCGAACGGTACCCCAGTCTGGAGCTTAAAACACATGACATGGAGTACCAGGAAAGCATAACTTTCCGCTCCATAAAGGGCTTGCCGGTCTCGCTTAATTAGACGCCAGGCGGCTAAAATGGGCGCGTCGCCCCAAGTGTGGTTATTAGAACTGGCTCCCGGTATCCTTGTACCGGGAGCCAGTTCTTTTCGTCTCGCCATCGGTAATCCCGTGCCGTTGACAGATAAACAGTATTCAATTATTGTTCAAGTATCTTGAATCAGACCCGATTTTGGACTCATATGGTGGTGTAATGGTTACGACTATCAACGATGACATGTTCTCTGCTGATGTAATTCAAGACCCCTACTGGTATTACGGCCAGCTTAGAGACGAAGACCCGGTCCACTGGAACGAACTTTACGAATTATGGGTGATAACCAGGCACGATGATCTGGTCTGGCTCACCCGGAACCATGAGCAGTTCTCCAACGCCGTGATGGCCAACGACCCGCGTCCCGCCTGGCCGGCGATTCTTGAGTCGGATAATGAGATCTACGACTACACGCGGCGATACCAAAGCAAGATGTTCATCCAATACGACCGTCCGGAGCACCTGGAGATGCGGAAGGTCGTGCATGCCTACTTCACACCCAAGTCCATGGAAGAATGGCGGCCTCTGGTCAGAAACGCCACCAACGAGTTGCTCGACGCGGCTGAGGCCAGGGGTGATGGGGTTGACTTGATGCGAGACCTGGCCGTGCCCCTTCCGGTTCTCGTGATAGCAGAGATGATGGGTGTGCCTGAAGAAGAACGACATCACATCAGGATGTTGGCTGAAAAACTGTTGAGCATCGGCCGGGGTGAGCCCGACCGCCTCCGGCAGTTGTCTGACGGCATGAGAGGAATGGACGAATACGTAGCGCCGATGATTGAAGAGCGGATGGTTAATCCCAAAGACGACTTCATATCGGTGTTAGCCAGCGGCGAGAAAGCAGGCATATTCGACCGTGAGCAGGTCCTTGTTAACACGGCACTGCTGTTGCTGGCTGGTCACGAGACCACCATCAACCTGATCTGCAACGGCACCATGGCCCTCCTGAATAACCGCGATCAATGGGACATGCTAAAGGCAGACCCGCAAGGAGTCATGGTCCGAGCAACTGAAGAAGCCCTCCGTTACGATGCGCCGGTCAAGTCCATCTCACGAATCGCCGCGGAAGACGTGGAGATGCGCGGGAAACTCATCAAGAAAGACGACCGCATCCGGTGGATCATCTCATCTGCCAACCGCGACCCTGAAAAATTTGAGAACCCGGACACGATGGACATCACCCGTTGGCCCAATCCCCATGTCGCCTTCGGCGCCGGGATACATCACTGTTTGGGCGCTACCATCGCCCGAGTAGAAGGACAAGAGGTATTCGGTGCATTGGCCGAGCGGTACCCAAACATGGAATTAAAGCAAAATGACATGGAGTACCAGTCAAGCATCACATTCCGCTCCATAAAGAACCTGCCGGTTGCCTTAAGTTAACTCGCAAGGCAGGCCTCGATTTCGAGCACCAAAACTGGCTCCCGGTGAGACATCACCGAGAGCCAGTTTTAGTTTTAACGGCTAACGCCTAGGTATGGCAGGTTCATAGATGACCTGTTGGGCGCTACTCTGGCTCGAGTCGAGGGGCAGGAAGTATTCCGGGCGCTGGCCGAACGATACCCAAATCTTGAACTAAAGAACCTTGAAATGGAGTACCGGGAGGGCATCGTATTCCGCTCGATCATGGAAATGCTGGCCTCGCTTAACTAGTCTCTGATTCGGCCTAAAATTGAGCTCCAATACCGGTTCCCAATGACATTGACACCGGGAGCCGGTTTACATATTGTGATATCGGTGCCAGCATATCTATAGATTATTTGAGACTGGTTGTTTGGGATTCCAGTGGAGTACGGAGGGGTTGAGGATGGGCCGCATGCTCGGGGTGATTTGGACAGACACCAGGGGCATAGATTCGAGTGGGGTTTCAAGTCCACCGCGCCTATTCTGCAGGCGGACGGTTTTTCGGATCTTTTTTGAGGGCTCACGGCCATGACCCAATCATCTGCCAACGGCCTGATGGATCGCAGGGTCGGTGAGGTGGTTGAGTCCACTTCGACGTCCTTCATGGCCCAGTGTTATCAATTGGAGGGCGCTCCCGCCCTTGGGGCGTTAGTGCGCACCGATTCCCCAGATATCTACGGCGTGGTCGGCAGTGTCACGACCGAGCCTCTGGACTCAGCAAGACCGGTGTTGGCCCGAGGAGAAGACGCGGCCACCGAAGAGGATGTGATCCGGGACAATCCCCAGTTGACCCGGTTGCTGACATCCCGTTTCGAAGTATTTATCGCCGGGCACGTTGAAGACGGTGTCATCCGCCAGTACCTACCGCCCAGGCCCCCACGGGTCCATTCCTTTGTGTATGCCTGCAACATTGGGGAAATCTCCGCTTTCACCGAAAGACTGGACCTGCTTCGACTGCTGCTCAACTCCGGCGCTTCCCATTCTGATGAGATAGTTGGCGCCTGCATTAGGCAAGCCGCCCAGTCCCATGACCAGCCATCTGACTTTCTGGCCAACGCCTGCCGGACCTTGGCCGTTGAACTCTCCGCCGACGTTGCCCGGTTGAACTCCATATTGCGAAGAGTGGCCCCGTGACCCAGCCCTTTGAACCTAACGGCGCCGGAAAAGGCCGGCTCGCCGCGCAACAAGGGCAGCCTCTGGGGATGGTTATCGAGGGCTCGGTCGCCAACGGGGTGGAAATCCGATTGGACCCGGATGTGTCAGTTGAGCAGATCAAAGTCGGCACATTCGTTACGCTCCAGGGGTCCAACAACCGATTCTTTGGCGTGGTCACCGATGTGGGTCTGGGCAGCACCGACCCGCGCATGAAGTACACCCCTCTTCCAGCTGACGATCCCTTCGTGATCCAGGCGTTGCAAGGCATTGTGGCCTTCGGAACAGTGTCAGTCCTGCCCCAGTTGACCATGCCTGACGTGATGGGCGACGACCAAGGCCCTAGCGCAGCCAAGAGCATCCCCGCCCACTTCTCACGGGCGTTCACCGCCTCCCAGGAGGATGTTGAAACGGTATTCGGCAGCGAAGAGGACGGCAATTTTTGGATCGGCAGTCCTTTGGACATGGAGACCAAATTGTGTCTGGACCTCGGGGAGTTGGTCAAACGCTCCATGGGGGTGTTCGGCAAGAGCGGCACCGGAAAGACTTTCCTTACCCGGCTGCTGCTGGCCGGTATTCTTCAGAACGGCGAGGCATCCTCGCTGATTTTCGACATGCACAGCGAATACGGCTGGCAGGGCCAAGATACCGACAAGGGCGTTACGGTCAAAGGTCTGAAACAACTGTTTGGCGCCAAGGTCTCCACCTTCACCCTGGACGAAGAGCACTCCCGTCGGCGAGGCCTTTCCACGGATGAGACCGTGCATTTGGGCTTCAATCACGTCGAGCCGGAAGACGTTGAATTGCTCCGCGAGTCGCTGAACCTATCTGAAGTCGCGGCCTCTGCCGCCTACAACCTGAGAGAGAAGTTCGGAGAGGACAGCTGGCTTAAGGATTTCTTGGATGCCGGCAAGAACGGGTCGCTACTAGAGTTGGCCGAGGAGTTACAGGTCAACGCCGGCGCTCTCAGGGCGCTATACAACCGGATGCAGCGATTCACTCGTCACGGTTTCATGGTGGAGCACAGCCGGGTCGACACCGCCGCCCAGATGATCGAGCACCTGGAGCGCGGGCAGCATGTTGTCTTGGAGTTTGGCCGTTACGGCGACGATGAAGCGGCATATATCCTGGTCAGCAACCTCCTTACCCGCCGCATCCACCGCAAGTACGTCGAGGCTAAAGAGTCGGCCATGGGCGGCGCTGGAAAAGAGCCGCGCCCATTGGTGATAGTCATTGAGGAGGCCCACAAGTTTCTCAACAGCGCCGTGGCCTCCCAGACGATCTTCGGGATCATTGCCCGGGAACTGAGGAAGTATAACGTGACGCTGATGGTCATCGACCAGCGGCCCAGCGGCATCGACTCCGAGGTGCTCAGCCAGGTTGGGACCCGTTTTAGCTGCTTGCTGGACAACGAACGGGACATCGACGCGGTGCTCTCTGGCACTTCAGGCAGCCGCGCCCTCCGTTCTGTTCTGTCACGCTTGGAGGCGAAGCAACAAGCCTTGGTGTTCGGCCACGCCCTGCCCCTGCCGGTGGTGGTCCGCATCCGTGACTACGGTCCCAATTTCTACGAGACCATCCAAGGCGGCGGCGACTCTGAAGAAGAAAAGAAACGCAAGGTGGACGAGCTTTTCGGAGGCTAGACCGCTATTCCACCTGTAGCGCCTCTAACTGAGCGATGACTTGCTGATTGGTTGGGCGGTCATTGTAGTGACGGCCTACGTACTCCCAGCGTATGTCGCCGCTCTTGTCGATAACGAAGACTGAGGGCGTGGCGTAACCGTCGTTTAGGGTGTCGTACACATCGAATCGCTCGATCACCACAGCCTCCGGGTCGAAGAGGGCCGGAAAACCAAGATCTAGGTGGTCGATTGCCCGCTCTGCTCCCGTTAGCTGGTCATTGCTAACCGCCAAGATTTCGGGATCCAATCCGCGGATCGTTTGGTAGTCCTTTCGCAAATCCACCAATTGCTCGCGGCAATGGATTTACTAGAAGCCTCGGTAGAAAACCAGAACCACGTTTTCCCTTCCGGCGTAGGTTTTCAGAGACACCGTGCTATTCAGATTGCTGGGCAGGGTGAATTTACACGCAACTTCGGCAGTTACGCCGTCAATCGGCAAAGTCTCGCCGGGCGACGCCGGCAACGAATCTTCAGCGGGCGAAAGGGACCCGGCGCAGGCGGTCAACGCCAGCGCGGATAGGAGAACGAAAAAGAGCAGAAATTTCTTGTTTGTGAACTCGGCCATATCGGGCAACCTAGCGATCGTCTGCTTTTTAATATGTGTCCAAGGCCGAATCAGATTGAGGGAACGGATGGCGCAAATGTGGCTGGCTGCGGGCTATTTGACGTCCGGGTGGTAGTCCATGCCGATGTGGCCTTCCTCTTCCAGAACGGCATATTCCTCGGCGCTGTAACCCAACAGTTCTTGATAAACGTACT
>Ga0207966_1000963_pt1 | contig 16076 bp, 22 predicted proteins | sample Knorr_S23_td_NAD_FD_185611 | JGI IMG/M metagenome (GOLD analysis project Ga0207966, IMG submission 185611) | Marine microbial communities from Southern Atlantic Ocean transect - Knorr_S23_td_NADW_ad_2500m_LV_B (SPAdes) (version 2) | ecosystem: Environmental > Aquatic > Marine > Oceanic | place... | reverse complement strand
ATTTTATTTGCAGAAATTCCAATTGAAGAACAATTTGGTGTAAATATCTAAAAATTTCCAAAATAATGCATACTAGATGGATTATCCAATTTCATGCGTAAATGTTCAACCCCACCTATAGATCAAGTCATTTACGAATAATGTGATTTTATCAAAAACAGTGATTTTAGTGGGGGGTTGAGCATTTGTTCGTGGATGTACGATCCAAATACAAAAACACCATGCTAGGCTATCAACAAACCGATCGTCATTTTTTACCAAGCACAAACACTCAACCCCCCTTTTTTGGTAAAAAAACATGATCGGACTTAGAAATTTTGTCAAAAAAAGACAGTAATTAAGCAAAAATGCGTGACTACCTCTACATAAGAGACAATATTTTGGGTAAAAATTAATGGCAATTTCAAAAGCAAAACGTAGTGCTGCTGCTAAAAAAGCTGCACGTACGAGAAAACGAAACGCTGCCGCTAAAGCTGCAAAAAGAAGTGCAGCCTCAAGGCGAAGAAAGCGCTCTGCCACCGGTGGTAAGAGAAAAGGTGGCGCTAAGAGAAAGGCACCTAAGAGAAAGGCTGCCGCTAAGAGAAAGGCACCTAAGAGAAAAGGTGGCGCTAAGAGAAAGGCACCTAAGAGAAAGGCTGCCGCTAAGAAACGAAGAAGGTAATCAATCTTTTAGGTTGAAAAACCTTTTTTTATTTTTTTAAATTACTAACTAACGGTAGTTGTACACCTGTATCAAAAACTAATGTTTCTAAATTCGAATTTAGAAATATTATAAATCTTACCCCTGGTTCATATTAATTGCTGGTAATACGTACACATGCTTAGGTTTTATTTTGAAAATTATACGTTTTTCATTAATTCTCTTGAATGGATACTTCGGTAAATTCATGTATTTTTTAGCCAATTTATCAGCATGATTGTAATCATAATCTGATATGACATCTACTACATGACCTCTAATAGTTGTCATATCAAGTGGGTTCTCATGTGATACTACACATACTGCGACACGCGAATCATGTAGCACATTTCTATGTTTAATTCTACCCTCAGCGGTATTTACCAATATGTGGCCATCCTGGTAATCACCCCAAACAGGGGTAAGTTGAGGAGAACCATCTAAATTGATTGTTGCAATAAAAATAAGGTTTTTTTCCCGAAATAATCTTTCAACATTTTGATCCATAAATTAGTTAAAAAAATCTAGTATTTATTCAAGTATTTTTTTAGATCAGTATGAAAATTGAAATCCCATTCAAAGGACATAAAAATATACTTTCGTTACACAAAAAGACTATAGAAATTACGAAGGATTGTAATCTAACTGTTAATGGAGATTGTATTATTGGTACAAATTCTAGTCTTGCATGCGTAGATCTACCAGAAAAATTCAAAAAAAAGATACAAAATCCGAACACTGAAATTAAATTTAGTATTTTAACTGATGAGCATTCCTTTATCATACACGGAATGGGATCAGAAAAATTAACACTGGAGCACCCAAATGATATAGTATTACGGAAAAGTGCATTCACTTGTTCTAGAACTATTGCTATAAAATGTGATAAAGCTTCTGACGATATACCAAGAAAAATAGTAAAAAAGCTACAGGACCCAAAAACTAGCGGAAAATTGATTATAGAAATAAAATAATTACTTTTTTACTAACAGAACAGTCATTGCTCGATTAATAATTTCCATAGTTATGAAATTGTTGTAGTTAATTTGCTGTATTTTACGTGTTTTTGAAAAATTTTTTGAGATTGGACCAACTATTTTGCCAAGCTTCAATGATGTTTTTGATATGAGCTTTGAATAGTTTTTATCAAAATCTGCTGGTAATGTAAAATCCAAAAGTTTAGCAGAAGAACCATAATATTTGGTTATTCCTCCTCGTGCTTCATCTATTTTAACCATTTCAATCAAACCAGAATTTTTAAGAATTTCTACATGATGACGTATTGTTGTTACAGCTTTTTTGTAACCAAATTTTTTAAGACGACGACTAATTTGTTCAACGTTCAACTGTTTTTTATATAACAATTGTACAATTTTTCCTCGTATTGGATCATCAAGCGCACTGAATATCTCATAATTTGTTAAAATAATCCTATTTGTTGTTATTTCTTTCTCCATTAACAATGGCATATTATACATACGAACATGCTAATTAAAATAAAATCATGTTTAAGTTTATTAACTATTAGCAATAATTTCCTAATGCTACTATTATTATTATAACACTACTATAATATTAGTATTGGATCAAAATTTCAAGAAATAAAAAGCATAACAGTAAATAGAGCGTTCACGCACATTTTCTGAAAACAAGATTCGAGTTAAAGCGTATTACCAGTCATACTCTCATATGCAGTAACATATCGCTGAGTCATTTTAGAAATTAAATCAGATGGAATGGAAGGAGCGATTGGTTCTTCGCCTTTTGAACGTAAATCATTAAATTTTTTTTCGTAGCCATTTTCTGTAAGCCAATCACGTAAAAGTTGCTTATCATATGCTTCTTGCATGTTTCCGATTTTATACATATCCTTAGGCCAAAGACGGAATTCATCAGGACCGATTGAATCCGCTAAAATAATTTTGTTATTTAGTTTCCCGAATTCTAATTTTAAATCAGCGAGAATAAAACCAGATTCATCTGCAACAGCAGTCATTTTTTTATAAATTTCAATTGATTTCTTTGATAGCCAATCATATTCATCATTAGTGACGAGTTCCTTTGAAATTGCATCACCTCTATCAATGGGTATGTCATGTGTTGATTTGGTAGTTGGATCAAAAATTGGTTTTGGTAGTCTTGCTGCTAATTCTGTTAGTGTGTCATTATCTAGAGAAATATTTCCATTTTTCCACCGTGAAAATAGACTACCATAAAAATATCCACGGACAACACATTCTATTGGAAGCATGTCCATTTTTTTTACAATAATTTCTGTGTCAGATTTTCTTTCTACAAAATGATTAGGAACATCAAGTTTCTTGAACCAATACTCTGCAAATTTGCAAAGAACTTCGCCTTTTCTTGGTATTTCATCCTTAAATTTTACGTCGTATGCAGAAACACGATTAGTAAATTTGAATAGTAATTTTCCGTCTTCAAATTCATAAACGTCTTTAACCTTACCGGATGTTAAAAATTTCAATTACAATCAGTGTGTATTAATTTTATTTCGTCATATGTAAATTAAGAGCCCATCATTCCAGGCATTGCTACTGGTTCTCTGTATGCTTTGTAAACATCAATACCACCATCTGCAGTTACCCGTACAAATTGTAAACTATTACTGTCTGGTGGTGATAATATTATAGTTTTACCAGATTTTAATGTTGGAATAAAATCTTTATCACCACCGCCATAATCAATTGTAATATTTGTTAAAGGATCATTGCCTGTATTTTGTATCATAACACGAGCTATAATGAAAAGACTTTGTTTTTCTTTTGTAGGATCAACCAAGATTGAACTGTCAGAAGTTGTAGTAGGACTAGGAAATGCCATAGTGATTACTAAAATTATAACTGCTGTTGTGCCACCAATGCCACACCCAATCAAAATATTCTTTGATAATGAAATGTTTCTCTTTGGTTTTGCAGGTAGTGTCACAGTATTTCAGTAAGCATTACTACACTATAAGGTTAAAATCAATCATAAAAATCTACAATGTTCATCATCTTTCTAGCACCATCACTGATTGGAATGATTTCTTCTGTCTCAATGTTTACATTCCAAATATACTTCTCCATAACATTGTATGTTTTGAATGTAAAATTAACTTCATAAAATACATGACCTGCACTTCTTGCAGCTTCTTCTACAGAAACTGTTAACATTGTATCATTATGTTTGAGTATTTTTTCATTAGGATATGCATTTTCAATCTGTGTTATCATCGTATCAAATAAATTAAAACCATCATCATCAGCGCCCTTATACGATTTTACAATATGCCATGCAGTATTTTGTTCATCACTAATCAAATTCTCAACAAGTTTAATGTCCAAGTCACTTGGTGCAATCATATCAGGTACAACAATGACAACAAATGCTACAGCGCACATGAGATAAAGGAAGGATCTTTTTTTTAGAAATTTTTTTAGATCAGATTCCTTTTTGGTTTTTTTGTCTTCATCTGATTCATGTTTTTCTTCTTTAACCATACTACAGTTAATTGGTTAAAAATAAGGCTAAAAAAACTTACTTGCATGCATGTGAAAATTATGATTTAGGCTCACGGATTTTTTTTGCACATTCCAGCTGTTCTGCAAAGGAATGCCCCCTAAGTGGTTTATGACATATTTTACATAGCGGATCTTGTGGGCTTCCAGATTTTGGAGGTTCATTCATCAATTTTAGCCATTAACCATGTCACATTATGTAAAATAAATATAGATATTCGTCTATTTCCCACTGATTGGAATGGTAAAAGCAGTTTGTAGTGATTATGGTTTTGACTGTGATTTTGTTTGTGAAGGTGATCTTGATACTGTCATAGATGATTTTGGTAAGCATTGTACTGAAGAACATGGAATTGAATATGAAAAGGAAACCCTAACTAAGTTTCTGCTAAATAAATAAAAACACGTTACCACACATCATCTACTTCATCCAATTCACGATATTCTTTGGATGCATCCCTTTTGAAACCATATCTAGAGATGTCTATCCTAGAAAACAAATCTATGTTCCAATCAAGCCAAACTCTTATTCTTTTTTCTATATTTGGCATTTTGGTCAGATAATAATTTCTCCATAATATCCATGCCCAAAACCCAGTAATTTTCATACCCATAACTTCTGCAATTCCATAATGTTTTCCAATTATTGCACTTTGACCCTTCCAACTATATTCAAATTTCTTTTTTTCTTTATTCTCAATTGTTTGTTTAATATTGTAGGCCACTAATTTTGCATGTGCTTCTGCTAATTGTGCCGTAGGTGGAAATTTGTTGTTAACTTCATCATCAAATTGTGAACAGTCTCCTATAGCAAATACACCTGAATAATTTGGTATTTCCAAAAATTCATTAACAATTATTTTCCCCTTTTTGATTTTAAAAATAGAATTTTGAATAATTTCAACTGGAGTTACACCAGCGGTCCAGACTAGTGTATGAGAATTTATAATATTTTTTGAATCAATGCCTACTGATGGCTTAGGCAATTTATTTAAAATAACAATTTTCCCATCAAAACTTGTAACAGCATTCTCAAGTATTATTTTAATTCCATTTTTTTCTAATTTATTATGAGCGTACTCTGTTAATCTTTTATTGAAGCCTTGTAAAATAGTAGATGTAGCCTCTACCAATATGACATGTATATCCTCTTTTTTTGTATTGTGGTAATATGAAACTGCATCATGTAGAAAGTCGTTAATTTCCCCTGCTGTTTCAACACCTGCAAAACCTCCACCAACAATAACAAAAGTTAGTAATCGTTCCTTAATTTTTGGATTTTTTTCATTTTCTGCTTGTTCCAGCATATCGATTAACCTATTTCGCAAGGATATGGCATCAGCTAACGTTTTCATTGTGAATGAATGTTTTTCGACATTCTTTAACCCAAAAAAATTGGTTTCGCTACCTAATGCAATAACCAAATAATCATAATGTATTCTAACACCGATTTTTTCAGGTGTGCCCTCTAAAGTAACATGCTGTTGAACTGGATCAATGTCTCTTACCACCGATTCATATATTCTAGCCTTCTTGCATAATGCACGAAGTGACATAACAATATGTCTTGGTGCAACTGTTCCAGCAACTATTTGTGGTAACATCGGTGTAAATAGCAGAAAATTATCATCACTAACTAAAGTTATTTCAATATCATAGTCAGAATGAAAATAACTTTCTAATTTTCTAGTGCAGTCAACACCAGCAAACCCACCACCAAGTACTAAAATTCGTTTTTTAGTCAATGCCAAGATGTTTTTTCAAGAGTGATAACGTCAATTCTGGATCTGCCTTGCCTCGTGTTTTTTGCATAACTTTGCCTACCAAAAAGTTAACGATTTCAGGATTTTGCTTTGCTTCCTCAACAGCTTTTATTTCTTCATTTAATACTTGTGAAATAATATCAGATAATTCTCCCTCGTCTGAAACGTGTCCCAAATCAAGATCTGTAATTATTTGTTGTAATGGGTTTCCATTTTTTATAATTTCATTCAATGCAGATTTTGCAGAAGCCCTAGTAATTTTATTTGATTTAATAGATTCGACGAGATCTGAAAGGTGTTCTGCGTTTAGCTTTGATGTCTCACGTTTTTCACGTGTGTCAAGCAAGCCCATAATATCCGTGGTGATCATATTTGCAATATCCTTTGCATTTGTCTCATTCTTTGCATTTTCAAAAAGTTCAGAAAAGTATCTGCCGGAAGATAGTATATCTGCGACCTGTGGTGTAATGCCATACTTTGAAACATATCGTTCCTTCTTTGAACTGATACTTTCAGGCATGTGTGTTTGTAATTGGTTTCTTGTATGGTCATTAATTCTAACCCATGGAATATCTGCTTCAAGATGGTATCGATATTCAGCTTCTTCCTCTTTTGTTCTTGCTGAAACAGTTATTTTTCGTCCATCATCCCAATGTCTTGTTTCTTGAACAATCTCGATTTTTCTTTCTGCAAGACTTTGCTGTCTTGTTATTTCAAAATGAACTGCTTTTTCTAAATCATGGAACGAACCGATATTTTTTATTTCAACTTTGGAACCACCCTCGATTGACACATTAGCATCAGCACGCATTGCACCTTCTAAGCCAGGATCCGACACATTCAAATTTTCAAGTAGATCTGAAAGTATATACAAGAATTCTCTAACTTGATGTGGTGTTTCAAAATCTGGCTCCGTTACGATTTCAACTAATGGTGTTCCAGCCCTATTGTAATCAACCAATGTGAGTTTGGTTTTTTCGGTTGCGCCCTCATAAATCAATCGTCCAGGATCTTCTTCCAATTGTATTCTTCTGATTCTTATCTTCTTATCTCCAACGGAAATTTTGCCTTCCCAGCCAATGCTTGTGTTTCCATATACATTTAGCTGAGTAATTTGAAAATTTTTTGGTAAATCAGGGTAGAAGTAATTTTTTCTGAAAAACGCAATTTTAGCAGGAGTGTTGCAATCAAGTGCCATTGCAATTAGCGTTGCTTTTTCAACAGCACTTTTATTCAGTAATGGTAGTGACCCTGGAATTCCCATGCAAACAGGACAAATGTTTGTATTTGGTTCAAACTCTCTGTAATCAGCTTTGCATGAACAGAATAATTTACTTTCAAGTTTTGTTAATTGACAGTGTATCTCAAGACCTATTTTTGTCATTAGATTGACACCTCAGGCAAGTCTACAGTTTTTTCTAATGCATATGCTGCTTGTAACAACGAATGTTCTCCTAGATGGTTCGCCATTATTTGAATTCCTATAGGCAGTCCGTTTGTAATTTTGTATGGTACTGATATTGCAGGAATTCCGGTAAGATTGGCTGTCACAGTATTAAAATCAATCATCATTAATGATACTGGATCATTAATTTTTTCACCAAATTTGAATGGCTGTATAGGAACTGTAGGAGAAATTAGAAAATCAAATTTTTCAAACACATGTTTTATTTCAGTGATAAGTTTAGATTTAACTTTTAATGCTTTTAGAAAATATTTCCCAGCATGCCCAGCAGATGGTACAAAACCACCTAGGATCATTCTTCTTATAACTTCAGGACCAAGTTTGCTTCTTGCTTGTGATATGTATGAATTAAACTCAAATCCTGACGAATCAAATTCATATCCATATCTTACATTGTCATATCTTGCTAGATTACTTCCTGCTTCTGTTGATGTTATAGTATAATATGCAGCTACAGTATAAGGAACCATTTGTAATGACACCTGCTCACAATTAGCTCCCAATTTTTCAAATGTTTTAATTGCATCATTATTTGCGTCTAGTACATCAGTACTAAGCCCATCAGAATTGGTCATTTCTGTTACTATCCCAATTTTTTTTCCACTTACTCCAGCATCAATATTGTTTAGATAATCTTGATTTTTGTTATCTATTGTAGTATTATCATTAGGATCAATACCAGAAATAATATTTAGTAAGAACGCAGAGTCTTCTACAGTTTTTGTCATGGGTCCTATTTGTTCAATACTATTAGCATAAGATACAAGCCCATAACGACTTACTAATCCATATGTTGGTTTCAGCCCAACAACTGAACAAAAACTTGCTGGGTTTCTAATCGAACCACCTGTATCTGAGCCTAATGATGCAATACATTCGTTTGCAGCAACAGATACTCCGCTTCCACCAGAGGAGCCACCTGGTACATAATCATTATTCCAAGGGTTTTTGCTTGGTCCATATGCACTAAATTCTGTACTAATACCCATTGCAAATTCGTCAAGGTTTGTCTTTCCTATGATTATCGCATCTTCAGAATGTAATTTAGAGATTACAGTGGATGTGTAAGGTGAAATAAAATTTTCTAAAACTTTTGACGCACAAGTAGTTTTTGAGCCCTCTATGCAAATATTGTCTTTAATAGAAATTGGCATTCCATAACATCTCCCAACATTCTGGTTTGATTTTATTTTAGCATCAATCTCTTTTGCATTTTTTATTGCAGAATCATTTATTCGTAAAAATGCATGGAGTTTTTCATCAACATGATTAATATGTTCAAGAGATTCAAAAATGAATTCTTCTACAGTGAATTCATTATTCTTTATAGCATTTACATAATTTAATGCACTAATTCCTAAATTCAACTTAATTCAACTTTGGAGCTTTTACGTATTTTCCTTGATAGCTCTTCAGGAATTTTAGCAAATTTTTGCCAAAAGGAATATGTTTATCATTTCTTAGTTTATCTAATTCAATTTCCTGAACTGTAATTTCCTCAGATTCAACATTGGCTTTGTCTAGAATATCAAAATATTCAAGCATTTTTTGTACCCTCTTGATATGAGCACTATGATCTTCAAGATCAATCTTCATTAATTTTGCAACTTCAGAAATCTCTTCTTCATTAACCAAACTTTTCACCTATGGTGTTAATCTATCAACATCCCTTGGATAAAATGTTGTATCACGGATGTTATCTATACCTGTAAGTGCCATCATTAATCTTTCAAGACCAATTCCACAACCAGCATGTGGTGGAACACCATAATCAAAAACGCCTAAATGATAACCAAATGTATCTATCTTCATTCCCTTGTTTTTCATTCTGTCTTCAAGTTCAGATTTTTTCTCAATTCTAGTACTGCCAGATGAAAGTTCTAAATCTCCATACATTAAATCAAATGACTCAGAAATCTTAGAGTTGTTCTTACTTACTTTCACGTAAAATGGTTTTGGGCCTATAGGCCAATCTTTGATAAAGTAAAAACCAGTTATTCCAATTTTGTTTAACTGTGCTGGATACAAATCATCACCCCATTGGCTCTTAGCTCCTGTAGCTTGAATTTTTTCTAACAAGTCAGAGTAAGTATATTGTGGGATTGTGTCAGTAATATTGGGAATATTAAATTCAGTGTCATTGTTTTCACGTGTAAATTCTTCTAACGACAAAATAGTTTGTTTTATGATATCTTCAATCCTTTTCATTACATCATTATAATCAACATATGCTTCTTCAAAATCAATTGATATAGCTTCAGACAAGTGTCTATTTGTTCTGGATGGTTCAGCCCGAAAGATTGGTGCAATCTCAAAAACTTTCTCAAAACTCATAGTTAATTGCTCTTTATACAACTGTGGACTTTGAGCAAGAAATGCTTCCTTGTTATAATAAAAAATTGGAAACAATGCTGCGCCACCTTCTGTGGCAGTAGCGATCATCTTTGGTGTGTTAATTTCAGTAAAATTATGAGCATAAAAATACTGGCGTATTGATCTGAGTACATTACTTCGTGCATTGAAAACTTGCTGCAATGTACTTCGACGTAAATCAATTGCTCTAATCTCAAGTCGTGTATCAATATTTTTCACAGTTTTTGCATGTGGATCAAACGGTGGAATCTTCTCAACGGAAGAAAATATTCTAAGATCCTTAGGTGATATTTCTATTCCATTTGGTGCCTTTTCAGATGTTTTCACTGTTCCAATTAATCCTATAGAAGAATGCACCTTCAGTTTGGATATGCTTTGAACTAGATCGTCTGGGCTTTCTCCCTTTTTTGTAACAACTTGGATCGTTCCCATCTTGTCTACAAGAGTTAGAAATGTGATGTTACCATGGCCTCTTATGCTTGAAATCCAACCCATTATTGTTACATCTGATCCTGCCATAGACGCATCCAATTCTTTTGAATAATGTGTTCTACGCCATTCTCCTAATTCGGTTTCAATCATACTTCCCTTTTGAAATTTGAGTATTTATTATGGTTTTTTTAGTAATTATTAGTTAATTGTAAAATTAAGGTTTGGTGTAACTGAAACCCATATTTCTGAGCCATCAAAGTAGGTTGAGGCTGCTTTTAGTTTACTGAGATATACAAAATATTTCCCATCCTTATTTAATCCACCAGAAGTTTTCAATATTTTATTCTCTTGAAGAAACTGTAATCTACGATAAACAGTGCTAATTGGAATACTTGTTGTTTTAGCAATCTCAACCGCGGTTTTAGGCCCATCAATAATTGAAGATATTATTCCCATACAAAATTGGTCAGATAGGATTTGGAGGTAAATTTGTTTTCTTGCTTCATCTTTAATACTAATTGTTGATGCTGAGATTTGCAATAAAGGATCGCTGCACTACCAGTATAAAATAGTTACATTGCTATAGTGTAACTTAATAATAATCAGAGATTTTTTGACGTTTACCGTTAATGCTAAATTATGAATTAATTAAAATCAATTATCTGCACATAGTCAAATAATTTGATACATAGTTTCATATGTGCATACGTATATTGTAATATTGTAATTGGTATCAGTAGCAACATTAGGTTCACATTGTGCACTTCAACTCTTGAAAGGTGCAAAAGATGAAGGACTTGAAACACTACTGATATGTGAAAAAAAACGAGAAAGGCTTTACCGACGCTTCAATTTTATTGATAAATTAATACTTGTTGATGCATTTTCAGAAATACTAGAACAAAAATGTGAATCCATTCTTCAGAAAAATAATTCTGTTCTGATTCCACATGGAACATTGATTGCACAAATGAGCTCAGAGAAAATTGAATCAATTAAGACACCTATTTTTGGAAATAAATACATTTTGCGTTGGGAATCTGATCGAATGTTAAAAGAGCAATTAATGAAGGAGGCAAATCTTGAAATGCCAAAATCAATACCAACACCCAAAGATATCAATGGACTTGTTATTGCAAAAAGACATGGAGCAGCTGGAGGCAAAGGATATTTTCTTGCCTCAACTGAAAAGGAATACAATGAAAAACGAGATCAGTTGATCAAGAATGGTATAATCGATGGAGATAATGATTTGTATATTCAAGAATATACCTCAGGTGTTCTAGCATACTTGCAATTTTTTTATTCCCCATTAAAGAAAGAACTTGAATTTTTTGGAGTTGATAAAAGACATGAATCTGATATTGATGGTTTAGCTAGAATACCAGCTGAAAATCAACTTAATATGAAAAAATTTACATCATTCAATGTTATCGCAAATAGTCCACTTGTATTACGTGAGTCATTATTAGATAATGTTTATGCAATGGGGGAAAATTTTGTAAATGCATCAGCAAAACTTGTTCCGCCTGGAATGAATGGACCATTTTGCATCGAAGGTGTATATGATGAGAATGCACATTTCAGTGCATTTGAATTTTCAGCTAGAATTGTGGCAGGAACAAATATTTTCATGAATGGTTCACCATATACAACATTAATTTTTGATGAGCCAATGAGTATGGGACGTCGTATTGCTAGAGAAATTAAGCAAGCAAATGAAAAAAATGAGCTGAATAATATTACAACATAATTTCAAGTGCAATAAATCATAAAATATTTTCATAGTATTCTATATTATTAGAATAAGGAATTGCAATATACCTATATACATAATTAGTGAACCAAATCATATTGAAACATAAAATTACTCTTCCACAATTAAAAAAATATGATATAACCCAGAAAGTTATTGAATCTTTAGCTGATGCTGAATCAAGAACAATTATTTTTTCATTGATACATAGAGGTAAAACTGCATCGAGCCTTTCTAAGTCATTAAAAATTCCTTTAAGTTCAGTTTATAAAAAAATATCAGATTTAGAAAATTTAACACTAATAAAAGTAGAAAAAACTATTTTGTCAGAAAAAGGAAGGCGTTTCAAAGTTTATCGAAGCAGAATCAATAGAGCAGAAATATCAATAAAAAAACCGGAGCCGACTCTTTCACTAACCGCTAACTGATTTTTATGAAAGGTATACTTCCAAAGCCAACATTACTTGAACTCAATGAATATGATATTAATCAACGAATCATTGAAATACTTACAACTACTTGTTCGCATGCAGTGTTGTTTTCGATTGTTAATGCTGCAAAGGATGCAATTGAAATATCTGACGAATTACAAATTTCGCTATCATCTACCTATAAAGCACTCACAAACCTTGAAAAATTATCATTAGTAGAAATTCGAAGATTTAAGATGACTGATGCTGGAAAAAAAATTAAATTATATCGTAGTAGAGTCAAAAAAGCAAATATTTCTATTAGCGAAAATAAATCAGAAGTAACACTTTATCCAAATAATTGAACGTGAATTAAGTTTGAATTAGTGACAAGGAAATCCCGCTGCATGTCTCATATCATGAGTGAGTTCATGCAGAAATTGTTCTGTAAAAGATGATTCACCATAGATTAAGCTAAAAAGATGACCTTGATCGAACCCTACAACAAAAAACCCAGTCATGCATATAGTAACAAGAATAGCCAATACAGATTTTGGGACAATTTGAACGAACTTAGTTGTCTGCACCAAAATTGACATATTTGATTGAAAGAAAATAGATATTTAAGTTATCTCAATTAAATTTTGAAAATTAGATCAAGTAATGTCGATCATAAAATATGACTAAATTCTACAAATCATCTATCAAAAATATTTACCTTAATATTAATAATTTATAGATAGATACAATTGCCAAAAATAAAAATAGAAAAACAGGATTCTGTTAAGCTTTACAAGATAAGAAAAACTCTACAGGAATTATCAAAATTCACAGGGCGTGGAACTGAGTTAATAACTGTCTATATTCCAAAAGGCAAACAGCTACATGAAGTAATAACAAATCTAAGGGAGGAACAAGGTACTGCAGATAATATAAAATCGGATGTCACTCGTACGCATGTTGTTGATTCATTATCAAAAGTTCTTCAGCGATTAAAATTATATAAAAAAACTCCTGAAAGGGGATTGGTAATATTTTGTGGTGCACTGCCAAGAGAAGAAGGTGGACCTCTAGGTAGTGAAATTGTAAAAATATTTGAAATTGATCCACCAAAAGATCTAAAAACATTCTTGTACAGATGTGATGATCATTTTCATGTTGATATCTTAAAAGATATGTTAAAGGATGATAACTTAATTGGCTTCTTGGCAATTGACGCGAAAGATGCTGGTTGGGGAATATTATATGGCGATAAAGTTCAAGTTTTGAAAGAAACAAGCTCTGGTGTTGCGGGTAAACATAGACAAGGTGGTCAATCAGCAAAAAGATTTCAAAAATTAAGAGAGATGGAACTTACATATTATTTTAACAGGGTAGCCCAAATTACACGAGAATTTTTTATTGATATTTATCCTATTAAAGGCCTGATCATTTCTGGTCCTGGACCTACAAAAGAAGAATTTGTTAATGATAATTATTTAGAATATAGATTACAAGATATGGTTATCTCAACTATAGATGCATCATATGCTGGATCAGAAGGAGTGAGAGAAGCTTTTGATAGGTCATCTGACATTCTTTCTAATTTCAGATTGGTTGAAGAAAAACAAATAGTTGAAAAACTATTCAAACAAATCAATAGTAATTCTGGATTAGGAACATATGGCTTGAATGAAGTTATAAAGTATCTAAGAAATAATGTTGTTGACACAATCATAGTAACAGACAAAATTGGACTTTATAGAATTGAAATTAAATGCAATAGATGTAATGAAATACAGGAAAAAATTATTGAACGTACAAAAGTAATCCAGACTAAAACTGAACTTGGAAACTCAGCATGTCTATCTTGTAAATCATTAGATATAGTAGTAACAGATCAAGACATTGTAGATTATCTTTCATTACTAGGTGCAAAAACAGGAACTAAAATTGAAGTAATTTCTAGTGTATCCGAACACGGTTCTATGGTATCTAATCTTGGTAACATTGGTGCTATTTTACGATACAATCCAAATTATTCAAATTAAATTATTAGTCTAGACAATTTTTAATTTTTTGTGCCATTATATCTAATTCACTATCTTTCATAATCTTTCTCTTCGTCCATAATGTTCCTGTCATATTGTATCTTGGAATTATGTGTATGTGAACATGTGGTATAATCTGTTTGGCAGCTTTGCCATTGTTTTGTGCAATGCTGAATGCATCAGCATTAGTTGCTTTAATAATTGCATTAGCAATTTTTGGAATTTTAGAAAATAATTTTGCTACTTCATCCACATCCATATCAGTTATTTTTTCATATGGTTTCTTTGTGATAATAAGAGAGTGGCCATTGTCAATAGGATATTTATCCAAAATTGCTATACAATCATTATCCTGATAAATCATATGACAAGAAAGATTTCCATCTAACATGTCACAAAAAATGCATTTTGACAATATTACTACGTATATAAAATTCAATTAATATATTAGCATCATCAATAACAATTGAAAAAATTGAGATTACATGTTGAGACTATCGCCATTGGTGATAGATATAATTCGGCTGACTCGTTGGCTGAAAATGAAATCCATGAATGGTTACTAAACATACAAAAACATGATATACTGAAGGCTGAAACAAAAGATGATTACTGGGAAGATATACCACAAGTGCTTTTTGAATTGTTTAAAACTAACATTCAAAATAAAAAATATGAATATACTATGGTGGAAGAACGTCTATGGTTAGAAATGGAAATTTCACTTGAACCATAATCTGAAAATGAGTATTGAATATTGAAGTTTTTACTGTGTGTAATTATGAAAACTACTCAATAATTTCATATGTTATATAGGGTAAAAATATCAATCTGACCGTCAATGGGTAAAAAGATCAGAGATGAGAGGCGTGAAAAACGAGAGGACTATGCGGCCAGTAGATCAAAGAATAAACTGAAAACTAACCTTATGGCTGCTGGCATTCTAGCGCTAATTGCATTGATTGTTGGGTATGCAAGTTATGAATTTATTACAATGGACGCTAATATACCTGGTGCACCATCGGGTGCAGGTAAATTGGGAGGTGAGCATGAACATGCTTCCTTACTTGTAAGAATATTTGGTGACAAGTTTGACTTTTCAAGTCCAAGTTATCAAATCAAAAGTAGTTGGATTCATTTTGAAGAAAGTGATGGTACTACAATTCACAGGCATGCATCAGAAGTAGCACTTAGTTATTTGTTCGACACTATAAACATCGGGATTAATAATGAATGTTACATGTTTCCTGACGGTAGGGAATTTTGTACTAATGAAGACTATTCGCTAAAATATTACATAAATCATAAAATTGTAAAAGATATCAATGATTATGTTTTTGAAGATGGTGATCGAATTTTAATTACATATGGTAGTGAAACGCCTGAACAAATTGAAGAGCAGTTAATTGAACTTGATTCACAGATAATAAAGGGCTAAATTAGTATGTTGAAATCATATCAGTGAATAAAATCATAAATCTTCTTGTTCTAAAATTACAGAAAGAGTCGTAGTTGTATTAACATTTTTAACACCTCTTATTTTTTTTGTGATGACACTTTCAATTTCTTTTTCAGATGATGCCTCAATTTTAACAAGAATGTCATAATAGCCGAAAGTACCCTTTGCCTCTTTGACCAAATCAATTTTTA
>Ga0207966_1000957_pt1 | contig 16171 bp, 24 predicted proteins | sample Knorr_S23_td_NAD_FD_185611 | JGI IMG/M metagenome (GOLD analysis project Ga0207966, IMG submission 185611) | Marine microbial communities from Southern Atlantic Ocean transect - Knorr_S23_td_NADW_ad_2500m_LV_B (SPAdes) (version 2) | ecosystem: Environmental > Aquatic > Marine > Oceanic | place... | reverse complement strand
CTTTGAAGGCTGGGCTGTGTTTCTTCCGTATCTGTTTCATGTCCTGCTCCTTTTTTGCAATTCTAGGAGCGGGACTCTCTCTTAGCTACCTGTTCAAATCTCCCAGACCACCTCACTCCCCAAGAACCGCAAGTCCCTACTCCGGAAATCCCTCCGTCCGAGTGGGTGAAGCTGGAAAATTGGGCGAGAGATGGGGACAACGACACTCCGAATTTCCATGTCGACTCCGTGCTTTGGCGGGTGGTATGGGAAGCCAATACGGACCCGATAGGCCGAGGTGATTTCGTCATCCACGTTTACAACGTTGACGGGATTTTTTACAAGTTTTTATTCGATTCTACTTTGTACGATGATTCCACCCTGGAAGGTCCGCTGACGGGTACACTGGGAGTGAGGGGATCTGGGGATTTCTTCCTGCGCATATCTACCACAAGTTCCTATGAGATAGGCATGGAAGAAGCCCGTTGGTGATGGAGGCGAATTATGTGTGGACGATTCACGCTCACGTCGAACCTGGACGACCTACAAGGAAGATTTCAGTTTGACGGCTTGGACAAAGAGTATCGTCCGAGCTATAACATCGCGCCTACCCAGCAAGTCCTGACCGTCACCAACGACGGACAACGGCAGGCGCGGTTGATGCGGTGGGGCTTGGTCCCGTTCTGGGCTAAGGATATTAAAATCGGCGCTAGGATGATTAACGCGGTGGGTGAGACCGTGGCGGCTAAACCGGCATTTAGATCCCTGATAAAGAAGCGCCGGTGCCTGATCCTGGCCAATGGGTTCTTTGAGTGGCGAAAGGAAGGGAAGGAGAAGATTCCCACCTATATCTTCCTCAAGTCCAAAGAACCATTTGCCTTGGCCGGTTTGTGGGATACGTGGAGGTCCCCGGAAGGGGAGGTTGTCCAGTCATGCACGATAGTGACTACCACGCCCAACGACTTCATCGCTCCCATCCACAACCGCATGCCTGTTGTTCTTTCCGGCGAAGCCGAGGCCTTATGGCTGGATCCGCTGACCGAAGACGCCGCGGTGGTTACTCCGTTGTTAGTCCCTTGCCCAGCCGAGGCGATGGACTCGTATATCGTTTCCCAATTGGTGAATTCGGCGAGGAATAACGTGCCGGATTGCATCTCTCCGGTGGGATAGGCTGGACCGACCCACGGCGAACCAACCCACCCAGCACCGTTGTACGGATCATTCGATCTGCTATGTCGCGTTGAGAAACCGGCATGGCGGGAGCCGATCAGCCTAAGCGGCGGCCACTTGGTGCCATCCGCCACCCCGCCTTTTGTTCAATTCGCCGCTGCCAGTATACGGAGGCGGGCTGAAGTAATAGACCACCCCGCAGCTTTGGCAAACCATTCCCGGGAACTCTCGGTCGTATCTGAGATGTCCCTGACACTTCCGGCAACACCGCACAGTCCTTCCTCCTTACCAGTCCAATTAGCGATAATTAATATTATGTAAGGAGATTCGATTCGGTTCTTTACCTCTGCCTTTAAGCTAGGCGGCAATGGACTTGCTCACGGAGCGCCACTCAGCCCAGCTACTTTCTAATTCGTGCCTGGGCCTCCGGTCAGATGAAAATACCGGGATTCGACAGCGATTCTATTCATGCCGTGCCGGCAGAGGTTAGAATATCTATGTAAGCCGAATCCTCCGGCGATCTATTTAGCCCATTGGTCAAGTTCTATCCCATACAGCCCCGGCGGGTGTAAGATCGGCTATTAACAAAAGGCTGTTTTTCCTGCCGGGGGTTACGCCACCGCTACGTAGTTCGGTTTGAAGATGCTTAGACCCCAACATTCGATCAGAAAGGGCGATACTGTTTGGACCGCATAGACGAGACGCTGGAAAGAGAGATTGAGGACCACCTTGGGAAGAATGTGGACTATCAGGTCCCCATCTCCGCCTATCCCACCGACTCGGGTGTCATCATCGTGAACTCTCCCGGCTCCGGCGAGTTTAAAGACGGGCGCCATGACCGTTGGATGAAGCTGGCCCGGCACCTGCAGGAGGGCGGGCTGGCCACGATGGTCACTTACAACGCGCCTCGCCCCGATTGGCAGGTGCAGCTACCATGGGAGCCTTATTCCCACAAAGGGGCCAGTTGGAATCAACTATTGGTGGAGAGCCTGGCCCACGTGGTGGAGTTTTCTCTAGAGCGGGCGTCCGAGCTTTGTGGGTCAACCTCCCCGGTGGTCTACCTGTCGGGTTTTTCCTCCGGCGGGTCGGCCGTCGGCGCGGTGGCTTTCCGCTACGAGGAAATAAAGCGGATCCTTCTGCTGTCCGCCTACGACAGCGTTGGAGACTATTTCTATGAAGGGATCACTCGATTCACTGGGGACATCTACATGGCTTTCGGAAGCCAAGACCAGATGGCCGGACTCCTGGCCTACGTGGTGCGTTGCGGACCGATGGCCGCCAACTCCTTGCGAGTGCGCGAGGTGCCGGACTGCGACCACCGTTTCAGCGGCGCCACCAACAGCAAAGTCTTGTCCAAGGCCTTCGCCTGGGCCTTCCAGGACGATGAGACGTTTCCCTCTCCTGAAGGCGGACTTCAGCTTTATGAGTGAGAGTGAGTTAACTGGGCGAACGTCAGGTATCTTACCCGGCACAGGTCAATAAGAAACGCCGCCCCGCCGCTCCGGGAAAGGCGGCTTTCAACGAAAGATCACCGGGATCAGACTAAATACTAATGGTGATCCGTCGACTTCTTGAACCGGGTCGTTACCTGGTTTAGGCGTAAAATAACCCACTCTCCATCGTCCAGGATCACCCCATACCCCATGCACACCTCGCCCGGTTCGTCAACCGTCGCTCCATAGGTATTGCTATCTATGGTTCCGGTCATCTTGGCGTAAATGCCGGACATGATTCTGACTTTTGTTCCGCGGATGAGACCTTCGGCCATCGGTGGAGTTCCTCGTTATCGACAACTATTCATAGGGTAACGGCGGCTGGGCTTTGCCAGTAGGGTGCCGACACTGGCTGTAAGATGGGATAAACTCCCAACCGTCGTGCGTTGGCTCAATACCCCATCAGCACTCCAGATCAGACGGTATGTTTATTCTGAGTTCAAACTGGGAAACCAAAATCGAATTCCGGTCCTGGTTGACCAAAACCAGTGGTAGAATTGTGCCAATGCCCGCTGGGATTGCCGCATGAACATCGACCGGCTGGAGAATCGGGAGCGGACTGCCAGGGCAAGTTAAACAAATCTAAGACGTCCGTATCTAAGCGGGCGAGGTAGGCAGATGCACGTAGGTATGTCCACGATGTTTCAAAATCCTGATCGGGAGAAGCCCGACTTCCAGGTCTACCGCGATGAGCTTCGCTTGGCCGATCTGGCCGAACCCTTGGGATATCAATCCATCTGGGGAGTCGAGCACCATTTCACCGATTACACCATGTGCCCCGACGTGATCCAGTTTCTGACCTACATGGCTGGGCGCACCAAGGATGCTCTGTTGGGGACCATGGTGGTTGTCTTGCCCTGGCACGACCCGGTCCGGGTTGCCGAGGAAGTGTCGATGCTAGACAACCTGAGCGAAGGCCGGGTGATCCTGGGCATCGGCCGGGGTCTGGCAAAGGTTGAGTTTGAGGGTTTTCGGTTGGACATGTCCCAGTCCCGGACTCGTTTCGCGGAATCGGCTGAAATGGTGTTGGAGGGACTGGAGAAGGGGTATTGCGAGTACGACGGCGAGATCGTTAAGCAGCCGCGCCGGGATATCCGTCCCGAACCGTTCAAGAGCTTCAAAGGCCGGACCTACGCCGCCGCGGTGTCCCCTGAGTCGGCTGAACTCATCGCCAAGCTGGGCGTTGGAGTCTTGATCATCCCCCAAAAGCCCTGGGATGAGGCCGCCAAGGAGTTAAACGCCTACCGGACCGCTTATCAATTTGCCAACAGTGAGGCAGCGCCACCGCCGGTGGTCGTGGGTTGGGTATTTTGCGATGAGGATGAGGAACGGGCCTACGAAATGGCCCGCCGCTACATCGGCGGCTACTGGAAGTCGGTGATGGACCATTATCAGTTCAAAGCCGATCTCCACCGTGACATCAAGGGATACGAGTATTACGGCAAGTTTTCCGAGAAGATCGCCGAGTACGGTGACGATAAAGTAACCGAGTTTTTCCTAAGCCTTCAGGTTTGGGGCACTCCGGACCAATGTTACGAAAAAATCGTGGCGATCCACGATTGGACGGGAAACGATACGTTCGTAGGGGTTTTTAGTTACGCCGGCATGCCATCGGAGGACGCCGAAGCTAACATGCGCCTGTTCTCCGAGAAGGTGATGTCCAGGCTCAAAGAATTTTAAACCGTGGGCAGGTCAACTGGCTCCGTTGGCCGCTATCCGATCGAGGTCTGTTTACGCCAAGAGCCCCATCCTCACCGTCCCAGTAGTTGTTCGATCAGGCTATCTACCTCACGCTTTAGGGCTTGCAGGTCCCCGTTATTTTCGATGATGTAATCAGCAAGGCCGCGCTTTTCTTCTTCATCCATCTGCGCCTTTATTCGCTGGCGTACCGCCTCTTCTTCGCTGCCGTCGCGAGAGCGCACACGGGCGATACGCTGCTCTTCGCTGGCAGTCACCAGAATCACTCCGCGCATCTCGGTATGGCGTTGCGTCTCGTACAGTAGAGCGGATTCATAAACGACGATCTGATTGCCGGCGTGTTCCAGTTGGCTGAAGAGTTCCCGGCTTCGGTCACGAACCCGCGGATGTAAGATTCCTTCAAGCTCGCGGCGCCGGTCCGGATCGTTGAATATCAGCGTTCCTAATTTTCGGCGATCGAGCTCTCCGTTACTGTCCAGCACATCGGGTCCAAAGGACCTGACAATCTCAGCCAGACCATCGCTCCCTTTAGACGCCACTTCACGTCCCACGTCGTCGGCCAAGACTACGGGAATCCCCGACTCCTGAAACATGTTGGCAACGGTCGATTTCCCGGCGCCGATTCCGCCGGTAAGGCCATATACGCTCATTTACAAACCGTCTACTTCAGATCGTTCAGATAAGTGCGCAGGGCATGAAGTCCGTTATTGTAGGCGCTTTGCAGAGCGGAGTTCAGGGGGTTACCCCTAAGATCTGGGAGCTTAAGCGCCTTCAGATGCCCTAAAGACTTTGGCAGCGCCGTCAATCGATTGTTGATGAGGTCAAGACTTTCCAAATTGGCAAGTTGTCCGATCGAGGCGGGTAGTATCCTCAACTGGTTGTTGCCAAGGTTAAGAGCGCCCAGTTCGGCGAGTTGGCCGATGCACTCCGGCAACTCGGTCAACAAATTGTCCCAGAGCAAAAGGGAATATAGATTGGACAACCGGACGATCGACTTGGGTATATCCTGTATCCGGTTATGATCGAGGAAAAGGGCCCGCAGATTGGCCAGTAGACTGATGGGATCGGGCCACATCGTCAGAGCGTTGCTTCTAAGATCCAGAACCTCTAGGAAGGCGAGATTGCCGATGGATTCAGGCAACGCAGACAGCCGGTTGTGCGAAAGGTTAAGTATCCGTAGATTCTCCAGACGGCCGATGGCCTCAGGCAGGCTAGTTAGGTCGTTATTGGCAAGGTTGAGACTCCGCAGCTTCGCAAATCTGCCAATCCCCTCAGGCAAATCCGATATGGCAGGCTGAGTCTGCGTCCGGCTAGACGACAGGTCGATATCCTCGACGTCATCATGAAGAGCATTTAAGACCCGCTCCAGATGGGTTTCGCTGGTCATGTTGTCCCCGATCGTATCAGCCTGTTGCCCGCCACCGGGTATATTACCACTATCGGACACTGCTACCACCGAACAGTTTGGCGATTCCGAGTCTGGGAACGCCCAAAAACTCGGTTGGCGCGATGGGGATTCGTGTCTCTGATACCGGTAACCCGGACCGTGTAGAAGTATCGAAACAGCGTGCTATACTCCCGCCGTACCAGGACTTTCAACAGGAGATATTCCCATGCCCCGATTGACGCCCATCACCAAACGAGAGCAAGTGAGCGGAGACGCTTTGATCGCGTTCGACGCCATCATCGAATCCAGAGGCAGTATCAACGGTCCCCAGTCGATGCAGATGTATGCGCCCGGAGTTACCCGATGGTCGACCGCTCTCGACGACGCGTTGCGCTTCGACGCTGTCCTATCGGATCACGACACTGAGCTGGCCATAATCACCGCCGCTCGAGAGATGGATTGCGAATACGTCTGGGCGTCCCACTCGGTGGCCGCGTTGAAAGCAGGCGTCAGGCAAGAAGCCATAGACATCGTCGCGAACGACAAAAGCCTAGACGGTCTCACCAAGGAAGAAGCGGTGATCGTCCGCTACGGACGGGAAGTGATGGGCGCCCACAAGCTATCTCAGGAAGCATTCGACGCGGCGTTGAGCCAATTCGGTGAAGCGACGACGATCGTCCTGGGCGCGCTTATGGGCTACTATCTGCTGATTGGTTGCACCTTGATCGCCACCGATATGAGACCCGCCGAAGGAACTCCCGTTCTGCCTAAAAGCCGGTAACCGGCGGTCCCGTGCCATTCATGCAACCCAACGCCTAAACGATCAGGAGCCAGCCCATGCTTATCACTAGGGTCTACTCCGGTGAAGATGGAAAATCACATTTCGAAGATCTGGATATAACGGATCATCCGGACCTGGACTCGCTGACCAAGGTCACCAGCATCCGGTTCCGGATCGGTGAGCCGGGCAATTTCAGCGATTGGCACCAGGAGTCCCGACGCAATTACATCATCACCCTTTCCGGAGAGGGAGAGCTGGGCCTGGGTGACGGCACCTCGCGCCGGTTTGGCCCCGGCCAGGTAATGTTGGTTGAGGACTTAACCGGACAGGGTCACACTACCCGGGTGACTAGTACGGAACCCAGGATCACCATAGCCATTCCATTGGAGAATCAAACCCCAGGTTCCTGATCGCCGCCGCTACTTGGCAGCGGTGAAGCGGCCCAAATGAAGGCTTCACCAAAGCAGGCGGCCTAGATCGAAGGAATAAGGGCCGGCTCAGGTTGTACGATCGCCGAGAAAGGCGTTGGTACATCCATGGCGCTGGCTCCTAGACTACTTTCCGGTCTGCATGTCCCTGAACCCCGGCCACATCGCTGACCCCTACCACCCATCGTCGTTTGGCGCCACTCAGATAGGATCTTATTTCAACGGCCCGCCCCGTAGTTGGGGTTTATCGTCGCAATGAATGCTGGCTTACCCAGGCCAATGGCCCAAATGGGCCGGCTTCACGGTCCAAACAGCCGCTTAGATCTGGCACCTCAAGCACTCCCGAATCAGCCAATGACTGGACATAATGGCGATGCCAGTTATTGGAGTGTAAGAAATGGGGGGTGGGGGCGTGCTGGAGTTAGAAGAGAAGGTCGAGGAACTGGAGAGTGTGCTGGCTCAACTCAAAGTAGATATCAAGGAACTCCTCGTAGACTTGAAGGAATTGTCCTTGCGAGGTCAAAACCCCATGATGCTAAAGCCCCCAAGGGAGAGCGTCGCCAGATTCAATTCGTAGTCAGAAATTCGGTGAGGCCAGAGACCGCTGCCGCACAGGTTTAGCACCGATCTAAGTATATCTACGATAAGTACATCTACGAATTTACAGATCTCACTGGTTGGTCCATGGTGGATTCAGCGGCAGGAGTATCGAGTCGGGTGGTGGTGCTCAGGAGTACCAAATGTCCCGAGTAAACGAATTGTATTATATCCCAGCAAAAATCCTCGCCGACCAGCGTGGCATAACCGGCCTTGAAACGGCCATAGTTCTTATCGCCTTCGTAGTCGTCGCTTCGGTATTCGCATTTGCTGTTCTCAATACTGGGCTTTTGAGCTCGGAAAAGAGCAAAGAGGCAGCGCTCGGGGGCCTGGAAGAAACGTCCGCGACTTTGAGTATCCGTGGAAATGTGATTGCCGCGGCCAATTCTGGAAAAACAGCCATCGACACTCTGAAGTTCAACTTGACGCCGGCGTCCACCTCATCCGAGTCTGTCGACCTGTCCACCACCGGCACCGTTGTCACCTATCTCGACGAGAACCAGGGTATCAACTGCCAAAACCCCCAGGCCTTCGACAGCGTTCCTGATACCGCCGAGTGTTCCTGGTCCGCTGCTTGGCTGATTGGGTCCGGAGACATCGTCGATACCGGTGAGCAAGTGGAAATGATTGTCATTCTCACCAACCTGACACCTCTCTTGACCGAGAAAAAAAGAGTTCTCCGTCCAAGTTAAGCCCAGCAAAGGTGCGATTGTCATCGTAAACAAGACGCTTCCAGGCGAGTTGAAGGGCATCACGGCTCTCAGGTAGGCCTGGATGGGCCGTCCTTTCCCGTTTTCAGGTCGGCGTTATGGCCATTGATCCGTCGATCCCTTGTTTGGTTCCCCTATCTTTAACCTCAGAATCGTGATTGGGTCCGGCTGCTTCGTGTCCCCGGCCATCTGTCCCAAGACTCGTGCGGGCGGAAGCCTTGTCCGCCACCGCCAACGCCGAGACGTGTGCTACACGATGGGGTAACCGGCGGTGTAGAATCGTTAGCAACAAAAGCATCTGGTTTTGGACTGGGCGGCTCACCAACCGGCCAAACCAAATACCGCTGGGCTGAATTCGGCCCGAGCCGTCTTTACTAAGATTAGACGGGTCTCAAATTTCAAGCACACTTTAGGGAGGAACCTGATGGCGCGCACGCCCAACGTAACCCGAGACCAAGTACCCGAGAAGTACCGTGAAGCCTTTGACCATGAGGTAGCCCTTGCCGGAGGAGCTATCGACGGCGGTCCGGGCTCGGTGATGATTAACAGCCCAGAGATGCGTAAACGGGCCAACCACTTGGTCTACTACTTCAGGCAGGAATCGGAACTGCCGCAGAAGATTCAAGAGATGGCGATGATCTTGACCGCACGGGACAAGGACTGCCAATACATCTGGTTCGCCCACGCCGCCAGGGCTCGTGAACAGGGGATCAGCAACGAGTTCGTAGACGCCCTGCGGGACAAGAAACCCTTGCCCAAGCTGCCCAATGACGAGCAGGTAGTTGTGGATTACGCCACTGAACTCTTCAACACGAACCGGGTCAGCCAAGGGACCTTCCAAGCCGCTCTGGACCACTTCGGAGCCCAGCTTCTGACCGAGTTGACCACAATGATGGGGTATTACTCTCTCCTCGCGTTGAACGTTAACGCCTTCGAGGTCGGCGTTCCAACCGGAGGCGAGCAGCCGTTGGTGGTTTAGCGCCAATATCTATCAGTCCCTAGTCACTCGGGCTGCGACGTGGCCGGCCGATATTCACTCTGTGTGAAGTCCCAGGTGAACCACCTGACGGTCCACGTCATCCCTCCCGAAACCCTTAGAGTATTCTATTAATCACAGACCACGTCTTGGCCCTTTTTGCGGCCGGGAACGGTAGCTTCATTCGGCTAGCGAAACCCGGAGGTAACCAACATGAAGATCGGCATGTCGCTGACGTCTAGCTATCCTCTTAGCGTGGATAGTAGGACTATCATGGAAAATCTCGTCGAGGAGGTAAAGCTGATGGCCCAGCTGGGATTTGATTCCTTCTCCTTGGGAGACCACCACTTAACCCCCAATCATTAAGTGCAAGTCCTGCCGGCTATATCCAGGCTTTCGGCCGTTAGCGGCGACATGCGATTGTTGCCCCTGCTCTTGCTACCCTTCTATAATCCCATATTGCTGGCGGAACAGTTGGCCACTCTGGACGTGATCAGCGGCGGCAGGACCACCGCGATCAACGCGCTGGGATACGACGCCGCGGCCTTCACCGCCTTTGGTACGACAATGAGGACCCGGGTTTCCCGCTTCGTCGAGACATTTGAAATCATGCGGCTGCTGTGGGAGCGGGACAACGTTACCTATAAAGGTCGTCACTACTCCTTCGATGCGCCAATCTCGCTGAATCCCAAGCCCGTGTCCCAACCTCCACCCATGTGGGTCGCCGGAGGGGCCGAACCCGCCATCAAGCGGGCGGCTAAGATGGGCGATGGGTAGGTCATCGCGCCGGGCTGGACGCCGGACCCGGTCAAAAGGGGGATCCAGTTCTACCGGGATTCTTTGGCGGAATGCGGGCGCGATGAACGGGATATGGAGATCGTGCTCAGACTCGACGCCCATCTGGCTCCCACGTCGGACACTGGACACCGGGGGTTCGGGGCCGCGGAGATTGAGCAGTCTTTGATCAGGGGCGGTCCCGGCGAGTGCATCGAATATCTGGAGGATATGGAGCAGGCCGGAGTCATCCACGTATTGTTCTGGTGCGCCTTAGACGAACGAGAGCTGGCCTTGCAGACCATTCGGGTATTGGGGGGAACACGTCATACCCCATTTCAAGCGGTGACGTAAGACAGCCATTGCCTCGCCATCGGGTAGGACGAATCCCGTTAGCCAAGATCGAATCCCTTCGGCGTTCCCAACCTCGCACCCTGGGTGGCAACGTCTAAAGTAGTCTTTCTCCGGGCATGTTTACCCAGGAACTCATCTCATGGGCGGGCGTGGTGGCTTCTGCCGGGCAGACATGGGATTCTGTAAGCTGCCCTATCGAGGTGACGCCCATCAATCCCATGGCGACGCGCATCTCTTCTTCAAGGATCTCCAGGACCCTAACGACTCCATCCGTGCCGTCCGCAGCCAATCCCCATCCTTGCAATTTGCCTATAGCCACGGCTTTGGCTCCCATCGCAAGCGCTTTAAGGACGTCGCTGCCTCGTAAGATGCCGCCGTCCAGAACGATCGCAGCCTTGTCTCCGACTACCTCGGTTATCTCAGAGAGCATATCCATGGTTGCGATTCCGTGGTCTAACTGGCGTCCACCGTGGTTCGACACCCAGATGACATCAACACCATGTTCCACGGCTAACTTTGCGTCCTCGGCGGTTGCGATGCCTTTTAACATGAAAGGTTGCTTGGCGTATTCCTTCATGCGGGTGATGCCGTCCCAGGTGACGGTAGCTTGCCACTCCCGATTCTGAGGGTTGCGAGTAGAATCTATCGACCATCGGCTTATCATGGGCCGCTCCCTCCGGCTGTAAACGGCCGAATCGACGGTGATACAGAAACCCTGATAGCCGGCTTGTTTCTCCCGGTCGATCATATCCTTGATCCATTCCCAATCCCCTCGGATGTACAGTTGGTATATCTTGGGGCTTTCGGTTGCGGCGGCGGTCTCTTCCAGGGTTGGCATGGTTGCGGAGCTTACGACATGTAATGTTCCGAAGTCGCCGGCGGCCCTGGCGACGGCGACTCCACCTTCAGGGTCGAAATTTTGCAACCCGCCTATAGGCGCTAGCATGACCGGGATCCGCAGGTTATGGCCGAGGAATGTAGTCGAACAGTCGATGCTAGAAACGTCTGCCAGGACTCGGGGCCGGAAAGCCAGGCGGTCAAAAGCCAACCGGTTGCGCCGCATGGTGGTTTCGGACTCCGATGCGCCGGCCAGATAGTCCCATGGACCCTGGGCAAGACGGCGCCGCGCGGACTGCACGATCTCCTCGTTGGTAACAAAGTCAGAACTCAAGCTAAGTCTCCTTAACCGCGAAATGGTTGATATACAAAATCCGTGGAGATTTATCGCAGGGGCTAGTATAAAGGTTGAGGCTTCCAGGAAAAAGTACGCAGCCGTTCCTCACGGGCAGTGTAGCCACAAAAGGTGTAGAATCAGGGCCGCCGATAGGTTCTGTCTTGGGATAGCGGCTCCACTTATTTCCCTTGAGAATTAGATCCCAAGGTCGAACCACGATGTAGATCTGAGGAGGTTCTTCCATGGCCAGGCTTTCCCCAGCCACCAGAGACTCAGTTCCCGAAGCGCAAAGGGACGCATTCGACGAGATTGTAGGGTCAGGCTCGCCCCCAGCCAATGGGCCCGGCTCCATAACGATCCACGTGCCGGAAGCCGCCAAAAGGGCTTCGGCTCTGAACCAATACCTGAGGGAAGAATCGTCCCTGCCCAAGAAGATTCAAGAGTTGGCTATGCTGGTCACCGCCCGCGAGATGGACTGCCAGTACGTTTGGAACGCCCATGCCGCCTCCGCTAAAGCCGCCGGCGTGGCCCCGGAGATAGTCGAGGCTCTGAGAGAAGGTGGCGAAATGCCTGCCTTGGCGCCTGATGAGCAGGCAGTGATTAATTACGGGCAGGAGTTTTACCGGAGCCATACCGTCAGCAGCGGTGGATTTCAGGCTGCGTTGGAACAGTTGGGCAAGCAGGGTTTGGTTGAGCTAACCATGCTTATGGGCAACTACGCGCTGTTGGCATTTCTAGTCAATGCTTTTGACTCTGGGCTGCCTCCCCAACGGACTGAGCCTATTCTCCCTGTTTAGTAACAGCGCCCGCGGTTATTTAGAAAGGCCAACCAACGTCGTCAGAGGCGATTTCAGGCCATTTAGAGGAGTGGGCGGCCTTCTGGCCGCCTTGTTCTACTCGGCGGGTTTAAACAAGGCGAGAATGAGGCGAAGTGGATTAGTCGGGGTCGGAGCCTACCGGTCAAGAAATCTCACCTTCCCGAGATCCAAGGCCATCCGAGGCACACCGTCTCGCACGGATTTATGGAACGCCATTAGTTCGACGGACTCGCCGACCATCAAGTCCTCTTGAAATTCGCTGTCGTCTGCCCAACTGACAAGGATTTCTCGATGGGGTTCGACGCGGATCGGCGCCCAGTGGGTAGTTTCGTTCGGGAAATTATACTTCGTCGCCAAATCTCCCATTAGTTCCTGCGTCGTGATGTCTTTGGTCTCTATTACCTCACCAGCGAAATATAGCCATTTGAGTTCGTAGTCGCGGCTGTCGTTGACAACAGCGTAGTGACGGGCCTCTAACGCGAAAGCCTCCTTGAATTCGTCAAAGGAATACTCCCTGTTTGCTTTCATGACGATCGGGATTGATACAGCTCCCCGGTCTCGATAGGCGACCCCGTCCACTTCTGGACCCGCCGACGCAGCCGCTTCTACCAGTTGCAGGATCTCCTTTTCGTCCGCCAGGGTTGATACAGCCACTCGGGCTTGGTGGGCGATTTCGTGCACCTCTGGGCTCACGGACGCCGCCGCGTCCGTCAGTCTTGGAAACACCGTGGTGTTCCAATCTTCACTTGGTCCGATCACGACAATCAGGAAAATAGTTAGCCCGACTAAACCAGCCACCCCGATGCCGGCCCACTTGATAAACGACGTTATCGGGGCTTGGGGAGCGGCCGGTACAAGCTCTAATAGCGATTCCAGGGGTTTTTCCAAGGTGGGCTCCGGCTCCCGGGGCGGCTCCGAAGAATCAGAAACCGGCCGCCTCTGTCCGCACCTGAAGCATATCAGGGAGTCGTCTCCCACTTGCAAGCCACATTTGGAGCAATCGGCCATCGGGATTCACGTACCTCTGATGTGCGCTACCTTGCCACCCGGTGTTGGATCAGAAATGATGATTCTTAGCGATCTCACAGATGTCTAACAACCCTTCTCGGTCAACAATCGGATAGCCGTGCTCCTCCGCGCTGATACGGAGCTGTGTTCTGGTTTCTCCGCGCACGAAGATACCGGAATCGACTAGCAAAAATGGCATTGCCAAGGAAACGGCCGCTTCCAAGTCGTGTGTAGAATCGCCGATGTATAGGAAACCATTAATTTGTCCGCCAAATAGCTCAACGGTCTTGGTCAAAACTTCGGGATCAGGCTTTACCCGCACTACGTCATCAGCGGTCAAGATGTGGTCGAAAAATCCATCGATACCATGGTGATTGGTAACCTTGTCTACGACATCCCGGGCGGCCATCGTGGCCAAGGCAAGCCTGAATCCGTTGTCCTTCAATTCTTGCAGCATTTTCTTGGCGTTGGGCAACAAGACCACTCGATCGGTAAAGCTTACCTGAAGGCTAACTTTCAAATCAGTCGCCTCGTCAATCACACGGTCAGCCTCAGACGGATCCAGGTCTCTATCCAAAAAATATTGCATGATCTTCCGGGATCCGCCGCCGAATTGCTCCCTTACTTCAGTGTCGCTGGCAGACACCCCAAATCGGGACAACGCTTCGACTGTTGCCCCCAGAGCGGCTGGTTCGCTGTTGATCAGCGTTCCATCCAGATCGAAGATTACGGTGTTAATGTTTTTGCCCATTGCCCTCCCACTTTGATCGCTGGACGCTGGTCCCGGCGCTCCGGAAAATCTTTTAAAGTCATCCGCCGGCCGCGCCGCCGAATCCTTAGGTCCATGGCGCGCATTTTACTACGTCGGCGAGGTGACCGCCCAAAGGCTTGGTGAGATTCTTAAATCCGCGAGACCGCCGGATCAAGAATCGTCAGCAAAGCTGGTTCAGCTATAATTGACGTGCGAGACCGAGTCGATGCCGCGCGGTTTCCCATCTCACATGACATCGCTGTCCGCGGGTTCTATATATGAGTGCCTCCACTTGCCTACCAACAACGACCTGGTTTCTTTACTCGGAAGAGGACGTGCCTTTGGGGCGCATATACCGGAGCGGCGTACCCCAGGTTGACGTACAGATCGATGAAGGTCCGGGTTTCGCCACCGCTGTGGTGGTGAGTTTCACCGAGCTACGGGCTACCTGCGCCACCCGGCGTTTCAAGGTGGTTGTGCGGGTCTTAAGCTGAGCTTGGTGGTGGCGCTGCCATGTGGAACCAAAGAGCTAATCCAAAAATAGTTATCGCAAGACGGTATGCCATCGGGAGGGGTTGGGTCATGATTTTGGCGGCGCCTTTGCTAATATTAATCGCGGTGTTCAATATTGTATCCGGGGACACCGACGCCGCTGTCTTGATCGTCGTTGTTCTGCTTGCACTTGCGGCCGGAATCTGGATGGCCGGCTTGAGCGTCAAGATAAGATTCAATCCCGATTCCATGACGGTGAACCAAGGGCACATCCCGCTATTCTTGTGGTGGCTAAGAGAAAGGACTGTCTCAACTGTTCATCGTGCTTGGGGGTATAGCTGTCTGGTAGCTAGCAAGGGCGGAAGGAAGAGGCAGACCGGCGTCAGAACGAGTTATGACCGTTCGCCCCCACAACACCAGAAGGCATCAGATGGGTGTATTGGCACTCACAGGTTTCCTAGTCGTGTTGCTGGCCTGTAACACCGGTACGACAGAGCTAGACGGAGATTGCGATGCATCCTATCCCCATTTCTGCATCCCTTCCCCGCCGCCGCTCTTGGGCTGCGAGGACATTAAACAAAAGCGATTTATCGTGGTTCCTCCTGACCCGCACGGATTTGACGGTGACATGGACGGCATCGGGTGCGAAGGCCGAGGGGAAGGAACAGAGGGAAAGATCGGCATCCAGGCAGGAGTGTAAGACGGTTTGCCGTTGGGACGATACCGGAGACGCCGAATACTTGTTGAGAGAGATCCAACGATGGAGCGCGCCGGAAGAGCAAAGTAGCGAACCATAGCGATGTTGTTGCCGTTAGTTACCACGTGGCGCTCAGTGGCGAGCCTGGTGTTACGGCGTGGTGACTAGGGGTCCAGCACGACCCGCTGTCCTGATCCCATGGACTCGTAGGCCTTCAGGGTTATCTCCAAGTCCTCCATGCCAACCGATCCGGTGATCTCAGGGTCCCGCCCTTGCCGAATGCTGTCCCGAAATTCTTGCACCATCGGTATTATTCCGCGGCGGTCTCCGGGAGCCTCCAGTGTCCGTTCCTCTAAACCGTCGTCGATGGTTACGTGCGTCCCCGCCAAGTCGAACGAGATCCGCGCCTTGGTACCCGACACGGAAACCCACTTCGGTTCGCGGCCGTGGACCTTGGCCCATGAATGGTTGATCAGGCCTACTGCCCCGCTTTTTGAATGGGTAACGATGACAACGCCGTCCTCTCCTTCCGAATCGTCTAAGACCTGAGGCAGGGCCGTGGCGTATACGTCACGCGGGCGGCCCGCCAGGTAGAGGAGAATGTCGATCTTATGGATGCCGCCGTCGATGAGTACACCGCCGCCGTTCAAATCCCGGCTGGCGCGCCATTGGCTGGGCCGGAGATCGGCCTCCTCCTGTAGCTGGATCAGCCGGAGGACGCCCAATGTTCCGCCGTCGATGAGTTGCTTCGCCAGGCGCACCACCGCCATGAACCGGTAATTCTCGGCCACCATCAATGTGACGCCGGCCTGGTTGGCAGTCTGGACGATCAACCGGGCCTCCTCCATCGTGCGGGCGATGGGCTTTTCCACCAAGATGTGCTT
>Ga0207966_1000955_pt1 | contig 16211 bp, 11 predicted proteins | sample Knorr_S23_td_NAD_FD_185611 | JGI IMG/M metagenome (GOLD analysis project Ga0207966, IMG submission 185611) | Marine microbial communities from Southern Atlantic Ocean transect - Knorr_S23_td_NADW_ad_2500m_LV_B (SPAdes) (version 2) | ecosystem: Environmental > Aquatic > Marine > Oceanic | place... | reverse complement strand
AAATAATTATAACAGCGTAAATACAGGTATAGTTACTTTATTTACTCTTTACTCCATGTATTCCGAAAATATTACATTTAAAGAAAAACATTTAAACCGTCTGTGGGGTAGTGACCAATTATTAAAGGAAATAAAGAAAGGTACTTGGGCCTTGGATTTTATTCAATCCTACTAAGAAAAACACACTATTTTATTAAAACAAGTTTCACAGTTTCTAAACCAGATTCATTTTCAGGACGGGCAAAGTATAAACCATTACCTAATTTTTGGCCAAGATCATTTTTCCCATCCCAATTTAAATGCTTAATTCCAGGCATCAAGTCGGTGCCGTATAAAGTTTTTACCTTTCTCCCAAGAAGATCAAAAATATCTATATATAAGTCAGTACCTTCAGTTAATTCGATGCTAAATGTAACTTGGGTAGAAAACGGGTTTGGAAAGGCCGGTTGAAAAAATGAAATTGGTGGAATCTCCATAGATTCCATATAATCAACAATATCTATTCGAATATTCGGCAATTCATACCAAACGTTATCACCAGGGCATGCAGTATTACCAAAATAATCCCTATGCCCAAGAAGTGATGCCGGATTTTGCTGGTAAGCATCTGAAATCCAACCAAATAATTGCATTATAGATTCTCGACTTTCAGATGTCATCGTCTGAAAACAATTTTCTTCAGGAGGATGATAACATCCCAATAGGCAGACCCCTATATTCCCTGTATTCGCACCACCTACATGTGACCCAACGACTGTTTCAGGTCGACCCTGATAAATATTACCTCCACGGTCAACAAGAAAATGATAAGCAATATCATTCCATCCTCGTCCATTCTGATGAAAATCCTGAATCCATCTAACTTGACTTTTACCTTCAGCTAAATTTTCCGCACTACAGCAGGCTGCATGGTGAAGCGTCAACTTATCAATATAGGGATGGTTGCTATAGGAATATTTTGGAGGTTCTGCCCCCCATTCTTCTCTTGTAACAATGATGGGTTTTGGAACATCACCATCCATTATATTCATGGGGCGTGAAGTAATCTGAATCATCTCTAAATCGGGAATAAATCCGATCACTGATTTAATTCGTAATAATTCAGTAGCTATAATGGTATAGGAAAATTGACTTAATTTTTCCTTTGATTCATTGGTAAATGTTGCAAAGGTTGTACCCGAGTTTTCATCTTGGAATATATTCCCCAAATAAGAAATAGATTGACCTCTCTTATTAATAGTAGAAAATGTAACACTAATGACAGTTTCACTTTCAATCTCAAGCGCGCCACCTTCTAATAAGTAATCTATTTGAGAAGATTTTCCTTCATGTATGAAAAAGGATAAACTGTCACGGACTTGAAGAGCAGGATATTTGTCAATTAATGGACCTAAATCTCCAATTTGGGAAAATATAAGATTAAATAATAATAAAAATTGAAATGAGAAAATTCGTTTCAATTCAATAATATATTTATAGATTAAAAATTAAACCCTATTGATACCCGCTCTACCGTACCTAATGGTCCAAAATCTGAAATTGAATAATCCAATTTCAAAATGGTAGCCGTTCGCCAAATACGATAATTTAATCCTGCACCAAATGTAGGGCCTTCAATTGATTCTTCTTTAAACAAAGAAGGATATCCTGCGCGAATAGAAACAAGATTATTAAATACTGCTTCCATTCCCAAATTCACATACTCAGAATTATCATTGGGATGTAATGCATCAAAGCCGTAGGTGAGTTTTAAATTAGACGAATTAATGAATTCGCCAGAAATACCAACGCGGAAAAATAATGGAATTGGAAAAGATTCTGTCTCAAGATTTGCATTGATAAACTCAACATTCCCTTGATTCACTGGATCTGGATCAACACTGATTTTTTGATCTATACCCTCTAATTTCATTTTTCCGCCATAATTACTTATGGATGCACCAAGCCTTATTCCTTTAAATGGTGTTGTAAATAACGCCCCAATATCCCCTGCAAAAGTACTAGCCGTTGCGTGCCAAATATTCTGCTGGATATATTTGATGGAGCCACCTAAGGAAAATTTATCCGTCAAAGAACGGGCATAGCTTAGATTAACTGCTAAATCATTTGTAGAAAATTTTTCACCGGTTCCTTCTGGTTTTACAACAGTTCTTACAAGATCTTCAGGTGAAGAAAGGCTGATGACACCAAATCCTAATACACCTGCCCCCTTAAGAGAAATTCCTGTAAAAATATGTTGATATTTCATGGAAGCAAGCCAATCATGGGTTCCAAACTGAACACCAATACCTTGGATGCTTGCCAATCCAGCAGGGTTCCAAAACATACTACTCAAATTGGATGTTAAGCCAACACCTGCATTTCCCATTGCTGTACTGCGTGCATCCACACCTATTTTCAGAAACTGAGCCACTGTTGTACCCGATTTGGTAATAATTTGATTGTTTCCATACTGTCCCAATAGAACAGTTGATATGAATGTGATGTGTAATAATCTTTGTATCATTTTATAACGGCAAACCTTCCAATTTTTTCACCCACACCTGGTGCATTAACATGATAAATATATACACCAAAAGCCAATGGAAAATTATCTTTTGTAGTCAAGTCCCAATGTTCCTGCCCATTATTCATCTCTGTATCATGGTTCAATGTTTGGACATGGTCACCTGAAACTGTATAAATAGAAATAGTACATTGCATTGGTAAATGATTAAAGTAAATTTTTCGAGAGCCTCTGTCTTGGAGGTTCTGCAAATCCAATTGTTCTAACACATTCGTTACAACATAGGGGTTTGGTACAACAGAAATATTTTTCAATTCATTTTGTGCTTTATTGCTGTTATAATCACTTGCAACCGTTGAAAAAGTCATTGTATCACTCGCAGCAAATGGTCGATGAGTTCCTATGAAAAACACATCCCCATTTACAGGAGATATCGTATCACCAAACTCAGGTTGAGAAAAAGTGAATTCCCACTTAGGTCTGAGAGGATCACCTTCCATTATGATTGCACGATCCCCGGGTGTCCAAAGGCTATCTGAATCACCTTCTTCAATTATGGTTACTTCTTCTTGAGCCAACTCCCTCCCAACTGTTACATCCCAAACTTGAAAATTCATCCTTGAATACCCAAAAGATGAATGCAACGCGCTACTACTGGTATCAGCTATTTCATCAAAAAACCTGATCTCATAATCTCCAGGATACATGAATTGGTCTGCACCATTAAATGGTATGACATCACCAATCCAATTTGACCTAGACGAAGATGACCAACCTGTACTTGATTGATTCAGAGCCAATACTACATCCTGAACTGTAATATTAATCCCATCAAAAATTGGATTTAATTGTTCAGAATGTACATGCTCACTATCTATGAATGGGAAATAGGTATACGTTATAGTATAAATTTGACCATTTGACATTGCCCCTGAAGGTATACCCCTAATTTTCCCTAAATCATTTAACATTTCATAATCATTACCCTGAATATATTCATTCCCATTTTCATCAATAACGAGTACAGACTCACCAACAATATTCTCCTTTAACAAACCAACAAATTGATCTATTCTTATTGTGATTTTTTCTTCAATAGGTGTTAAATCTCTCAGACTATAGCGCGTAGGTGATTCTTTGAAGGTTAGCTGAAACATGTTGTCGTTTCCTACTTCATCTGGACCAACAATTTCTAAATGAATGGTACCGGTAGATACACCTGAAGGATGCGTAATAAATCCATTGATACTACCAGGCACATACCCTGTAGATGGTGACCTCGGGATGACCCTCCTAGTATTTACATCAAGAATTAGCTCATTTGTTTCAGGGTTGACTGTAATAGTTTTGGAACATTCTGTAGGTGGAATCTGTAAATCCACATCACCATGATCATAAGAAACAACAGTATAGTAGTAAGTTTGACCGTTGATCACATTATTTGAATCGATAAACGAATGAACCAGCCCAGTATTGTCACCTAAATTATAGTGAGTCCCTCTACCGGAGTAAACTACAGAACTGAGACCAAAGTAATCATTATCAAGATCAAATTTTGCAGATGCTCCATTAACCATTTTTAATGGTTCAAAAAGAAATTTAGTCCCAAAATCATCTGTAATTGTTTGTTGATCCAAAAATTGTGGATCCGTACTTCTATATATCACATAGCCTTCAAAATCATATTGACCTGATATAGGATCAATAGACTCTTCCGCCTTGTTGTCCCAAAATAAGGTGACCTGTTCATCCCCAGGAACAGCAGTAATAATTGGTTTTTCAGGTGGTTTAGCAAATTGATAATTCCTTTCATAAATATCCTGCGCTGTAATAGCATTCAAAGTAAGATCATCATGGTCTTCTCCAACGAGTAGTGCAATAGAGAATCTTCTTGTTTCACCTGCCGGGAGGTCAATAGGACCTGAATGATAAATAAATACATAATCTCCAGCCTGGGTGGCATTTGCAGAATCAAAAACACCTGGTTGCAAAAAATCATTAAATACACGATCATCAGCAGCAATTGTTGTTCCCGAAAATGATGGAGACGAAAAGCCGGTTAACCCAACCATATCTGCTTCATCTAAATCAGTCCATTCATAATTAGGTTCACCTGGTGCACGAATATCATATTCTTTATCACAATCAATTGGGGCTGTCGGTACTCCATCACCCTCACCACAGTCACCCGTGTTTGGAACACCATCTATACCAATATCGTCATTTTCAACATCCCAGTCATTATCATCATCTTCATTATTATTTCGACTTTCATCTATCATTCCATCATTATCATTATCTATTCCATCATAAGGATTCCCAGGACTTTCTAAAAACTTATACCCAAAAAAACCGGGGTTTCTGGCACTTCCACTCGCACTACCATCTTCATCCCAACAATAAACCATATTTAATTCATGATCAAAATAGGATAAATCATCACTCCAATCACTTGGACCTCCAATATGAGGGTCACCCCACATACCAAATATTACCTCATGCAGATCTTTTTCACTTTTATTAGTTACTTTATAGATCAGAAAAATAATATCTTCTGCTAAGGGATTTGCCCATTGGTAATACCTATATTCAATCTGTAATCCCAAACCCTTTCGAGAAGAATCGTCTGGAAAGGGATAATATTCAAACTCTTTGTTTCTTCGATCATCACAGACAAAAAATGCTTCTTCATCTGCATTGGATGCGCCTTGTTTTAAATCTCCTGGCCAAACATAATCTTTTAGATTGGGATTATACCAATCATCTGCCCAGCTATCAGGTTTGCCGTCAAAATCACGATCTATATCGCTTGATGTTGGAATCTTTTCAGAATTCGGATCCGCAAAATAAATACCATTATCACTGTGTGCCAAAGGCTCCCAAGTCCAATATTCTGACCCATCTGGAGATCGTTCAGGGTCTGTTACCAAACCATCACTAATTACCCTGGCAAACCAAGTTGTATCCCCATTTTCTACTTTTGGATAAGCATCCGGGTGACTATTGGGTTTAACCGGAACTTCAGCGCAAATAAACGGACCAAACTCATATCCATATCCCAAACCTTCCCAAATAATATCTGTGATTCTATTACCGGGCCTAGATATAGAACCATAATTCCAAATCTCGGATGTAATTTTATTCCCTGTGATAATTGCATATTGGCGGCGTAGAATCTGTTCATCATCCTCTAAAATGCGGGCACGATTTCTTTCTGTCCATCGATAATACCGTTCAAACTTGGATTGGCTCCATTCTTTCTTAGGGCCATCTTTGAAATCTTTATCTAATAGAAATGGAAAAGCTGCTTTGGTTAGATTACCAAAGATCAGAACCAGTCCGATCAAAAAACTTAAATGTATTTTTTTTGGACTCATAAGTTAATGCTCCATCCTATAGTCACTAATCTTGGCGAACTGTAATAATCCGGTCGATTATGATATTCATCCCAAGTATGTATACCCGTTTCTCCATAATGACTTTTGAATGCTTCTGTCTCTTGGAGTGAACGATTTACATAAGTATAACCTGATCGACCCGTATCCGTATAAACATATTTTTCATTTCGAGTATCAAATACATTATAAACTTTTATGAATAGTTCAAATTCCAGTTTGGCCAGGGAAAATACTTTATAAAACCTCATATCCAGTGATTTTTGAACTGGTTTCCGTGAACTGTTGGGATAAGGGACATAATTTGCATTTGGAATATTTGGAGTATAAGGCCAACCGGTGCTCAATTTTCCAATAAAACTAAGCCCCCACCCTTCTTGACCTGGCTCAGTAATTGAGACGGTGGAATTAAATACATGACTTTGATCCCAAGATAAAGACACAATTTTCTTTTCTTCCTCTTCACCTGTCAATGCATTGAAAAAGAAAGACCCACTATTTGTACTATTTCCTTCAGTAGTTTGGTAAGAATAATCAAGAAAAGCAGACAACCTTGATATAGGGTCCCATCTTTTTGTTAAGCTGAAGGTAATTCCCTTCACCATGGCATAATCTTTATTTAAATAAATTGCATAGTCGGATGGACCATATACAGGGGAATTATAATGGATAGATTGTAGTGCTAAAAGATTCCGAATATCCTTATAAAAAATACTGCTATTGATAGCCATATACTGATTTAATTGCTGCTGTAATCCAAATTCATACATCACAGTCTTTTCGGGTTTTAAATTACCATACCCAATACTTGGTGAAAGTCCTGCACCAAAAATACTTTTCAAAAATAATTTCCGAAGTGTGGGCATTTGATAAAAATGACCATAGGAAAAATGCAAAACTCCTTCATCGGTAATGGGGAATGCCACACCGATTCTGGGTGACCACATTGTTTTATTCTTGCTTTCCGATTCATTTCCTTCAGGGTCAATCAGATTATTGATATGCTTGGTATTTGGTTCGAATGCATCATAGCGAATTCCTGCATTCATGATAAAACTCTCGTACTCTAGCTTATCCTGAAAATAAGCAGAATAAAAGGTAGCATCCTCAGTATAATAATTATGGGAAGGCGATCCGTTTTCAGTGGTGATGGTTGGTATCTTATAGGTGTTACCATCAAATAAAACTGAAAAATTTCTTTCATTCAAATTATCATTTCTATATTGAATGCCAGCTTTGACCTCATGGCGGGTAGTAATCTGCGATGTAATATCAAATTTACCACCTAGAGATTCAGAGTCTCTATAAGAATGCCCTCGATTAGATCCTCCAAATGAGAATGTGGCTGAACTGGGGCTCCCTCTTATGTTAATTGTTGAAGCATAATTTGAGTTTGGGAGAATATAAACATTACTGTCAACTACGGTTACTTCCTGATTCCCAATTGTATAAACACCGGGGGTTTTAATTAATAATGCCATATCTTCATTATCTCCAAATCCTGCACCACTTGTAAATGGAAAAGCACTTTCTAAACTAATAGGCGAGAACTGAAATGCCTTATAGTCTGTTTTATTTATAAAAATATGCCCTTCATAAAAAGTTTTTCGTCCAATGGCATGATTGATTTTAAGAGATAGATTATTATTATTGGATTGAGATGTTGACCGGCCGTCCGGATTATATTTATAAAAATGAGAATAGGATTGAGACACTCCCTGACTCTCTAAGTATTGTGTAGATAATTTGAGCCTTGGTGTTATCTTATAAGTGAGTTTCACTAACTGGTTGAATGATTTACTGGGATTCATTGCAACTAGATTACTATCCCCCCCCATTTGGATATACCACGTTTCTGTTTCAAAATTGGCATAATCTTGAACAGTGTGTTCGCGAATGCCGTAGAGATAACCAATCTGTCCAGTATATCTGGAGCTTGAGTTAAATGTTATTTTGCCTTTTGTAAAGGGAATCGGTCCACTCACATATCCTTCCCATGTTTGACGATTCAATAACTCATAATTATCAATATTGGTGTAAAGGTCTGTGTCATTAGAATAGCGATCACCGGTGTACATAGAAATACTGCCATCATAATTTTGTCCACCTTCCTTGATCTGAATATTAACGATCCCACTCATGGCATTTCCATATTCTGCATTAAAAGCACCACTTACTACTTTTAATTCTTGTAATGCTTTGTTGGATACATTTATTGAAAGACCATTGGTGAAAAAAGGATTTGCAACAGAAATACCATCAATATAATATCCCACTTCATTGCTTCTCCCGCCACGTATGTGCAGTTCACCACCAGCACCCTGGTTAACACCAGCCTGAGCAGTGAGAACACCTAGAAAGGATTCCACAGGCATTGCACTAATTTCTTCAGCAGTTGTGATCTTTTGAGATGATGTTAGATCCCTGTGTATGAGCGGCCTGGTAGCAGTAACAACTACCTCTTCCCCTTCAATAACTTCTTGGGTTAATGCAAAATTCTGTTTTGATGTGCGGCCTGTATTTACAATCAAATTAGTTACTTTTACAGTTGCATATCCGATATAGGATGTTTTGAGTGTATATGTTCCCGGACGAACATTAATAATGATGAATTGTCCATTTACATCTGAATCGGCTCCAATTCCTTGATCTTCAACTATAATACTTACACCTAGTAATGGTTCGCCAGAATCTTTTTCTACTACAATACCTGATATTTTCCCACCTTCGGCAAGAATGATGGAGCCAAAAAGTAAGAATGTTAATATCCTTAATATTGTATTTTTTACCATGTCATTAATTTTATTGTTTACTTAGGATTTCCAGTTTGAATTGAAAAGGAATCTATATTAGAACCTATTATTTTATCAACTTTAATATGATATTCGTTCCATAATTAGAATCTATCCTTTCTCACTAACTGCAAGTTTAACAAAAGAGGGAAAAGAACAATAGAGTTTTCTCTCTTAAAAATAAAAATTGAATATTGCGTAACCATTTCCAGTAGTTAAACCTTAATTTTGAGAATGAAAATGGTTGTATTCCCTTGAGCTAAAATATTATTTGTAAGATAGATATAACCCACATGCTAAATAAGTCTCTCATGGTGATAGATCCTTCTGTCCATCAGCCGGAAATATCATCCTTTAATCATATAAGTTCTCTAACGGGAATTAGTTGTACGTATCATCTTCCGGCTCTTACGAATGAAAAAAGCATTGATGATGAATTAGTTAATTCATGCGGAATTATCCTCATGGGCAGCGCTTCATCAGTTCATGATCAATCTGAATGGCAAAAAAGGCTTTCCGATAATATGATTCGAGCGATCGATTTGGAAATTCCAATTTTAGGAATTTGTTATGGACACCAACTCATTGGTCACTTGTTTGGAGGGACTGTGGGTTTCTTATGGAACAGACAAAAGATGATGGGCATCCGAAATGTTCATATCCAGAAAACTGAATTATGGGGTGAACCAATATCTGGGCCACTCATGTTTTCTCATAAAGAAGGTGTGACCACTTGTCCTAAAGATTTCTCTATCATTGCTTCCAGTGATGATGTGAAGATCGAAGGAATTGCGCATAACTCAAAACCGATATGGTCTTTCCAACCCCATATTGAAGCTACATATCCTTTTGCAAAGAGAGTAAAAATATCAAATGATGATTTCAAAAAAGCATTTCAGTTTGGGATCCAATTGTTAAATAAATTTATCCACCATCTGGACAAATAATTTGATGACATTTTATAAAACCACTTTCTCAATCATTCTTTTTTGGTTTATTTCCTGTGCACCGCCTAAAGTGCTACTCGATAATCCCGGCATTCCAACCTTGAAAAAAGAGATTAATACTCTTATTGTAGATTCTGATCTTGATATCAATATGAGTTTAAAAATGACATCGCTCACTTCAGGAAAAACATTGTATGCTCTCAATAGCCATAAAAAACTTATGCCAGCCAGTAATAATAAATTATATACAAGCGCAGCCGCTTTAGTCTATTTGGGCGCAGATTATACATTTGAAACGTCAATATATCAGAATGAGAAAAATATTTATCTGGTTGGCGGTGGAGATCCTGACTTTTCTTTAGACAAATTGGATTCCCTCGCAGAGATTGTTTCAACGAGCATAACATCTATTGATACATTATTTGTGGATGAAAGTATAATGGATACACTACATTACGGCGAAGGTTGGATGTGGGATGAGGGTCCTTGGTGGTATGCTGCTCCAGTGAGCGCCCTTTCTTTGAATGATAATTGCGTCAATTTTTATGTCCAAGCCGGAAAAATGGGGGAACCAGTTACTATTCAAACCCAACCATCAACAAACTATATTCAAATAGATAATCAATCTATAACAGTAAATGACACCGTTGATTATCAAAAGTTTAAGATTGATCGCGATTGGGCTGGCCGAACAAATCGATTTACGATCACAGGAGAAAAATTAGTCACTGCACCTGTGGATACACTCATTCGAAATATTTATCATCCCCCCCTTTTTGCTGGAACTGTATTAAGGGAAATGTTAGAAAAATATGGTACAACTGTTAAAAAGGTAGCCATTGGAAATAGTACAAAATCTTCTAATAAATTGACATCCCATATTTCAGATTCTCTTTTTTATTCAGCTGAAAATCTCATGAATGAAAGTGATAATCTTACTGCAGAATTATTCATAAAAACATTGGGAGTCACAGATGGAATACCGGGAAACTGGGAGAATGGACTCAACGTTGTAAAATCTTTTTTAGCTGATACCGCGACGATTGATACAACGACCATTCGCTTGGTTGATGGGTCAGGGATTTCTAGATACAATTTAACATGTGCTGACCATTTTATAGATTTATTGACCTATATGTATCAAAGTCCATTCAATAATGATTTCTTAAAAATACTTCCACACGGTGGTTCAGATGGTACATTAAAAGATCGTATAAAAGTTCATGGTGATCGCATTCGAGCCAAGACCGGCCATTTATCTGGTGTAAGTTGTTTATCAGGATACGCATTTTCTCCTACTTATGGACCTGTAGCCTTTTCTATGTTGATGAATGGATATATTGGTTCATCCAGAGAATATCGCCAACTCCAAGACCAAATTTTAGGGCTTTTGATTCGTGATTAAACCACCTGCTCTAAAACTAAATGCCACCATTGGCATTTTGAGTCCCTCTTCATGGATGAATGAATCAGATTTGAAATTGGCCATAGCTGTATTTGAAGAAAAGGGCTACCATCTTGTTTTGAGCGAAAGTGTATTTTTGAAAGACAATACATTTGCAGGCACGCCAGAACAAAGAGCCAATGATATTAATGGCATGTTTGCCAATCCAAATATTGATGCTATTATTTGTGCTCGTGGCGGATATGGCGCTAATCGCGTTTTACCTTTACTCAATTATGATTTAATTAAAGTGAATCCAAAAATTTTTATGGGGTATAGCGACGTGACAGCATTTCTTACATCCATCACACAAAAAACCGGACTTGTTACCTTTCATGGTCCCATGTTGTCTAGCTTTAAAAAGGGAATGGTGGATTATAATTTTGATTTAATAGAAAAAACTTTATTCGGCTATGAATCTATCACGATCCATCCACCGGCAGAATTGCCAACACGTATATTAAAATCCGGAAAAGCTGAAGGCCCCCTTTGGGGCGGAAATATGTGTTTATTGGTAAATCGATTAGGAACAGCAGATCAACTCAATACGAATGGTACCATTCTATTTATTGAGGACATTGATGAATATTTATATGCATTCGACCGCATGATGGTCCACATGAAAGAAGCGGGAATGTTTCAAAATATTACTGGATTAATTATCGGAGAACTGGTGGATATGAAAGATCAAAATATACCTTTCGGAAAATCAACGGATGAAATAGTCATGGATGTTTGTGGCGATTTGGATATTCCCATTATTTCTAATTTCCCTTGCGGACATGGAGCGTATCAGGCCACAATTCCCATTTCAATTCCGGTACAATTGGATGCGGGATCAGAATCGCCATCCTTAACACTTTTAGACTCTCCAGTTAAATAAGGAATATATATGCTGAATTATATTTGGTTTGGAATGATGTTCATTGGTGTTGTGGTTGGCGCATTTACCGGCAACATCGATGCGGTGACTGAAGCGGCCATCGATATGGCAAAAGTAGCCGTCAACTTGGCCATCGGATTGATTGGCATCATGGCCCTATGGTTGGGCGTTATGAAAATTGCTGAAGAATCGGGACTCATTCGTGTCATTGCTAAAGGATTACGTCCCATAACGATTCGTCTATTTCCCGAGATACCGGAAGATCATCCCGCCATTGGATCCATTGTTTTAAATATGGCAGCCAATATATTGGGATTAGGAAATGCGGCCACGCCGCTTGGGCTTAAAGCCATGGAAGAACTCCAAGAATTAAACCCGAATAAAGAAACAGCCACCAATGCCATGTGTACCTTTTTGGCAATCAATACATCCAGCGTACAGTTAATTCTTCCAGCCACTGTGGTAGCGCTCATGGGTGCCCATTCTAGTCAGATATTTATTACAACCATTGTGGCAACCGGAATGTCCACGATTGCTGCAGTCATTGCAGTTAAATTTTTTGAAAAACGAAAACAATTTGCGATCGTTGATGGGAGTGAATCATGATAGACTTATTCGTCGGCGGGATAAACGAATTATCTAAATATATTATTCCATTCCTTTTGGTGGGCATCCCATTTTATGGATTGATTTTCAAAAAAGTAAAAGTATATGAAACTTTCGTAGAAGGTGCAAAGGATGGATTTATTATTGCCGTCAGGATTATCCCATATCTTGTAGCAATTCTCGTTGCTATCGGTATGTTCCGTGCTTCTGGTGCCCTGGACTTATTGCTTATTTTCCTTTCACCTGTTTTAACTCTAATCGGTTTTCCGCCAGAGAATCTCCCTTTAGCGCTTATGCGGCCTCTGTCCGGGAGCGGTTCTTTGGGATTATTAACCGATCTGATCAATGTCCATGGCCCTGATTCTCTCATTGCTAAAATTGGTGCCACCATGTTTGGATCCACAGAAACTACATTTTATGTATTGGCTGTTTATTTTGGATCGGTTGGGATTCGCAAAACACGTCATGCGTTGTTAGCAGGATTATTTGCTGATGGAGTAGGCGTTTTGAGTGCCGTTTACGTATGCCAATTCTTTTTTGGCTAAAAGAATAGCCACCAAGGGCGCTAATAATCACGAAGATAATATATATGATTAGAGTTCTAAATTTCTTAGTCATCATCGCTTTTTGGGGATGTGGCAATTCTGGTTCAATCGTTTCAAAAGAAACAATCTCCAAACATGATTTAGTTAATATTCAAGAGTTGGATCCCACCCTTCTGGTGGAATTAAAATATTCTACCACAGATAATTTCATGAAGACAGATGTGTATGGTGAACTGGAAAAGTGCTACATGCGTAGAATTCCTGCCCAAATGTTAGTAAAAGCCCATAAAGTTTTAAAAGAGAACCATCCCAACCTTCGATTATTGATTTATGATGGACTTCGTCCTCGTTCTATTCAATGGACTTTGTGGAATACTTTGAGTGATGTTCCTGAAAAAGAACGAACCAATTTTGTTGCTGACCCGAGAACAGGGTCTATCCATAATTTTGGTGCTGCAGTTGATCTGACAGTTGCGGAGAAAAATGGGAGACCTCTGGATATGGGAACCCATTACGATTATTTCGGTGATTTGGCATTCCCGCGGTTGGAAGATTCTCTCGTAGTCGTAGGAGATTTAAAACAGGAGCAGGTCAATAACCGTCTTATTTTACGACATGCCATGACCGAAGCGGGATTTAGTCCCATTACCACAGAATGGTGGCATTTTGATTCGTTCCCCTATAAAGAAACAAAAACGAAATTCACGATCATAGAATAAATGAAGAATCGTCATTATTATAAATTGATTTCTGTTCTAGCAACTTCTCCATCGGCATAGAAAACCCTACCAAATAATTCATAATGACCGAATATAAAAGAGATCTTGGACTAAAAGAGTCTGTAGCTATTGTTATCAGTCGTATCATAGGTTCTGGTATTTTCCGTACACCAGCTCCCATTATGGCTTTGGTCGGCTGCACTTCCTTGTTTGGACTCGTTTGGATTATTGGCGGAATCATTACAATCTTCGGCGCGGTAATCTATGCTGAACTCACGGCTATGATTCCCAAATCTGGCGGTCCATACGTCTTTTTAAAAGAAGCCTATGGCCCCTATATCGCTTTCATACGTGGTTGGGCTATGTTCTTTGTATCAGAGACGGCATCAATCGTTGCTGTTGCATTGGTTTTCACCGAATACCTGAATGCCATTTGGGAAATCACCATGGGAACCCAATTTAATCTTTTTGTCACATTTGCCATTTCATTAATAACCATTTGGGGACTCACAGGCATCAATTTATTTGGTGTCAGCATGAGTGGCAAATTCCAGGTTATTTTCAGTACTATTAAGGTCGGAGCTGTGGGCGCCATTATTGGGATGACTCTTACATCCTTCTCCACAGGAAATGTCCACAATTTTGTTAACCCGCTCTGGCCTGAATCCTTCGGTTGGGAGACTGTTCTTGCTGTTGGCGCAGCATTACGTTATTCATTTTTTGCTTTCAGCGGATGGGAAGGAGCCACCTATATGGCTGAAGAAGTAAAGGACCCGCAAAGGACACTTCCCTTATCTCTCTTCTTTGGAATTGGGGGTGTTACCTTACTTTATATTGGAACCAACCTTGGATATTTATACCAGTTAAATGTTCAAGAGATCATCGAGAATAAGTGGGTTGCGACCGCTGCCATGAAAGTCGTTCTCGGTGCTACTGGTGGTGTACTCATTTCTGTGGCTGTTGCTATTAATGCATTTGGAAATATTAGCACCCAAATTTTATGCAAAGGCCGAACATGGCATGCCATGGCAAGAGATGGCCTCTTTTTCGATAAATTCAAAGTGTTACACCCGGTCTTTAAATCGCCTAATAATGCCCTAATTGGTCAAGGGATTTGGGCAACCATATTGCTAATATTTTCTGTGGTGGCAACCTATTTACAATCGGGTGTCAGTGGTTCTAATACTTATGAGATCATGATTGATTTCTTTTCCGCAACCAGCACTATTTTTAATTTATTGACTTTTGGGGCAATCTATGTTTTACGAAGAAAATGGCCTCAAAAGGATCGTCCTTATAAAGCACTCTTGTATCCCTGGAGTATGATTATTGTTTTAATTCTATATTCTTCATTTTTGGTTATCACCTTGATCACTGCATTCATTCCATCTTTGGTTGGGTTGACCCTCACCTTCAGCGGCACTTTTTACTATTTAAAAAAAGTAAAAAATAAATCATGAACAAGATCACATTTGTCCTCCTTCCACTTTTTTCTATGGTCGTGGTTTTTACTTCTTGTGGAGAAAAGGATTTAGGGTCACCTATTACTCAAGTGGATTCTGGAATTATTGATTCGCTTTTATCTGATTATGATTTGGCAGAGGGTCCAGGTGCTGCAGTTATGATCATTAAAGATGGAGAGATTTTATTTTCCAAAGGATATGGATTGGCCAATTTGGAAGAGGGAATTCCCAATACAAATGAAACCAATTTCAGGTTGGCATCCATTACAAAACAATTCACGGCAATGTGCATTATGATATTAATCAATCATGGTGAATTAGATTTTGAATCGACGTTGACAGATATTTTTTCAGCCTTCCCTTCCTATGGGAATAATATAACCATTCGCCAAATATTGAATCACACATCGGGACTGGTGGATTACGAATCTTTGATTCCTGATGATGCCACTGAACAAGTGTCTGACTTGGACGCATACACCATGATGTTAGGACTAGATTCCACCTATTTTACGCCGGGAATAAATTATCGCTACAGCAATACGGGATATGCAATCTTGGCAATGATCATTAAAGAAAAATCGGGACTCTCATTTGCAGATTTCCTAGAAGAGAATATTTTTTCACTGCTTGGAATGAATAACAGCGTTGCCCATCAAAATGGCATTTCAACGGTATCGAATCGTGCTTATGGGTATTCCCAAAATGGAAATGGATTTAGGCGGGATGACCAAAGTTTAACTAGTGCTGTTTTAGGTGACGGTGGCATTTATACGTCCCTTAAAGATATGTTTCATTGGGATCAAAGTTTGTATACGGATAGCCTTGTTCCTTATGAAATATTGATTGAAGCCTTCACATCAGGAGAATTATCCAATGGAGAAAAAATAGGTTATGGATTTGGCTGGCGG
>Ga0207966_1000950_pt1 | contig 16268 bp, 16 predicted proteins | sample Knorr_S23_td_NAD_FD_185611 | JGI IMG/M metagenome (GOLD analysis project Ga0207966, IMG submission 185611) | Marine microbial communities from Southern Atlantic Ocean transect - Knorr_S23_td_NADW_ad_2500m_LV_B (SPAdes) (version 2) | ecosystem: Environmental > Aquatic > Marine > Oceanic | place... | reverse complement strand
ATATTACGGATTCTCTTTAGGTTTAGGTGCTAGATTATTATTTAAGGACATTTTTTATTGGACCCCTGCATTTTATTTTGGTACTTATTTTAATGCTTTAGATGAGCCATTTTTTAAATTGGAAATTTTAAAATTTGGTGCTAGAATAGGTTAGTTAATGTAATGGAGTAATTCCTTAAAGCCCTGCATTTGTGGGGCTTTTTTATTTATCGGCAAACCATATTAAGTTTACATATCTAATCAAGGACTAAAATGAAGAAATTGTATGTCGTCAAATGATATGGTACAGATTCATCTAAATTTAAAGTGTTACCTATGTATTGATTTTATACCCCAGTCCCCAGAACCCAACACCCAGTCTCCTAAACACTTTTTTTATACCTTAGATTGTTTGTAACCTTAAAATACCGTAATTCAACGGATAGATTAAAAAATGAATAAAATTACTTATTTAGATGGCGCTCGTTTGCATCGGGCTTTGGTTGCCGGGGCAAACAATGTACTTTCGAGACAGGATTACCTGAACAAAATCAATGTATTCCCGGTTCCCGATGGAGATACGGGTACCAATATGGCCTTTACATTGAATTCCATTCTGGATTCAACTTCAAAGAAAGTACATGCCCGAGTGGATGATATGTTGGCTCTCATTGCTGATGCGGCTTTAGATGGTGCCAGGGGAAATTCCGGTGTAATATTAGCTCAATTTTTTCAAGGACTCAGTGATGGTGCTGCCGGAGTAGAAAAAATGACTCCCGAATCTTTTGCCAAAGCCGTAAAATTCGGGGCAGAGTATGCCCGGGAAGCATTAGCAGAACCTCAGGAAGGTACTATTCTGACAGTGCTTACTGATTTTTCCAACCGCCTTATTGAATTGATCCAAACCAATAATCATGATTTTGAACAGCTGATTGAAATGGGAATCAACGAAGCAGAAAAATCCCTGGAAAACACTCCCAATCTTTTGGCAGTATTAAAAAAAGCCGGGGTAGTAGACGCAGGGGCTCAGGGCTTTGTTGATTTTCTTCACGGGATTTTCAGTTTTATTAAAAATGGTGACTTAAAAGGATTTAAAACAGACCTGGCAAGTAAGCAGATAAATGTTGATATGGATAATAATGGAACTGATTTTGAAAATTCAGAATTCAGGTATTGTACCGAATGTATAATAAAAGGAGACAAAATAATTCATAAAGATTTGCGGGAATCTCTGCTCACAAATGGAAATAGTCTGGTAATTGCTGGAAGTAAGAAAAAAGCGAAAGTCCATATTCATGTAAATGATCCCTCAGAGGTATTTAAAATTTGCACTGATTTTGGTACTGTTACAGGAGAAAAAGCAGATGATATGTGGCAGCAGCAGGAAGCAGCACAGAGTCATACAACTAAAGGGGTTGCCATTGTAACCGATTCAGGGGCAGATATTCCTGATGATATTGACCTCAACATTTTTGTTGTTCCCGTGAGGTATAACTTTGGAAATGTGGGATATATAGATAAAGTTTCCCAAACGCCTGAAGAATTCTTTCAAGAGCTTGAAACAAATCCGAACCACCCTCAAACTTCACAGCCCACACCCGGCGATTTTAGACGGCAGTACCAATTTCTTAAATCACATTATGATTCCATAATTTCCATCCACATTCCCCACGAACTGAGTGGCACCTATCAATCTGCATTAAATGCCGCCAAACGGGTTGATAAAGAAAATATTACCGTAATTGATGGGTTATCCGCTTCTGGAGGGTTGGGATTGATTGTCATGAAAGCAGCATCCCTGTCAAACGAAGGTAAAAGTCTGGAGGAAATCAACGCTTTATTACCAGGTATTATTTCCTCAACAAAGGTATTTTTAGCAATAAAAGATTTGAAGTATGTAGTAAGGGGCGGCAGATTACCAGCATGGGTTAAATCGGTTGCAGATTTTCTCAATATTCGCCCTGTATTATCAACAAAAGATAATGGTACCCTAGGTGCTGCGGGAATTTTATTGGGGACGGAAAATCTTCCCCAAAAACTCTGTAAATTCGTATTAGCTAAAATGGATAAGGAAACAAATTATACGGTGATTGTAGGTCATAGCAATACACTGAATGATGGTAAGAAATTGTTTGATTTACTTCAACGAGAAAATGATAAAATCAAAAATATATACTTAATTGATATGGGATGTGCATTGGGTGTTCATGCAGGTCCTGGCAGTTTGGTAACAGCTATCCAACCCCTGAGTTAATTCTACTATGGAAATCCTTATAAAATTAGTGTTAAGCTATTTGATTGGATCAACTTCTGGAAGTATTCTCCTGGGAAAATTAAAAGGAGTGGACATTCGAAATATGGGCAGTGGCAATGCTGGAGGGACAAATGCTTTTCGAACTCAGGGGGCATCTTTTGCAGCTGGAGTTCTAGGCATTGATATTCTAAAAGGATTCATTTCTGCAAAATTTATTTCTGCAATGAATCTTCCCATTTTTTCCAGCTCAACAGTTGATCCCAATCTACTCATCATATTATGCGGGGTTGCTGCTGTGCTGGGGCATGTGTATCCACTCTACCATGGATTTCGAGGCGGGAAAGGCGGCGGTGCTGCAATCGGGATGATTTTTGCTATTTCATGGCCCTCTATCTCCCTAGCCATACTTTTATGGCTGGTTATCCTGTTACTTACAGGCTATGTAGGATTAGGAACAATGATTGGAAGTGTTTTCGTTATTTATTTCGCACATTATTTTAAGGATGCTATAAACAATCCCTATTTTTTACCTTTTACCATTTTTTTAAGCTTTTTTATTATTTATACCCATAGGAGTAATATCAAAAGAATGCTTGATGGGACGGAAAACCGTTTTGAGAAGGCTATGATATTTCGGAAGAAAAATTAATTACTGTCAGAAAGGTGAAGAAACTGCTGGTTGTATGGATTAAAGCCAAAGTCTATCCCAATTACCCCTGCACCTGACGCAAAAAACCGGAATCCAAATCCAAACCCAATTAGCATATTCTGTAGTTTAAATGAGGCAATATCATTGGCGCTCATTCCAAAATCCGAAAAGTACACCATATCGATACCCAGTTCTACTCCGCTAAAATCCTTCTTTTCAAAAAGCGTATGCTGCAATTGAAAGGACTGATAGATTATATTAAATCCTTCAATCAAATGGGATACTTCAATATCATTCTTTTCGGGTAAAGGTGAATAGCCCCTTACAAAATCTTCTCCACCTAAGTATAAATATTCAAAAATTGGAAGTGCTCTCGAATATTGTAGATAAATTTTTGATTTAGCAGATAAAACAGGGTTGAAATAATTATCAGATAGTTGAAAATATTTTGAGTATCCCAATTGAAAACGATAGTAATTTTCTGGTTTACCCATAGAGATTTTTGGTTTAAAGTAAAAACTGAATTTCCCCCCGGATGTTGGGTCTAGATATATATCTCTCCGGTCAAATATATAGCCAAATTCACCTCGAATATATTGATAGTCAGTAAGTATATCGTTGGGATTATAATTCATACCTGAATAATCAATCCCGGCGGTATCGATTGATGCAGCCTCTAAGCCTAATAGAAAATTAAATTTGTGGACTTTATTTTTATAAAATCCCGTTCCAATATTAATCCCCTTTTCCTTATAATGATATGAGTATACAGGATTTTTTGTATTAAACTGGTAAACATTACCCAATAAAGAAACATGATCTCCGGTTACCCATGGATCATTAAAATTAAGAAAATAGGTGGTCTCCTCTCCTCCAATTCCACCCAAAATAAGTTTTTGGTTCAAACCGTTAAAATTTAGAAATGCAATTCCTCCACCGTAGGACCATCCTTTTGCTTCGTTATAATCTGCAATGGGTATCGGAAAAAAACGAAAAGTCTCAACTACGGTGATAGTATATGAGGAATCAACTTGTCTAATATCAACTGTGGAAAATAAACCTAAATTATAAATCCGGTTTCTATCATCCTTGGCAAAAGTTGAGTCATATTCACCAGAGATCGGATGATGAATCTCTCTGAGAATAATTTCATTACGACTGTGCTTATTTCCTATAATATTTACATCTACAATTTGGGATGCAAAAGAAATTGAATAAAAAAGGAATAGGCAAATAAAGGAAGGGTGGTTCATTAAAGGAAGGGAATTTTACAGAAACTAAAAGCCCCAACCAAATTAATGATCGGGGCTTTTAATAGGTATTAACTGTATGTTACTTACGGCCTCTCGCCATTTTTGCACGCGAAACATCGCCGTCCTTATCAATAAAATAAAGCCAGCCAGATTCACGGTTTACACCAGCATTTGCAACAACTTCAGCGTTGCCACCTTTATTGGCGCCACGTGCCATTTTAGTTCTAGATACATTACCATTTTTATCTAAATAGTATAGAAATCCAGACTCTTTAGTTACACCAGTTGTTTTGACTTTTTCTGCCATAGTAAACTCTCCTTATTCAATTAGTTGTTTGTTTTTCTTACAATCGACAGCTAAAAATATGGCATTCTCCTCTATAATATCAAGCATTATTTTGAAATTATGGTAAATTTTTACTTTTTGGGGTGTTTTTTTGGGGGTTTTTCCCCATTTAACTCCTATTTTCTGTTCGATTAACAGGTATTATTGCAAATTATTACTAATAAATTGAATATTGGGGATTTTACTACTTTGGATGAATTACTGGAGTTATTGGTGTTTCATCTAAATCAACGGTTTTTTTCATATTGTTTCATAACTTGGATAAACTCACTCTCTGAATTACATTGGAAAAAGGATGATAATCTAACATTTTCCTTCAAGGTTATGATCTTTTTAAATCCATAATGGTGTCCTGAATAAATAATAGTATGTGGGGGTAATTTCAATAATTCATCATAAATACTGGTATAAAGATGTGAAATATTGCTTTTGGCTCCAATTGTCCGCCCTGTTCTGCCTACAAACATTGTGTCTCCTGTAAAAACACAATTATCCTTTTTATTCCAAAAGCAAATACTATCCGGGTAATGACCAGGTGTGTGTAGTATGGTAAGCATTTCTGTTCCAAGGGGGATTATTTCATGATGGGTTAATCCTCGAAAATAGTCTCCAAATTCTTCTTCAGGAAAATTATAACCACATAGTTGTAATTGGGGAAACTGATGAGTTAAATCTTCTAAATATCTAATATGATCAAAATGCGAATGTGTAATAAACAATTTTTCCAGTATAAGATTTTTTGAATTAATAAATTCAAGAATTTCAGTAATATCTACAGCTGCATCAACAATTCCAGCTAATCCTGTTGTTTCACACCAAACCAGATAACTTAAATTTTTGTCATATCCCCCTAAAAATGTTTTAATTTTCATAATGAAAAAATAATTTTGCGTAAAATTGAAGCAGCTTAATTAATTCCTTAATTTTGAAAAAGAAACCACCATTTGATGAAAATTCATTATGTTCATATAAATATGAAATACATAATTCAGTATTTGGCAAATAATCTGCAAGTTGAATAGATTCTGTAAATGGAACCATAGAATCATGTGCACCATGCATAATAAACACTTTTTCGGGGATATCTTTAGCCCAATATTTTGGAGATATTTTTTTTAATGACTCCCGTTCAATTTTAAAAATGGCTTGGGCTAATTTTTTAACTTCTGGGGTTGCTTTTCCACTTATAATTGAATAAAAAAGGCCTTTCTGAAAATCAGGAAGTCTATCAACCTGAATATTACATTCCAAATTTTCATTTTGAATTCTTAATTGGATTGCTCTTTGAAGTTCTATGGAATCCCAATTTATTTCTAAAATTTTTAAATAATTTTGAAAAATAACCACTAAACCCCATTCATTTGGGGGAATATTAAATTGTTTTCCTTTTACGGAGATATTTCCTGTAAGAAAATAGTGTAAGAGCGAATGAGAATCGGAGTAGGTTCCAAAAGTTAAAACAGATTTAGGGAGTGGAACCTTATTATTTATCTCTTTAAGCATTCGTAGCATTAAACCACCGCCATAACTCATTCCAGCCATTAAAATCTTTTGTGGGTTTACTTTTTCCGTATTAATAATCCACTGATAAAAACAAGTGAACCACTGGACATTTATTATGGTTATATCCAGTTTTTTCAATGGTGGTATTCTTGGTATATATACCTTAAACCCATTTTGTGCCAATACCTGCCCAAGCATTATCATTTTAGGATGATCTTCCGCAGTTGGAGAAGCTCCCGGAAATAATATGGCCACCCTATCTCTATGTTTTGGTGGTGTCATTATTTTCACTGGGGGATTTTTATCATTTAATCCACTATAAAATTTGGTACTAATTCCTATTGAAGGATAGGCTTCAGCATTATACCTGATTAAGGGATAGACAAATTTTAACGATTGGTAATATGATTTAATATTCGGCAGAAAAATTGATTCCAATTTGAAATAATAAACGTATGGTCATAGTGTAATAGATACCTGTTGATAAATATTCAAACAAATAGGAGGATAATTTAGGATTATTAGAATAATAGAAAGTCAGCATAAAATTTATTGTTCAAAACTAATATTTTTCTATGTTTCTAAATCTATATTGCTTTAGATTAAAGGGTTCATTTACTATAAATTGTGGTTAAAATTATTTATACCTCAATATATGGTGTTAAAGTATTACTTTAAATAAGTGTTGACTTGAATTAATAATGTTTCATAAGTTCAAATATGCGAATGACAATGATATTAGATGTCGTTCGGTGTTTATTGAACAGAAAGGCTAATGGGTGGTTCCCTACACCTTATAAAAAGGGAATAAATTCTCAAATTGCAGTAAGTTTAGTTTGAGAAGCAAACAAAAACAAAAAGGAGAAAAACAATGAAAAACGCAGCAGCAATGATTAATGATGCAGCAGGTGCACTGGTAAGCTTGCTTAAAGGCTTAATAGTCGCTACCGTATTTGCTGGAATCCTCTTTACCTTACCTGGTGGCTGGGGCAACCCCATTAGTGGGCTTGTTGACTTGGTTAATGCATTTATGGGTGGTGGTTTAGCAGGATTGCTTGCACTTCTTGTATTGGCTTCATTTATAAAATAACACACCTATATGGGGAGGGTCAGATGATCCTCCCCATCGTAATTTCATAAATATAAGGAGATTCGAATGAAGCAAGTTATATCCTCAGTAAACGGGTGGGTCACTATCATAACTGAATTCTTGCAGGGGCTGATCGTCCTTGGGGTTGTCATCGGTATTCTATTTAATGATTATTTTGGGGTCATTGGTGGAATTGGCAATCTGATGGGACAAATTGGAGAGAATGGCCTTGCAGGTTTAGTGGCTTTAGTACTGGTTGTACTTTGGTATAAAAAATAAAAGTATGGAATAATACCTGTTTTTAGGGAAACTCATTTCAAACTATTAGCAGAATGATTCAGGATCTCGTCGGATAGGAAAAGCCCCTTCAGGGGCTTTTCTATTTTAACGAACTGGTATTAAATGTCCCAGGATATATCCCAACACAATTCCAGTTAACAGTGTAATGGTTATGAGGCGGTGGCTCACAATGTCTCTTCCATACCCCTTTTTAATTGCATAGGCAGAGGTGAAATAGCCCATTCCATTTAACAACCAGAAAAATGGAATGGTAAAAACCTTTACAATTAATGGCCCAATAATAGGAACCAATCCTACCAGAGTAGTTAATCCAACAAATATGTTGGTGATATATCCCAACAACAAAGTGATAATGGCAATTGCACGTACATCTAAATTGAAAGCCAGCATGAGATAAACTGAAATACCAATACCCGATAAGGTGAGTATTGTTTTTGGATTGGATTTAATAAATTGACCTAATTTCATTGCTTTGGATTCCTTAATAAATTATGTAAAAATTATTAATTTGCTGCTTACATCTAATTTCACCGCCCCCTCCAACCAAGTTGATGTGCGAAAAAACTACCCACACCCATGCAGACAATGTAGGGAATATGTATCATAAACCAGAAAGTAAAATCAATAACCTGAATTTTCTTATCAAACTGGCGAACTCCAATAAAATACAAAATAAATTCAATGATTAAATGAACTGTTAAAAACTTGGTGAACACCGTGAAATAATAGGGGTTGTAAAAAAATCCTGCAAAAAAGGTCACTAACAATAGAAGGGGTAAGAAAAATGTTATAAAGATGGAAATAAAAAATGCAGGATTAAATTTCCACATAAGGTTTGCATCCCCTGCCCATCTCATTCTTTGTTTAAAAAAGGACCTCCAACTTGTTTCCTGCCGGGCAATAGTTCTACAATTGGGTTTATCTGCAAATACAACGTTTGCGGATTTTTTATTTCTGCACACCTGAAGAAAAAGTGTATCATCTCCCTGCAACTCTTTAGCTATTTGAGAAAACCCTCCAACCGAAATAAAAAGGCTCTTCCGATAAGCCTGATTTTGCCCTGAACTTGCCCAAGCCCTTCCAGAATTTGTTGAACCCCGTGCGGCAATCATGAGCATTAAAAAATCTAAAGCTTGAAAGCGGGTAACCCATTTTTTACCCCTGTCCACTTCTGAATAACCCACAACATAATCCACATCATCCTCAAAATAAGCAGTCATCCCAGTAACCCATCCTGGATTGAGCCTGCAGTCCACATCCGTAAAAAGCAGCCACTCATTTTTTGCTCTTTGTATCCCGGCATCTAATCCACGTTTTTTATGACTGAGAGATTGGTCCCCATTTGAAGAATTTTCCAAAATAAACCGTTTATCCACTCCGGACTTTTCCTGAATTAATTTACTGGTAGAATCAGTTGACTCATCATCAACCAAAATAAATTCTACTTCACCCGGATAATCCTGCGCAGAAAGATCTTCCAGTAAATTGGGGAGTGATTTTTCGCCATCTCGAATTGCAATAATGACCGATACAGTTGGTGTAGCTTTTGAATCCCCTTGCGAATCAGAAAATAAATTCCCGGCAATAAACCAGAGTATCATCCCAGCATAGTAAAGCATGGAACCCAATAATAGGTAAATGATTATAGTCATTTTAGAGGATAATCGAATCCAAGGGATTAAGCTATTTCAAGAAACCCCTGTTTTTCCATCCACTCATCATCCACAAATTTGGTGAGATAATTACGTACAGAATCGGGGAGAATGACCATGCATTTATCACCCTTGCTCAATCGTTCTGCCTTTTGAATTGCAGCCCAAACTGCTCCGCCAGAGGATCCTCCAATCAGCAGTCCTTCTTCTTTAATGATACGGCGTGCCATTTGGAATGATTCTGCATCAGGCAATTTAATATACTCGTCAATGAGGTCGTTATCCAGCACATCGGGGAAAAAATCGTACCCAATGCCTTCCACATGATAGGGAAATACCTCATCACCACCCCCCAGAATAGAACCGAAGGGATCCACACCAATAATGGTAATTTCCGGGCGTTCTTCTTTTAGGCGTTTTGCCATACCAGTTATAGTACCGCCCGTACCAACTCCTGCCACCACCATTTTCAGGGAATCATCAAAATCATCTAATATTTCCTGAGCTGTACCTGCATAATGGGCATCAGGGTTTGCCGGGTTTGAATACTGATCCAAAATGTGAGAATTGGGTATTTCAGACTGCATTGTTTTTGCCACTCCAATATGACTTTCAGGGGAATCCCAAGCTGCTTCGGTGGGGGTGCGGATAATCTCAGCGCCCAAAGCTTTCAGCACCACCTCTTTTTCCTTACTCATTTTTTCAGGCATGGTGATAATCATGCGGTAGCCTTTTACAGCTGCCACCAATGCCATTCCAATTCCGGTATTACCGGAGGTAGGTTCTATGAGGGTGTCACCGGGTTTGATGCGCCCTTCCGCTTCGGCTTTTTCAATCATATTAAGTCCGATGCGATCTTTAACAGACCCACCAGCATTTAAAAATTCACATTTCCCGTAGAGATCACATTCTAATTCTAAACCAATACGATTGAATTTTACAATGGGAGTCTTTCCAATTGCACCTAAGATATTTTCTAAAATCATGTTTTTCCTTTAATTGTTGGATTACCACCAAGGGACGGAAACATATTAAAATTAATCTCTCCGTGAATATAAAGTCCCTGAGGTTTAAAATACAGCCTTGATTCGGGGTATTAAATTTAAAGCAAACAGCCATTTGAATTGAAAAGAATAACTCTATATTAGATATTAACAACGATTTTTCACTAATGAACAGGAACATAAACCACCATAAAATAGTAGGCAAACAGATAAACACATATTTTCACAGAAAATAATAAAGGATTAATCTTTTCGTTTTTCTCCCCTAAATTTCCTCCCAATATTCTAATCAAATCCACATAGAGGAAAAATTATGAGCACATCAAATTTGGCTATTTTAGGCTGCGGTAACATTGGTTCTGCTATCGCAAAAGGGTTGGCAAAATCTGGATTGACACCAGCGGATATCACACTCACCCGGCGAAAATTGGAGTCCTTATCTGAATTAAATCAAGCGGGTTTTCAAACCAGCGATGATAATGCCAAGGCTGTACAAAATTCAGAAATCATCTTTCTCACCGTTGGGCCCAGCCAATTAATGGATTTACTTGATGAAATATCATCAAGCCTCAATGCAGACCATCTGCTCATTTCTATTGTGTCTGGAGTGTCCATTGCCGAGATTCAGGCTAAAGTGGGTACGGAAATCTCCATTGTCCGAGCCATGCCCAATACGGCGGCGTCTTTATGTGAATCCATGACTTGCCTCTCCTCTCTTCCTCAATTTGCAGAGGGACTGAAAACGGCTCAATCTCTTTTTGACAAAGTGGGCAATACTCTGGAAATTGATGAAACGCAAATGGCATCAGCAACGGCACTATGTGCCTGTGGAGTGGCATTTTTTCTCCGGGCAATTCGTGCGGCTTCACAAGGAGGAATAGAAATTGGTTTTCATTCCGATGAAGCTTTTACCATTGCCGCCCAAACTGCACGCGGCGCTGCTACATTACTTTTAGGTAATGACAGCCACCCAGAGGCAGAAATTGATCAAGTCACAACTCCAATGGGAGCCACTATTGCCGGCTTGAATGAAATGGAGCACCAGGGTTTCAGTTCTGCCATGATAAAGGGTATCACCACCTCCACCGAAAAGGTGACCCGGCTCTTTAAAAAAGACTAATATCTATGATCGTATCCCAAGCATCTTGCTTGATAGGGTCAACCTTATATATGGTGACACCCACTAATTATTTTTCCACCTTGAAGGTTTAGAAAATTAATCCATCAGACCACTTAGATTGGTCAAAATAAGAGTATCCATCTATCAGGCAATCAAGTCCTCAAACAGGTATATCTCCGAATAAAAGTAACGGTATGTTACGAGGGTTGTGAAGCAGCGCACATATCCGTATTATAATATAGAGTAATTTTTATAAAATTAGCCTTCAATTGGAGAATATAATGAAAACAATGAAATTATTACTAGCTATAACGATTTTTTATTCAGGATTATTTGCCGTAATTAATACATTTGAAGATTCATATACTAGAAACAATAATATCGACATTCCATTTGAATCTATTACAATGCCTATTGTTGATGTGGATGCTCTTATTCGTGAAGATGAAGAAAATACAGGAATTGGTGTTCCTATGAGATTTGCCCATTCTTTTAATGTAGATTTAGGAATAAATAATTCTGGCACTTGGGAAGAAATGGATGATGGCACATTAATATGGAGACTTGGAATCCATTCTCCGGGTGCATATGGCATGAAAGTGCTATTTGATGCTTATTTACTCCCAGAGGGAGCAGAAATATATGTATTTAGTAAAGAGGAAGATATGAGTATCGGACCCTATACTCATGAGCAAAATCATGAAGATGGCACATTTGGTATTCCTTTGGTTAAATCTGATCACATTGTAGTAGAATATTATCAGCCTGGAAATATTTCCGAAAAACCACAAATAAATATTAATACAGTTTTTCATGCCTATCTTGATATTCATAATTATTATAATGATGACGGAAGTAGTCGTAACCACTGTGGTGATAATGTTGCCTGTTCCAGCGCTGACCCTTATGAAGACCAGGTTAACTCCGTAATATATCTTGAAATGGGCGGTTATGTCTGTTCAGCAGCTCTAATTAATAATACTTCCCAAGATCTAAAACCTTATGTTCTGACTGCTTGGCATTGTGTGGAACCTGAAACCCCAGGTGAACACAATTATTTTACGTTTTATTTCAATCATCAAAGTTCTTCCTGTAATGGAAGCAGTGGTTATTATGGCCAGTCAGAAACTGGTTCGTATCTCAGATCATCGGGTAATATGAATTCATCTGACTTTGCACTGTTGGAAATGGATGATGATCCAGCTTCTTGGTGGGATCCCTATTTTGCAGGTTGGTCCAGGTATACTTCGTCACCAACTATATCGGCTGGTATACACCATCCTGGTGGAGGCCCAAAACACATTAATTTTGATAATGATCAGGCATATAGCTGTAGCTGGTATGGCGCTTCTACTCATTGGTGTTTGAGCTGGGATGACGGTGGGACGGCTGGCGGATCTTCCGGTTCACCTATTTTTAATTCAGATAAAAGGATCGTTGGACAACTCACTGGAGGGAGCGGTGCTGAATGTGGGGGTGGTACTGATTATTATGGTAAATTATCAAAATCATGGTCAAATAGTAGTAGCTCCAGCGGAAACCTGAAATACTGGCTGGATCCGGGTAACACAAGTCAATATTCACTTGATGGTACATACGATGGCGACGCAATTGTATATGGGTGTACAAACTCCAGCGCCTGTAATTATGACCCCGAAGCAACCAATGATGACGGCAGCTGTACCTATCCCCAAGGGACCTGTGACTGTGATGGTGACCCTACGGGGAATTATTGTAATTGCAGTGGTGATATGAACGATGAATGCGGTGTATGCGGAGGTGACGGCACAACTTGTGATCCTCTGGTTACTTTAAGTTTTGGTAATGTAAATGGAAATACAGGTACAGTTGAAATTAATATGATTAACGATCAAGCTGTAGATGGATTTCAATTTGTGATAAATGACTACCCCAATAATTTGAATCTCGTTGATGTTTCAGGGGGATTATCGGCTGAATACGATTTTATGGTATCCAGTTCAGAAGCAGGAACAATTGTAGGATTTTCTCTCTCAACGAGTTACATTCCACCGGATGGTGGTGTTTTATTAATAGCCACATTTGAAACAATTTCTAATGCTTATACCGATCACCAACTCTGCCTCAGTGATGCCATCATTGCCGATGTGAATGGGGAGGCACTCCCCGTTGCATTGGGAGGCTGTACTGCATTAAACTTTTCTTCATTCACTCCGGGTGATTTAAATGACGACGGCACAGTTAATATTCTGGATGTTGTTCTTCTAGTGAATATCGTATTGGGAATCGAAGATTTTAATCCTGCCGGTGATATGAACACCGACGGACTTATTAATGTGCTGGATGTGGTGATATTGGTAAATATAATTTTAGGCGGGTAATTAACCACCATGCCTACGGCAAGTGGGCGAATTAAGGTGAATTTTCACTAATACTTTAAAGGGGCAGAAAAACTGCCCCTTTGTTATTTTAAAAATGATTTTGAATAAAACTACAAATAAAATCACAGCTGTAAATGTAACAGAATGTCACAACTGTTGTTACATTCCATACATCTCCGTATTATAACATAGAGTAATTTTTATCAAAAATTAGATTTCAAATGGGGAATAAGATGAAGACTATAAAAATATTAAGTATTTTATTATTATTGCCTACCATTTCTTTTTCACAAATACAGTATGGCGGCGTACCTGTTGATGCTATAAATATTAAAGAAATAAATTTTATTACCATTGATCATTCTAATATAATTAATAATAATCTTCATCCAATGGTTTTGAAATATGCTAATGAATATTCTGTAGATATTAATGTTCCTCATTTAGCAACTAAAATAGAAGGAGCTAATGAATCAACTTATTATCTCGGAATTGAATCTCCGGGAGCTATGGCATTAGCATTTATTTTTGATGAATTTAATTTAACAGAAAATACAAAATTGTTTATTTATGATGAAGAGAAGTCAATGCATATTGGCTCATTTAATTCAAAGAATAATAATCCCTCTGGAACTTTATCAACAGCGGTTGTAAAAAGTGATAGAGTAATTATTGAATTGACTATTCCTAATATTGAATTGATAGACTTACAATTACACATGAGTATTGTTACTCATGATTTTCTTGATTTAATGAATTTTCATGGTGAGAGAACAGCAGATAGAACCGACTGTAATGATAATGTTGCTTGTTCTTCTGCTGATGATTGGGGTGATCAAGTTGATGCTGTTGTTATGGTATCTGGTGGCGGAGGTGTGTGCTCGGCGGCTATTGTGAATAATACTGCCTTTGACCTAGAACCCTATATCATTTATGCAGCTCATTGTAATGGAGGAAGCAGTACCGTATATTTTAATTATCAGGCCACTTCATGTAGTGGTAATAACCCGGGAAATTATAATACAATGAGTGGTACACAAACTTTAGCAGTAGGTAATTTTAACAATAATGATTACGCCTTAATTAAATTGAATAATGACATTCCCGGTTCTTATGGTGCCTATTATGCTGGTTGGAGTCGTTCAACTAGCAGCCCAGGGAATAATGTAGTAGGAATTCATCACGCGGATGGAGATATCAAAAAAATATCATATGACGCCTATGGCATGGGTAGTAGTGGAAATTGGTGGGATTTTGGTTATAGCAGCGGCAGGGTTATTCCCGGCTCATCCGGTTCTCCATTTTTCGATAGTAATAAGAGAATAAGAGGAATGGCAAGCTATATATATACTGACTATTGTTCTCCTGCTCCTGATTGCTATTGTTCTCAAAGTTATTATCATGGATATGCAAAATTTTCAAGTGCCTGGAATAATATAGATGATTATCTCGATCCAATCAATTCAAATGTTTATTCAATAGACGGAACAAGAGATGGGAATGAGGCTATTTATGGCTGTACAAACTCCAGCGCCTGTAATTATGACCCCGATGCCACCGATGATGACGGCAGCTGTGAATATGCACAAGGTAGCTGCAACTGCAATGGCAACCCCACAGGGAACTACTGCGACTGTAATTACAATGTAGATGACGAATGTGGTGTCTGCGATGGTGATGGAAGCAGCTGTTCCGGTTCAGTCACTCTAAGCTTCAGCAGTATAGATGGCAGTGCGGGAACTGCAGAAATATACATGCAAAATGATGTGGCCATTGCGGGATTCCAGCTTGTTATCAATGACTCGCCAAACTACCTTAACCTCATAGATGTTTCTGGAGGAACTGCCGAAAATTACAATTTCACGCTTTCCAGTTCTGAAGATGGAACCATTTTAGGCTTTACCTTAACCGGTACAAATATCCCCGCTGGTTCGGGTGATCTTCTGGTTGCAACTTTTGATAATAATAATACTGATCAAATATTTGATCTATGCCTCAGCGATCCAGTCTTTTCAGATACCAATGCAAATGGCGTATCCGTTACCCTGGGCGACTGTGTGGAAATGGATTTTTCCAGCTCGCTCCTTGGCGACATAAATGATGATGGGGTCATAAATATTCTGGATGTGGTGGTATTGGTAAATATTGTTCTGGGGATTGAAGATGAAATTCCTGCTGGAGATTTGAATAGCGATGGTGTGATCAATGTTCTGGATGTGGTGATTCTGGTGAATATAATTTTGGGCGGCTAAAAATCCAGATTTAGTTTAATATCTTTCTGAAAGCATCCATTAACTTCTGGATGTTTTCTTTTTTAGCGGTTTCTCCCATGAGGCCAATACGCCAAATTTTCCCAGCCAAAGGTCCCAATCCACCACCAATTTCAATATGAAATTCTTTCAATAGTCTACTTCTCACTGCAGCATCATCTACCCCCTCCGGAATTTTAACAGCATTCAGCATGGGTAGTCGAGCGCTTTCCTCAACGAACAATTCCAAACCCAAAGTCTTTAATTCAGAGACCAACAGTTCATGCATATCCTTATGCCGCTGAATTACATTTTCCAACCCCTCTTCTAAAATAGAATAGCAGGCCTGATATAGTCCATAGAGCATATTGATTGGTGCCGTATGGTGATATACCCGTGCTTTGCCAGACCAATATTGGGTAATCATGCTAAGGTCTAAATACCAGTTGGGGACTTTATTTTTTCGATTGGTTAATTTTTCCACTGCCCTATCAGAAAAAGATACGGGT
>Ga0207966_1000946_pt1 | contig 16320 bp, 19 predicted proteins | sample Knorr_S23_td_NAD_FD_185611 | JGI IMG/M metagenome (GOLD analysis project Ga0207966, IMG submission 185611) | Marine microbial communities from Southern Atlantic Ocean transect - Knorr_S23_td_NADW_ad_2500m_LV_B (SPAdes) (version 2) | ecosystem: Environmental > Aquatic > Marine > Oceanic | place... | reverse complement strand
CAGGGGACCGCGCCTCCCTGGTAACAACTCCAGGTAAGTTCCAGCGGCGCTTTCAGCCGCAGGCCCAGCTTCACGATCTCCATCTTAGACAACTCTATGATCGGGGTTTTGACCTGGATAGGGATCTGGTATTCGGTCCACAACTTGCTGCCGTAGGCCAGCGCTTCGGTCATCTTGTGAAAGTATTCGGGGCGGCAATCGGGATAGCCGCTGTAGTCGATGGCGTTGGGGGCCATGTAGAGCAGGGCTGCCACTTCGTCTGGAGGAACGCCGTCTATCTCAAGAGCGTACAGCACCTGACTCTCTAGGTAGGCAGCGGCCAAAGACAGGAAGATGGTGTTGCGGAGGGGAACGTAGGTTATGGGGACGCTGGCGCCCATCCGGTCGAGGGAACGGTCCTCGGGAACGGGAAACCGGTCGGGGTTGGTCAGCGCGGAATACCAGGCGACTTGGCCGAGAAAGGAGATGTCTAGCAATTGGTGTTGAATACCCAAGACCCCGGCGATCTCTTGAGCGCAGTCCACTTCTTTACTGTGACTTTGTCCGTAGTGGAAGGTGATAGCGGACAGGTTGCCGGTCTCTTGCAGCGCTTGAACCGCGACGGTCGTGGAATCCAGGCCTCCGGAGAGAAGGGTCACGGCGTAGCTGGGCATGCCTTATTGCCCGCCGGAAAACTCGGCGTATTGGTCAAGGGATTCCCACAGCCGAACCTTGACCGGGGACACCCCGCAAAGCTCGACCACTTTGTTGTAGAGTTCTCTGGAAAGGACTTCGCAAGATGGGTTCTCTTCGTGGAATTGGTAGATCCGGCCTTTAGAGGCAGGCGTCAGACCTTCGATCAACTCAATGTCCCTGCTGTTTACTAAAAATGAGTGGTCCCAGTTGTCGTCGATCCACGCTTTAACCCGGTGCTTCAATTCGGTGAAGTCGAACACCAAACCCTGGGAATCCAGCGTGTCGGATTGCAAGAAGACCTCGGCACGGTAGGTATGGCCGTGGGGAAAGGCGCACTTGCCGTCATAGTCCAGCAGCCGGTGGCCGCTATCGAAGGTCGTTTCGATCCTTACCAGGTACATGCGCCCTTCAGTTCCCGGGATGCTCTACGGTTACCGCGGTGTGTATCCCGCCCCTGACTTTGTAGTCCAGAGTCACTTTCATGCTTCTGGGGTGGCAGAGGGCGACCAGGTCCAACAATATGCGGTTGGCCGCGTGTTCTTGGACTATGCCAACGTCCCGGTAGGAGAGGAGGTAGTACTTCAATGACTTGAGTTCGATGCAGCTTTCGCCGGGGATGTAGGAGATGGTGAGGGTGCCGTAGTCGGGCAAACGAGTCCAAGGGCAGACTGCCGTGAACTCGTCTGTATCTATGTCTACCTGGGTCTCCTGGCCGGGGTATTCGTACCGGAAGGCCAGTAGACACTCGGCATCGATGACCGCTTCCTCGCGGACTAAAACGGGGCGGTCCAGGCTTTCGTATTGCTGTTGAAGTTGGGCGTCTTTCAGTTCCGGAATCGTAGCCACGGGGCCCCCTTTGATATCAGGAAATCTATTGAGGACATGATAGGGGTCTGGCCATGATGGTGTCAAAATTGCCGGGTGGGGGCCATTTACGGCGCGATGCCATCCACGCTCAGCTTTGCCTTGCACACCGGAGTCCGGCAGGCTAACATACATCTGGTTACGAGGCTCCGGTTTACGTAAAGTTTTATTCAAGATTCAAAAAAGATTGTCTGAACTCCGAGCAAGCAATGCCCTATTCTCTAACAGATCTGGACGGCATGTCCTTGGAAGCGGCTCAAGCGCTGCCCTTTGAGGAGCGAGACCGGCTGCTGGACCTGATCATCGCCGCCGGCCGGGGCCAGTCTACCGATGTGGTTTCCTACCGCACCGGCCTTTATGCAGACTATTTCGAAGAAGATCTGACTCGGATGCTGAAGGTTAAGGCCATCAAGGTCCTTTGCCGTGGAACAACTTCTTCCGGGTTCGATGGCCTGCCGGTGGGCGAGAACGACGAGGAGCAATACCGTGCGTGTTTCCGCCACGTCAAGACTCACCTGGACGCCGCCAAGACAAGTTTCAGCCGGGTGGTCACGTTGATCGTTTTCCTGACCAACATGGATAATTGGCTGCTGTTTAACGAAGTATACCGGGAGTTTATCCCAAACCCGCCATGCCGGGCGGTGATCGGGACCACGGGGCTGGCTCAAAAACCGTTGGCGATCGAGATTGTGGAATGCATCGCTTACCGGGTGGCGGAATAGCGGTCAGTATACCGTGATGCGTCGAATTTGCCATTATCGGCAGTAAAGACATTGGAGGGACGAGATGAGCGACTTATCCTTGGCCTATAAAGTCCATAGTTACAGCACCGGTACTCCAGGAAGGGCTATCTGCAACGCTCGCACCCATCACTGGGTGGCCGACGGCAGCGGCGGCGAAATGGTCGGCGCCGGTGAGTTGTTTCTTTCCGGCATCGCGGCGTGCGCGGTGAATATGGTCGAAGGCATAGCCCGGGACGATCAGATAGCCCTGGAATGGATGGACGTCAGCGTGGAGTCCTATCGCGACCCCGCCAAAGATCATGGAGACCTCTCCCTTTACGATGCCATCAGAGTTAACTTTGAGATGTGGGGAGTAGACGACGACCAAGCCCACGAGCTGGTGGAAATCTGGAAACGGCGTTGACCCCTCTACGGTTCGGTCGCCGTGGCGACCCCAGACACCACCGTGGACCTGGTAGCGCACTCGGAGTTTCACCGGTAGCAAGAACCGGGGCCGGAACGCGATCCGCGTTCCGGTCCAGTTTCCGGCGGGGTAGCATCTTATCTGGCGGCCCCAACCGGCCTGCCCAGCCTCCCAGATTTCCCTAGCCGTCTTTGGGTTAGGGAAGATTTGGCTGAAATTCGCGCACTAGGATCCCCTCTCTTTTGCCCTTTGGCATACTCCCTAGCATGCCTTGCTACAATAACAGCAAGAGCCGGCTGTTAACCGGCGATTTTGGCTTGAATCTGGATGGGCTTCAGCGGCCGGGCTGAGGCGCGCCAAAGTCCTTACAGATTCAGGTAGTTGTTTTGCACCCTGAGCGCGGATACTTCAATCCGCCTCTGATTGCGCCGTTATTCCCGGTCTAGCTTTGCGCCCGGCGCCGATCGTCAACCGGTAACAAAGGTCCAGTGGATATCGATATTCCAGCGTTGGCTATGTTAACTGCCCTAGGGGACGGCGATTCAGGGTTATTGCGCGACTTCGCCATCATCATGGCCGTCGCGGGAGGTGCCCTAGTCCTGTGCCGGCAGACTAGGCTGTCACCGATATTGGGCTATCTGGTCGCCGGGGTAGTGATCGGCCCCTCCGCTCTGCGAACGGTGGAAAATCCGGACACGATCGGACTGCTGGCCGACCTTGGATTGGTTCTTCTGCTATTTGGGATCGGCCTCGAATTTGGCTGGCAGCGCATTCGAAGCGTAGGTAGCCGGGTGGTCCTCATCGCTTTGATCGAAATGTCCATCATGTTTGCCCTGGGATTTGAAGTCGCGACCTTGATGGGTTGGAGCGGCACCGAAGGCGTTTTCCTGGGGTCGGCCCTGGCTATAAGCAGTTCGGCCATCTTGATGACCACGCTTCGAGAGTCGGGCCAGTTGCTGCACCAGCGGGGAAGGTTGATCGTAGGAATCCTGGTGGTGGAGGACTTTGCCGCGGTCATGCTGCTTACCGTGCTGACGGGTGTGGCTACCACGGGTACAGCAAATCCGGGGGATATCGGGCTTTTGGCCGCCAAGTTAGCTATATTCGGAGCGGCCGCTTTGGTGTTCGGCGCTCTGTTCGCCCCGCGGTTGATCCACTTCGTCAACCGGTTCCGGTCCGACGAGACCTTGCTGATCACTGGTTTGGCCTTGTGTTTCGGCTTGGCCCTAGCGGCCGAACAATTAGGTCTCTCGGCAGCGGCGGGCGCTTTCCTGATCGGGGCCGTGCTGGGAGATTCCCATCATGCTGAGGAACTCGACCGGATAATGAGTCCGGTGCGGGATATGTTCGCCGCCCTGTTCTTTGTGACTATCGGGATGTTGATCGACCTTTCGGAGGCGGCCCACGTCATAGTGCCGACCATCATCGTTGCTGCCGTTTTTATCTCGGGCAAATTGGTCTCCGACACCATCGGCACGTTGCTGGCCGGTCACGGGGGCCGAATCTCCCTGAGTGTCGGGTTGGGTATGCCTCAGGTAGGTGAATTCTCCTTAGCCATGATCAGAACGGGCGCGGTCTCCGGAACCATCGGCTCTTTCATGTACCCGGTTATAACTGGGGCCACCGCTATCACGGCTTTGATCTATCCTTTCCTGTTTCGGTCGACAGACGTCATCGCCGATTTCATCGACCGCCACTCTCCCAGGTTGATGAAGCAATATGGTGAAAGCCTGGTTCTGTCCCTGGCCGCCCTTCGTACCGCGTTCCATTTCCACAGCCGCAGGGCCAGGCGTATCCAGCGCAGCGGGAGGCTCATTCTTCTGGATCTGGGCATCATCATCGTAATCATCGCTATCGGGACCGCTATATTGAGATTCACCCCCCAGTTGTCCAGTTTGATCCATATCAGGGAAAGTCTGCTTGGACTGGCCATCGGGGGCTCGGTTCTGGCCCTCTGCGTTCCTCCCGCAGTGGGTATCTGGCGGTCTTTGCGCACGTTGACCGAGGGGATAGCCGATTACGTGTTGCCAAGCCACATGAGAACCCCCGACACCTGGGGCGGAGGAAACCTTAGAGTGGTCTTGCGGGACACCATCTTGATCCTAGTGCTGATCCTGCCGGCCATATGGAGTGTCCCCTTCATATCCCATTTGCTGTCCCTTGGCAGCCTTTCAACACCGCTGCCCATCGTGCTCCTGGTGGGATTGGGGGCCGGTTTGGCCGGGGCAACTTTCCAGATTCATCACGTGTTGGTCCGGATGTTTAGCCGCACATTTCTGGGGATGGACGACCCGTTCTCTTTGGAAGATATGGAGCACCGGTATCTGGACGACGATGTTTACGTTTATACCGATGACGGGACCGAACCCGATGAATTACAGGACTCGGATGCTGATCCTGCAGCGGCTCAAGAAAGGTCCGGGGACTGAGGGGGGCGCCAGACCTGGACACAGTCAATCAGATCATCGGCGATTCACAGATGTTACAATGGGTGTTAACTGGCGCAACGTAGTTTTTTGAACATCTACTGCACAACTTGGAGATTTAACCGATGCGAATATGTTCCTTTTTGCCTAGCGCTACGGAAATCTTGTACCAACTGGGTCTGCAAGACCAGCTTTACGGCGTGACCCACGAATGCGACTTCCCGGCGGAAGCCAAGGAAAAACCCAACGTGGTTCACAGCGTGTTCGATGGCATGGAACCCACCAGCGGGGAGATCAGCCGAGTAATCTCTGAGCGATTAGAACAAGGTCTTGGTATCTACGACATAGACCTGGAAGTGTTGTCTGCCGCTCAACCGGACCTGTTGTTGACTCAAGCCATCTGCGAAGTTTGAGCCGTCTCGTCTCGGCAGGTGGCCGAGGTAACCGCGGGATTGGCCAAGCAACCGGAAGTTATCTCCCTGGATCCTCAATACTTGGGGGACATATTAGAAGACATCCGGCGTGTCGGCCGGGCCACCGGCACCGAAGAAATGGCGGAGACTATCACATCCCGGCTGCAGGAACGCATCGACGCGGTGGCGGAACGGGCCTCTCAAGCCAGCAGCAAGCCGAGGGTTTTGCACTTAGAGTGGGTTGATCCGCTGATGTGCGGTGGCCACTGGGTGCCCGAGATGGTGGAGTTGGCCGGTGGAGTCAACTGTTTCGGCGATAAGGACACCGGTTCCTTCCGCATGGAATGGTCTGACGTGGTAGCCAGCCGCCCCGATGTCATAGTGTTCATGCCCTGCGGGTTTGAGGTGAAACGAGGATTAGAAGACGTGCCGATAGTGGCGGCGTTGGAAGGATGGGACTCATTGCCGGCGGTGGAGAACAACCGGGTTTACGTAGTCGACGCCAGCGCTTACACCAGTCGGTCGGGTCCCCGGTTGATAACCGGCTTGGAAATCATGGCGGAGATGATGCACCCGGAGTTGTTTTCGGGGTTGATTCCAGAAGCGGGGGCGACCCGTTTGTACGGGAGCTTGGCTTCGGTTTAGGCAACCGGCAACCCAACTTATGGAATCTTTAGTTGAGCCGCGCCCCTCGGAAAGGGTTTCGTTTGGCGACTTCGGCGGTCAACATCTCGTTCCCCCGGTTCAGCAGGGGCAACAACTTTTCTAACCGCTTGCCGGCATCAGGCAGTTCCAGCAGTTCCTGCTTTACGTCTCTCGGCAGCTCAGTTCCGGAAGCCAAGCTGGAGGCGATGGCAAAGGCCAATGTGACCGGATCACCGGGCACTTCGGCCTGGGCGGTCCATCCGCCAGTGAGGGCGGTCAGATTTCGCAGATAGCCGCCGTAGGCCTCTTTGACTTCTCCGAAAACCGAAGCCGCCAGTTCTCCGGGTTCTTCGGTGAAATACCTGACTTGACCCACCATGTAAGGCACCTGCTGGGTAATCTCCACAACTTCGAACCGCTTTTCTCCCCTGGTCATTATGTTCAATCGGCCCTCTTCCAGCCGCTCTACTTGGACGATACGGGCGGTGGTGCCGACCTTGACCGGCTCGGCCGGCTCTCCAACTTCCTGTCCTTCCTGAATGAGGATGACACCGAAAGGCTCCTCCCGGTCCACGCACTCTCCAATCATGGTTTTATAGCGCTCTTCGAAGATATGCAGCGGCATGGGCATTCCGGGAAACAGGACCACATTAAGGGGAAACAGGGACAGTTGAAGTAGATCTTCGGGCTGGTTCATAACATCGTTGAGTATATTCTCCCGGTCTTGGCAAGACAAGTTTGAGGGAGAAAGAAGGATCACGAGAGAGCGACAATGCTTAGGGCAGGGTAATTTACATCTCCCGCCGCGATAGGCCTATATTTAACACTTTTAGGGGAAGTTGCTATTATATTCAAAGGCGTCATGTCATCCATGATCTACGGGACGCCGACACTATTCCAACCGGCGGATAAATATGGCAATTATTGATAACCTGCTGGTTCAGATCTGGATAGACAGCCTGGTGGCGATGGTTATCCTGGGGGTAATCATATCCGTGTGGGCGGCGTGGCGGACCATCTCCAGGCAGCGCAGCCAGCTTCTGGCGGTGAACACGGAGCTCGACCTACGAATCACCGACCTGTCGACGGAGATCAATCTGCGCCAACAGGCTCAAAGGGAATTGGCCGAGCAGGCCGCAGCTCTGGCCAGAGCCGACGAGATGCAACGCTCACGGCAGCGTATCGTCAGCGCCCAGGAGTCGTTGCGGAAAGAGATTGCCCAACAACTACATGGTTCGGTGCAGAACCGTCTCATTTTCCTTGTGTTGCGGTTGAAACAATTGGAGGCAACCGCCGAACCTAAAGGCGTAGCCTTGGAACTGACCGATCTACGTGAGAAGTTTGAAGAACTGCTGGAGCAAGAGATCCGGTCCATTGTGCACCAACTGTATCCCTATATCCTGCGCCGGGGATTCGTGCCGGCCCTGCAATCCATGGGGGACCAGATTGAATCCGTCATATCAATAGAGATGGACCTGGACCAGGAACTGGTGCGCAAAGAAAGGGCCGATCGGAGTTTGATCCCAGAACAAGCCAAGCTGGCGGCCTATCGAATCGCTGAAGAAGCTTTGACCAACGTGGTGAAACACGCCAACGCAAGCAAGGTCTCGGTGCGGTTGGAGACGCCTTTCGGAGGGTGGTTCAGGCTGACGGTTCAAGACGATGGGCAAGGGTTCGCTGTGGAAGAATCCTTGGGGGCATGGGCATCGTGGGAATGCGCGACTACGCCGAGGCCATCGGCGGGGAGTGCGTCATTCTGGGGGCTCCTGGCAAAGGGACGCAGGTTACCGCTACTCTTCCCCTTGTAATACTTGAGAAAGAATTTCCAGAGACAGCTTTGCTTTCGGAATAAACGCGGCGGCGCCTTCTTCTCTGGCCAGGCGCTCGTAGCCCTTTCCAGTATGTGCGCTGACGATGATGACTTGGACTGCGGGCACCTGTTCCCGCAGAATCCTCACTACCTCTAGGCCGTCTCCATCTGGCATGTCCACGTCGGTGATTACCAGGTCCGGATTCAGGCTTCCCACCAGCTTGACGGCTTCCGACCCGGTCTGAGCCTCCCCGACCACTGTGAACTGGCTGCTTTCCTCTAACAAAGAACGCAGCCAGTTGCGGAACTCACCGGCATCGTCGGCGAGAACAACTCGGTAAACGCCGATTCGGTCTGTGGCCAGAGTTCCTCCTCCTTTCCATGCGGTGTCCGGCAGTTAAACTGCCAGCAAACGATCAAGTTGGCCAAACGGTTTCCCCTGATTAAAGGGCGACGTTAGGAATCTCCCAAGTAGACCAGGATAGCCTTTACCCGGGAATGAACGCCCTCTTCGCCAGGAATCTGCAAAACTTGATAGATGACATTGATATAGGTTTCAACCGATTTTTCAGTCAGTGTCAGCCGTTGGGCTATAGATGTGTTGTTGAATCCTTGGGCGATCAACTCCAACACTTGCCGATGCCTAGGAGTCAGCTTGGCCGCTGAGGAGCCCCGCTTGGGTTGCAGGCTCTCCACAACCTCAGGGTCCAACACCACCATGCCGTCCACACTGCCCTGAATCGCCCGTAGCACCGAAGCCATGTCTGGGACATTCTGTTTCAACAGATACGCCCAACCGTGGGTCTCGCTCAAAGGGAGGCTGGAAACGTACCGGCGGTCCTTGTGGACGGAGAGGATGACGATTCCAGTGTCCAGCCGCCTCTCCTTGATCTTTAGTGCGGCATCTATGCCGTCCATCTCGCCCGGAAGCTCGATGTCCATTATCACCGCGTCAGGATTCTTCTCGGCGGCCATCGCTACGGCGGATTCGCCATCGGTAGCCACCCCAACGACGTCAAGCCCCGGCTCCGCGTCAAGGGTATGGCGCAGCATCTCACGGAAAAGAGGTTCGTCCTCGACTATGAGTATCTTTAGCGGATCCAAACCATACTCCGCATAAATCTCCGGTCAAGTCTCATTGGATTTGGGAGCTAAATTCCCACATCGCGCTCATTATGACAACGGCCCATAGTCGTGTCTACCACATGGAGTTACCCCTATCCATCATCGTGCTAGCCCGTGGCGGGTAACGGGAAAACAGTATGTCAAAAACCGGGAGAAGCACGATGCCCCGCGGGAAGTTGCGGCGGTACCATTTCTTCAGTTGGCCTCGCAAGGCAATAAATCTGGCAGCAACCGAAGAAAAAGGAGAATTGAAATGGAACGGAAAAGATTCGCATCACCAGGGGATTTAAGGGCAGACCAAAGAGGAATCACCGGCCTGGAAACGGCCATCGTGCTCATCGCGTTTGTCGTCGTGGCGTCGGTGTTCGCCTTCGCCGTCCTCAGCACCGGACTGCTCAGCTCTGAAAAGAGCAAAGAGACGGTATTGGGAGGCCTAGAGGAAACTTCGTCGACACTGAGCATTCGGGGCGACATCGTAGGTGACGCCAATGCGGGCAAGACGGCCATCGATACCGTCAAGTTCACCCTGACCAGCGCCGCCCAAGCCGCGGATGCGGTGGATCTTTCCAGCACCGGAGTGGTGATCACATATTTAGACTCGGACCAAGCTCTGAACTGCACTAATGGCTCGGGATCAGGTTCATCCTATTGTTTCTGGACCACGAGCTGGATCATCGGCTCCGGGGACTTGGTTGACCCGGGGGAGCAAGTGGATGTGACTGTCGACCTGTCTAACATGACACCGGTCCTAGGCCTGAAGAAGGAATTCACCATACAGGTAAAGCCCAATAAAGGAGCGGTGGTCATCGTGAATCGGACCACGCCACCGGAATTCAAAGCGATCCAAGCTCTTAACTGAGCAGGACGGCCTGGGGAAAATGCCAGTTCATGTCGCCGTAATTTGATCGATCAGGGAGTTTGAATCAGAAACCATGAAGAATCTATTAGATCAACGATTGATAAAATCAGCAAGGCTACACAGTGACCAGCGAGGGATCACCGGCCTAGAGACAGCCATCGTTCTCATCGCCTTCGTTGTAGTCGCCTCGGTGTTCGCCTTCGCCGTCCTCAGCACCGGGCTTCTCAGCTCGGAAAAGAGCAAAGAAACTGTATTAGGAGGCTTGGAGGAGACTTCGTCGACCATTAGCGTAAGAGGCTCGGTTATCGGGGACTCCAACACGGCTAAGACTTTCATCGATACCGTCAAGTTTACTCTGAGCAGTGCCGCCCAGGCATCCGACACGGTGGACCTGTCCACCACCGGTGTGGTGGTTACCTACCTGGACCAAGACCAAGCTATCAACTGCGAGAACCCCCAGAGTTTTGACGGCGATGCCGACACCGCCGAATGTTCATGGTCCACCAGTTGGGTTATCGGCTCCGGAGACCTGGTGGACCCGGGCGAACAAGTGGACATGACGGTTACTCTGACCAACCTGTCCCCGTTACTGCCTAAGAGCAGGGAATTCACGATTCAAGTTAAGCCGAACAAGGGTGCAGTGGTCATCGTTAATCGGACCACACCGCCAGAGTTGAAAGCCATCATGGAGCTTTATTAGGCTTACCCGCCGATCGGAGCCAACCGTGTCATTGGAAGAGATTAATCTTCCCCCGTCCGTCCCCCGGATCCTTCTAGGACCGCCCTCTTCTGGAGGGACCGGGGAGGGATGAGCAGGCGGCGCCAAGAGATCGAAACGTCATTGCCAAGAAGACCGCCGGTGAGAAAGCCCTCCTCACCGGCGGTCTTTTGCGCGTCTTACCCGAAAGCTGGTGGGGCCTTTTTGCCGCCTTGCCCAACGCAAGTATTCGGACATCTGAAGGTTGGCGCGGATCAGGTCTATGGAGTGTAGCTCCTTGGCCAACGTGGTTTCGGAGAAGAGGGCGTGTAGTTGCCGGTGACAGGTGGGACAAAGCTTGGCCTTGGGTCCAAACCGGCCACCCTTGGCGCGGGGGACCAAGTGGTGCACCGTGTACCGCTCTGCGTCTCTCGCGCATAGCTCGCAAGCGGCAGACTGGCCGTTGTTGCCGGTCTTCCCATCCATGGATCGATCGGGATCGCGCATGATGGAACCGGCTACTCTTGCCCCGGCTGTTGTAGCAACCGCCAACTGGGCAAATCCACTCTCCATTCGTTTTCTTCAAGCAGCATGGGCACTATCAAACCGGACATCATGCGGCCACTGGAAACCTGGCTTTCATCGCCGGTCATCCCGAAGGGAAGAAAGGCGAAGGCATGGTCGTCATCCAGGTAGGTTGTGGGAGCCACGCCCAACTCGGTTAGGTCTTCCAGTGGCCACAGTCTCAGGATGGTGGTCCGGAAATCTTCCATCATCGAGGGGCGGCGGGGATGCGAGGAATCGTAGGCGGCCCGGTAGGCCTCTTGCATATCGATGTCGTTTCGGGTGGCCCAGACCCCCATGCGCATGCCGCGGGTTTCCTTGGATAGCAGGGACCAGGCTAGGTCCATCAGATTGTCCCGAATAGCTTCGGCGAATACTCCGGCCCGGTTGCCGCATTCGTCAGGCTGTTGGCTTCTCTTCTCGCCGGGAATTTTCATGCGCCTTCCATCGTGTCGCAGCTCCCTTGAGGTTCGGTTGGGTTGCGGTTAATCGCCGGAATCACCGTCAAATTATCGGATGCCGATTGATGGCGTCCGGTGCTTACCATCCGACGGCATATCCGTCCCGCCGGGGGTCGGCGGCTCCGTGCAATGCTCCGTTGTCTTGGTCCACCTCGATCATAACCTCGCTGCCCGCGGCCAGCCAGGGACCCAAGACATTTAACGTGTGGCCGCGATTCTCCAATTCGGTTCTAAGCTCGGGAGAAAACCGGCTTTCCATGAGCAATTCGTTCTCGCAAGTATGAGGGAAATTGGACTCCGTGGGGCTTTGGGTGTTCCGCCAGCGGGGGGCTTCCACGGCTTCGGCGACGGTCATCCCGAAATCCAATAAGTGGGTGATTACCTGTAGGTTGGTCTGCACCTGCGTGTCGGCCCCCGGGGTGCCGCAAACCAGCTTTAACTGCCCCAATGAGGTTTGGGACGCGGCGCCCGGACCGGAAGATTCGGGTGGGGCGAACACCATAACCGGATTCATGGTGTGCCGGACCCGCTTGCCCGGTTGCAGGCAGTCAACGTGGTCTTCTTCCAGGTGCCAGTAGGTCATGCGGTTGTTGAGCAATATCCCTGTGTCTCCGGCGATAATGCTGGACCCCCAGGCGCTCTGGATGCTTTGTAGTTGGGATACGGCGTTGCCCCACCGGTCCACCACCGCAAAGCAAGTGGTGTCTTCCTCTCCATCGCCCCCGGTGACCACCGGAACTGCTGTCTGACGAGGTTTCGCCGTTTGGAATTCCCAAGGGTTTCCCGCGGAAATCTCCTGGGCCGCCCGGCTGGGGTCGATTAATTTGGCTCGTTCTTTGGCGTACTCTTTGGAAAGTAGGCCCTCGATAGGAATGTCGGTATAGTCAGGGTCGGCCATGTAGGCCTCCCGGTCGGCGAAAGACAGTTTCTTGGCTTCGACCATAAGATGGATCGATGCGGCCGTGTTGCAGCCCAGGGCCTGCAGGTCGAACTGTTCGACCAGGTTCAACTCTTGGAGAAGTATGTGGCCGCTGGAGTTGGGCGGCGCTTCGTAAATTACGTGACCCCGGTAGGTGGTGGAGATCGCTTCCTGCCAGCGGCTGTGGCAATCGGCCATATCTTTCATGGTCAAAATTCCGCCCTGATCCTGGCTGAATGCTACGATAGCCCGTGCGATGGCTCCTTCATAGAAGGCCTCCCTACCGCCGTCGGCCACGGCTTGGAAAGTTCTGGCGAGGTTTTGCTGGTAAAGTATCTCCCCTGGACGTAGGGGCCGTCCGTCTATGGTGAACACAGCTTTGGAGGTGGGGAACTGGCGCAACAAAGAGTCGGCGGCGATGGCGTTGGATAACACGCGGCTGGTGGGAAAGCCGTTGGCCGCCAGATCTATCGCGGGGGCCAAGACTTGGCCCAATGAGATGACGCCGTATTTCTCGTGAGACGCCAGCCAGCTATCCAGTAAACCGGGCACGGATACGGAAAGGATGCCCTTCGTCGGGATTCCCTCAGGCAAGTAACGCTCACGGGTTGCCGCGTAGGGGGCCGCTCCGGTTCCGTTGCAGATCTCGATGCGGTCCGACTCTTTCCAGTGGACCATGATGAACCCGTCGCCGCCGATGCCCGACATCAGCGGTTCCACCACGTTCAGCGCCGCGGCGGTGGCGATGGCGGCGTCCACGGCGTTGCCTCCTTGTTGCAATATGGAGATTCCTGCCTGCGAGGCCAGTGGATGGCCCGAAGAAACCATACCGTTGCGCCCCATGACCACCGGCCTATGGGACTCAAAATTCACACTGTGTGGTGACTGGGCCATCGGTTGCCTCCTGGTGATTATGGTCGAAATTCGAACTGAATAGAGGGGAATTAATCCAGGCGAAATTCAATCAGGATTATCCTTTGGTCCGGCAGGCAGTCAAGCGAGGAATCATTCGGCTGATCCTTGGATAGGACGTACTGCCCTCGATTGGCGATGAGGTTGCGTAGACAAAAAAAGAACCGCCCAGATGCATCTGGGCGGTTCTAAATCATAACTTAGTTCAATTTTGAGGAACTAATGTCCGCCGCAACCGCCGCTACCGCAGCCACAACCACCGCCGCCACTGCCACAGCCACAACTGCCACTACCACAACCACCGGCGCTGGCAAACATCGGGTTGTTGATTACGAACCCAACCTGTCCGCCGAAGTTCTCCACAAAATCTATGGTAGCTTCCTCAAGAAATGGAACGCTGTCAGCGTCCATCAACAGGTTGACTCCGTCCAGAGTCAGGACCGTATCGTCGGCCTGGGTCTCCTTTTCCATGGTCAACATGTACTGGACACCACCGGATTCTGCAGGCATTGCGATAACTCGCAGGGAGCTATCGGTTTCCCCTTGTTCTTCCATGACTTCCTTGAGTTTCTCTATGGCTAATGTGGTGACTTCCATTTAATTTCACGCTCCTTGTTATTGAACCAAGTAGCGAATCACGCTGTAGGATTGGCTAAACAAGGCTATCACAAGGGTAGATATGAGTCAACGATTGTAACACCCGATTAACGTAGATTCGGCTGGTGTTCGATCTGAGATTCAGAGATTCGACGACCTGCCCCATTTGATCGCTGCCACTGACTGGCGATTCAAGTTTCGGTCAGTGTCACTGTTGTGTTGACAGCCTGGAATCCCCCTCTCTAATCTCGATATCAACAAGTTAACCGGGTTGGCAGCCAGGCCAACGGGCCATATTTTTCGGAAGGGACAGACCCCGACGTGGATCTGTCCCTTTCTTCGTTGGTCTGGCGGCGCATCCCAAATCAGCGGGAGGTGAAACATTGACGGGGACAGGCTTGGGGCTGTGGGAACGAGAGAGGCTGCTGGAGGCGCTGGACGCTTACCAGAGAGGCCTGAGCGACGCCCCACTCTTACACAAATGGACGGAAAGCCAGGCGGGCATCAGCGAGAACGAAGACGGCCTGGCGATGCCCTTCGTAATCTCCACCGACGAGGTTGATCGCCACGGCGACGTAATAATGGCGTAAGGATGGCGCCTGGACGCCTATCGGAACAACCCGGTGTTTTTGTGGGCTCACGAATACGCCCGCCCGGTGATCGGCCGCGCTGTCGAGGTGTGGCAAGAGCCTCACAGACTTCTGGCCAAGATAAATTTTGCCCCCACCGAGTTCTCCCAGGAAGTCGCCATGCTGTACCGCACCGGATATCAAAAGGGTGTGTCGGTGGGATTCAAGCCCCTTCGTTATGAAGAACGGCGGGATGAGAAGACCGGAGCATTTCTGGGGATACGTTTCCTAGAGCAGGAACTGCTGGAGACCAGCGCGGTTCCCGTTCCGGCAAATCGAAACGCCTTACGACGTGCTCTGGACCAAGCTCCTGTGGTGGGTGAGTACTTGCGCCTGGTCGACGCCATTGGAAATGCAGCCGAGGCCCCATCAAGCAACATAAATCGGGCCGCTGTTTGTGTGCATGAGGGGATCTGGCCGGAGTTGGCCGCCCGAGTGGACGACATTAGCAAATTGATCGGAGAGTTAGCACAGATGCTGGAGGAAGCGGACCAGTTTGGCGAACCGGGGGAAGCCATGGGGCAACTGGACCAGGTGCTATCGCTGATTCGGCAAGCCCGCGCCTAGAAAACCAACGTGACGAAATACCGGGTTCGGTCCCGGGACCCGGCGCCAAGGCAAAAAACCAGCATTCTTGGAGGTTAATATGACCATCGCGACTCAAGACCTAGACCTGATCAAACGGGAAGTGGCTTCGATACGGGAGTATTACCAGTCCCGAATGGACGCTGAAATTCCGCCTATAAAAGAGGAAGTGGAACGGGTTGGCGCCCAACTTGCCCGGGTACAAGATATGTGGCGTGAAGGGGAAAAGCGCGCCATCCTATCCAAGTTCGCCGGCGGTGACCGGGCACGGGTGCCCTACGGCAAGTATACCGGGCTAGACCCCTTGGACATGGCCTGCGTCCGTAGCCTGCTCAAAGCCCAGCTAAGAGAACCCTCCGGCCTGAACTCTCGCATGTTGGAGGACTGGCAAAGCAACATAAAAGCGGCCATGGACTCCACCTCGGCGGGGAGCGGTGACGAACTGGTAGATACCCAGGAAGCACGGGCACTGTGGGACGACGTCAATCTGGAAACCGCCGTGGCCCCGTTGTTAAACACCATTGAAATGCCCAGTAACCCGTTCCAGATTCCCCTCCAGTTGGGCGCGGTTAACTGGTTTCCCGGCACGGAGAATGTGGCCACCAAGAGCACGACCTTGGCCACCGCCCGCCAAACTCTGACCGCTTACGAGCTGGTAGCCGAGGTCCCCGGTCCTACGACCTGGACGAAGATGCCGTCATCGCCATGATGGAGGAGCTGCGGCGAGGCCTGCTGCGGAACGCCCGGGAAGTCATTGACGACGTTCTTCTCAACGCCGATACCACCACGACCAACAACATCAACGCCGACGGAACCACCATCACGACCACCGACGCCGGCAAAGGCCATTGGTTGGTGGGCTTCGACGGTCTGCTACATCTGCCTTTGGTCGACAACACCAGCCAGGTCAACGACCACAACGCCGCGGTCTCCGACGACATGTTCAACGAAGTCCGGGCCAAGCTAGGAAAGTATGGGGTCCGTCCGTCGGAG
>Ga0207966_1000945_pt1 | contig 16323 bp, 13 predicted proteins | sample Knorr_S23_td_NAD_FD_185611 | JGI IMG/M metagenome (GOLD analysis project Ga0207966, IMG submission 185611) | Marine microbial communities from Southern Atlantic Ocean transect - Knorr_S23_td_NADW_ad_2500m_LV_B (SPAdes) (version 2) | ecosystem: Environmental > Aquatic > Marine > Oceanic | place... | reverse complement strand
GGGGTTTTGGTCTGCGACGGCTGTGGACAGCCCTTTCACGGCATCACCAGTGGTTCCAGAGGTAGACAGTCTCCACGCATGACCCATAGCTGGCACCGTTGTCCCATGCGACCCAGCTCCGTGGGAGCCGCCAAGGTAGAGCAAGAATTCGCAGACCAGGTCCTGGCCTGCGTGCAGCTGGACGGTGACTGGCGCCAGACGGTCCTTAAGGCCCTGGCGAACCAAGGCCCTCGGCCAGACCACAGCCTGGATGTCAAAAGGATAGAGTCGGCCCTGGCAAACCTCCGGAAACAACACCTCTGGGGAGCTATAGATGATGGAACGTTCAAGGCAGAGCACCAGGTCCTGCAACGACAGGTGAAGAGCATCCAACCTTCTTCTCCTCAGCTCATGATGCCAAACCTTGACCGGGCTTCCAGGTTGTTGCAGGACCTGCCGGCGCTTTGGAACCATCCAGGAGTGACACCAGCGCAACAGCGGGGACTGGCCCGGGAGGTGTTCCAGGAGGTACGCTTGAGAGAAGGCCGGCTGGTCGCGGTCAGACCCAGGCCCAGATACGCACCACTTTTTGCCTATGCGCTATGGCGTCAGCATGTTGCAGGTGGTGCGCGTTCATCCTGAGCCCGTCGAAGGATGCGCATAAGCCATGCCCACCGTCGAAACCTGACCCAACCTCAAGCCGTGGTTCGACAGGTCCGATTTCATCAAGACTCTCGACTCCGGTCGGAGCTCACCATGAGCGGCGGGTCGGTCGCCCTAGGTTCTTGAAAGCCCCCGAGTCCCTATTTCTTGCCGAACAGCCTGGCGAAGAACCCGGGCTTCTTGGCCGCAGGCCCACTAGCCGCTGGCCTCTCGGGCATGCGATGCCCATGACTGTGACCGCCGGGTCCGTGGTCGTGGTCCCCGTGATTGTCGTGATCATCATAGTCGTCGTGGGAGTCATGGCTTTCTTGAGCGCCGTGGTCGTGACCCTCATGGTCTCCATGGTCATGGCCTTCATGATTTTCGTGGTCGTGGCCCTCGTGTTCGTCGTGGGCTTCAGACAGATACTTCTTTGGCTCTTTATCGAAGGCCACTTTGCAGCCCGGCGCGCAAAAGTAGTAGGTCGTGCCATTGTGTTCACTCTGACCGCCAGGCGGGTTGTCGGTATCCACATCCATCTGGCAGATCGGGTCGATCGCTGTAGCCATTCCATTTCCTCCGATTAATTTCCTCTAATGCAGAATTAGGTGAGTCGGCTAGGCGCGTTAGACCTTGGCCCGGCGCATCCTCAGGGAATTTGTCACCACCGTTACCGAGCTGAAGGCCATCGCCAACGCAGCCAGGGCCGGATTCAAGAAGCCCTGCGTGCCGAAAAAGAAGTCCAGGCTTCCGGGCACGCCGCCAATGCCCTGGAAGACGGGATACAGGATCCCAGCAGCCACGGGGATCAGCATCACATTGTAAAAGAAGGCCCAGAACAGGTTTTGTTTGATGGTGCGGATGGTCTGACGGCTCAGTTCCAAAGCTGTAGCCACCCCGTTAACATCGCTCCGCATCAGGGTGATATCCGCCGACTCCATTGCAACGTCGGTCCCACTGCCCATGGCCAGGCCAACATCGGCCTGGACCAGCGCCGGTGCGTCGTTGATGCCGTCGCCGACCATCGCCACTACCCGGCCCTCGGCCTGCAGCCTCTTGATCACTGCGGCCTTGTCCTGGGGCAGTACTTCAGCTTCTACGTGTTCCACGCCCAATTCGCGGGCGATGGCCTGGGCTGTCTGAACGTTGTCTCCGGTCAGCATCACCACGTCAAGATTCATGCTCCGTAATTTGGCCAGTCCCTCAAATGTCTCTGGTTTCAGGGTGTCGGCCACGGCGATCAGCCCTATTGACCGGCCGTCATAGGCCAGGAATATGGGTGTTTTGCCCTGGGCCGCCAGCGCTGACGCCCGTTCCACCAATCCGTTCAATTGGACTCCCGAGTCGTTCATCAACGCCTGATTGCCGAACATGACCAGGCGGCCGTTAACCTGGGCTGAGATTCCCCGGCCCGGGATAGCCTGGAACTCAGACACGGACTCCAATTCCAGTCCCCGGCTCTGCGCTTCAATGACTATCGCCTCACCCAAGGGATGCTCGGATCCTCGCTCGGCTGAGGCAGCCAGGAACAGAAGCTCCTGTTCTGAAGTCCCAGACGCGTCAGAAACCACTAGGTCGGTCACAACCGGCTTTCCGGTGGTGAGAGTGCCGGTCTTGTCCAAGACCACTGTATCGACCTTGTGAGCAATCTCCAGGGCTTGTGCCTGCTTGATCAGCACCCCGTGCTCAGCGCCTTTGCCGGTACCCACTATGATGGCCGTTGGGGTGGCCAGTCCTAAAGCGCAAGGACAGGCGATGATCAAAACTGACACCAGTACCAGGATCGAGAAAGTCAGGACTGGGGCGGGTCCCAGCAGCATCCAGAACGCAAAGGCGGCCAAAGAAGCGATTATCACCGCCGGCACGAAGTAGGAGGCCACTTGGTCGGCCAGCCGTTGGATCGGCGCCTTGGAGCCCTGGGCCTCTTCCACCATGCGGATTATCTGGGCCAGGACCGTCTCGCCGCCCACCTGGGTGGCTTCGAAATATAAAGCGCCGTTGGAGTTCATCGTTGCGCCGTAGACCTTTTGACCGGGGACTTTTTCCACCGGCATGCTTTCGCCGGTGAGCATCGATTCGTCCACCGCCGAATAGCCGTCCGTCACCAAGCCGTCCACCGGTAACTTCTCTCCTGGGCGCACCAAGACGGTGTCGCCGATGACAACTTGGTCCACCAGTATGTCTATCTCCTCACCGCCGCGCACTACCCGCGCCGAGGTGGGCCGCAGACCGATCAGCCGTCTTATAGCCTCGGAGGTACGGCCCCGGGCTCCGGCCTCTAGGAACCGGCCCAGCAGGATAAGAGCGATGATGATGGCCGCTGTGTCGAAATAAACCTTGGCCTCGATACCGTTGTCAGCCAGCACCCCAGGGGAAAAAGCATCCAGCAAGACCACGACAGCGCTGTAAACATAAGCGACCGTAGTGCCCAGGGCGATAAGGGTGTGCATGTTGGAGGTTCCATGCCGCAAAGCGCCCAGTCCGGAGGAGTAAAAGTTGGACCCGGCCCAGAATTGCACCGGTGTCGCCAGCGCCCATAGCAGGAAGGGATAGAAGCCTTGTCCCATGAAGCTGGAAACCCAAGGAAAGGCATCAAAGGTACCCAGGAACAGGAGTATCGCGCCGGTCCCGGCAAATATCAGGCGGTTGCGCAGCTCACGGATCTCTTTAACCTTGGAGAGCCTTTCCAGTTCCCTTTCCTGGTCCCCCGAGTCGTTGAAGCATTCCACACGATAACCAGATTCTTCCACCGCTTTCTGTAGGTCGGCAAGCTCGGCGATGCCAGGCACAAATTCGACCGTTGCCCTCTCCACGCCCAGGTTCACGTCGGCCTGAGCAACTCCAGGCACGCCGCGGAGGGCGTTCTCGATATGGCTAACACAGGCCGAACAGGTCATTCCACCGATGTTCAGCGACGCCGTTTGGGTGCCGAGTTTATATCCTGCCCCGAAGACGGCGTCTTGTATCACCTGGAACGGAACCTCGGAGGAATCGAATTCCACCAGAGCTTTTTCCGTGCCCAGATTGACCGATGCCTCCAGCATGCCAGGAACGTCCATAAGGGCGTTCTCGACGTGACCCACGCAGGCGGCGCAGGTCATACCCTCAACGGGCAGGCTGATTTTCTTGATGCCTTTATCTGTTGTCGCCATTTTTATAGTTCCAATTACCGGCCGGCCTGCTCGCTCAACAGTTCCAAGCCGCTCAATCCTTTGATGCGGACCGTTTCGCCGAGGTGTGTTCCGCGCGTGCTATGCACCATCGGCAAAAATGAGATTTCCTTTGGAGGCGCTCTGACGTAGCTTTTTTAGGTCGGCATACTCTGGGGAGTTGTACCATTCTTTGACCCGATTGATGCTCTCGAACTCGAGCACCACCAACCGCTTTGGAACCCAGGACCCCTCAAAGACCTCGCCGGAGGCCCCACGGATCAAATAGGTGCCGCCGAACGCCGCCACTGTGGCAGGAACACCTGCCGCATACTTGGCGTAGGTCTCCGGGTCAGTTACTTCGATGTCTCCCACCAGATAGCCCGGCGTTCCCGTCCCTCTACCTTGGGCGAGTGGCTCGACGCCCTCCGCGACCAGCAACGTCCCCGTGGACGCGCTCTGTCGCAGTTTGGTCAGCTCCTTATACTCATCCGAGTAGTACCAACTCTTGATGGTGTCTACGTCTTTATACTCAGCCAGCACAAACCGCTTCGGGTTCCAATCGCCTTCGCATGGCTCACATTTGTCGGGTCCCCGCACCAGGTATCTGCCGCCGAACGCTCCGCTGCTTGCGGGCACCAGGCCGGCGTATTTGGCAAATGTGTCTGGGTCGGTGACATTTATGTCTCCGATTACGTATGCGGACATTTTTTACTCTCCGGCAATCATTATTTAGTCGAAAGGATGTACAGGTCCTTGAGCTCTTCCACAATCTCTTCGGCGCGTCCCGACTGGATACCTTCCACCACACAGGATTTCAGGTGTCCTTCAAGCAACAGGCTCTCCATCTTCTCGATGGCCCGGCGGACGGCGTAGGTCTGCTTCAGAACATCAACACAGTATTTGTCCTCATCCAGCATCTTCCGGATGCCGGCTAGATGGCCTTCGATATAGCTCATCCGCTTGAGGGCGTCTTGTTTAACTTCGGAAAACATTGCGGTTCCTCCTAACCCATACCCCCTGGGGATGGGTTTACGCTTCAAATACTACGGCGTAAAAACTGGCTTGTCAAATTTGCAGCTCGGATATGTTAGGCTGACCCAATCTGCTAATCAAAGCGGGATGGAGCAGCCATGGACGCCCATGGATTCTGGGCGGCGTTGAAAGGACGGGGACTGAATTTCTTCTCTGGAGTCCCCGATTCCACATTCCAGAACGCCTACAACCTCATGGTGGAAGACCCGGACATCCGCTACATCCCGGCGGTGCGGGAGGACGTGGCCTTGGGCATTGCCAGCGCAACGTATTTCACGGGGGGGTTGGGCGGCGTCATCATGCAGAACTCCGGTGTGGGTAACCTGGTCAACCCCCTGACATCGTTCAACCTGATGTATAGGATTCCAGCGGTTCTCATCGTGGGATGGCGCGGTTACGGCGGACCGCCCAACGACGCACCGGAACATTGGATCATGGGCGCCAAAACTCCAGAGTTCTTCAAACTGATGGAGGTCCCATACGAGATCCTGGAACCGGATAACCTCGAAGCCGCTCTGGACCGTCTCCTGGCCAACATCAGAGAACGTTCAGTACCCGGTGCACTGCTGGTCCGCTCCGAGGTTATCACATGATCGCCCGTTACCAGGCCATCGAGAGAATCTTGTCGCACGTCCAGAGCAACGACCTCGTGGTTAGCACCACGGGCATGATCTCCAGGGAACTGTTCTCCCTCGACGACCGGCCGGGAAACTTCTACATGATCGGATCGATGGGTCTTGCCTCGGCTATGGGACTGGGTCTGGCCATCCAGGCGCCTCACAAGCGGATATTCGTGCTGGAGGGGGACGGAAGCGCCCTCATGAGTCTGGGAACACTCCCCCTGATCGCATCGGAAGGGCCACCGAACCTGGTGCACGTCATCTTGGACAACGAGGTCTATGAGTCAACCGGCGGCCAAACCTCGATCAGTTCCAGGTTCGACCTAGCCCAGACGGCCGCCAGCGCCGGTTATCCCTGGACGCGCCGGGTAGATGGCATCCAAGAGCTGGAATCTGCCCTAATGAAAGCGAAAAACACCAGCCATCTCAGCCTGATCCTAATCAAAGTCGGCATCGCCCCCGTAGAGGGCATACCCCGTGTCTCCCACACGCCGGAAGAGATACGCGACCGGTTTAAAACGGCAGTCCAGTCCTAGGCAGGGGCGGACTCATGGTTAGTAGGTCGCTGATAACAGCATCTGTGGGCGTCATGGTCCTGGCAGGGGCTTGCGGAAGAGAAACCTCTGCTCCGGAGAAACCGGCTAGCCGGTCAACCGAATCGCCCACGGCGATACCCACCTCCGAGCCAACCCATACACCCGCGGCAATAATCGGCCCCAATGAAGCTTGGGTGCACTACGACGTCGCCATCCGCATAGAACCGGGTATCCCGCTGGCGTTCTAGGTCCGAGGCAACGCCCTTTACGGGTTGGGCCAGTTCCAGCTAGCGATACGGGACTACGATAAAGCCCTACGCCTCGACCCAAGGTTCGTGCTAGGCGACCGCATTCGGGGACTTGCTCTTAACGAACTGGACCAGCACATGCAGGCCGTCGAGAACTACGACCAGGCCATCAACCTGTCCTCCGACTTCACGCACGCCTTCATCGGACGCACACTGGCCCACGCCGCTCTCGGCAACGACGCCGAAGCTCAACAGGATACAGACCGGGCCGTTGAGCTTGGCGCCAACCGAGAGCAGATGGAAGCAGGGTTAGCGGAGATTACAGAGCAGCGGTAGCGGCTACCCCTCGTACTCGACCATCGCCGCCGAGCACGGTCTGTTGAAGCCTAAGGACGAGGAGTAGCTAGGCTAAACCACGTACCCGTTCCGCCGGTCCCAGTCCACCGCTTCCTGGCTGCGCTCTGACGGGTCGCCGTAGCCGCCGCCGCCGGACGACAGGCAGTAAACGTGGTCGCCGGGGTTGACCACTACCTCGGTCTCCTTGGAGCCCAAAGGCCGCTCAGAACCGTTGGAGAGTATCTTGTAGTCATGGGGCAGACCGTGTTCGCCGTGGAATAACCCGAAGGGCGGCACCACAATGCCGTCGCCGGCCGTGTTCAACAGCGCCGGGCCCTCGCCTTGGTAGACCAAGTCGCAGATTCCGCCCAGTCCGCCTCGCCAGGCTCCCTTACCGCCTGAGTTGGGCCGCATTTCGTGTCTGCGAATGAAAAAAGGGAACCGCTCTTCTGTGACTTCGATGCTGGGACTGCGGATTCCGCCAGCCACGTTCACCTCGCCCACGTTGGGCCAGCCGTCATAGCCGTGAGCCGCGCCGCCGCCGCCGCGAGCAAGAAAGAAGTGCCAGATGAATTGGCGTCCCGTGCGCGGGTCTTTGCCGGTGATGGCATAGCGCAACCGACGCGAAAACCCGGCGTTGACCGACTTTGGCACCGCCTGGGATAACGCTTTGAATATCGCCTCGACGATCTCCTCAGCGCAGTGGTTGGTGCTCATGCACACGGGGGCCGGGGGGTTAGCGTTCACGATGAGCCCCTTTGGGGCGATGATGTCTACCGGCCGCATGGAGCCCTCATTCTTGGCCACGTCTGCCGGGGCCACATACATGATGGCGGCGTGGGCAAGGGAGCGGGTGTTGGCGTAGGCGCTGTTGATGAATCCCGTGACCTGGGGACTGGACTCACCAAGGTCGATGGCCATGGAATCTCCGGCTATGGTCACCTTGGCCCGGATTGGTATCAGCTTGTTTTCAAAGCCATCATCGTCCACCAAGGATTCTCCGTGGTAGACGCCGTCGGGCCATTCAGATATGAACTGCCGCACCTGACGTTCGGTGGCGGCTAAAATCTCCGACACGGCAGCCAACAGCCGGTCTGCGCCATAGCTCTCCAGCAGGCCGTCAATCCGTTGGGCGGCGATCATCACCGAGCCGATCTGGGCGTTCAAGTCGCCTAGGAAACTTTCTGGCTGGCGAACGTTGGCCGAGAGCATCTGCAAGACATCGTCCCTAGGCACGCCCTTGTTATACAGTTTCAAGGGCGGAATTCGGATGCCCTCCTGGAATATCTCAGTGGCGCGGGGATTGTAGCCACCGTGGGTGCCGCCGCCCACATCGCTGTGATGGGCGCGGTTCACGCCATAAAAGAGCAATCGCCCTTCATGAAAGACAGGCTTGATGATCGTGATATCGGGCAGGTGGCTGCCGCCGAAATAAGGATCGTTCAGGATGAACAGGTCGCCTTCTGACATGGTGTCACCGAAGTAGTCCCGCACTGCAGCTCCGGCCACGGGCAGCGCGCTGACGTGCACTGGGATGCCTTCACCTTGGGCCACCAATTGGCAGTCGGCGTCCAAGATGGCGGTAGAGAAATCGCGGCTGGAGTTTAGAATCTGGGACATGGCGGTCCGGAGCATCACCTCGGTCATCTCCAGGGCGATTGACTCCAACCGGTGCTCGACCACGGCTAGGGTCACCGGGTCAGGCCGGTCTGCAGCCGCCGCGGTCGCCACCGTGCCTGTTTCAGACTCCAGTGAAACCAGCAACTCGATGCCGCCGTACGGGTCGATATTAGCCGTATCACCGGCTTCGACCAGCACAGTGGTGAAATCCGATTCCAGGACTGCTGGACCGGCCACCGAGACGCCAGGCGACAGGTCTCCAATCTCATAGACCGGCGCATCGACCCATCCATCCAGGTAGATCTTCCGGCGTCCTTTTTCTTTGGCGGATTTGGCGTTGCCGGTTTCTAGCGGCGGCGGGTCTAATTTGGGCAAACGGCCCACCACGCTGGCCCGCAACGTCACCAGCCGTATCTCCTGCTCCGACTGACTGTAGGAATACAATTCCTGGTAACGCTGATGAAAGTTCGCCGCCCATTGGGACAGCAACGGCTCAGCGGATTGGCCTAGGTCCGGAATGGGGACGTTGACCTCGTAGATCTGGTCCAAATAGCGCATGTCAGCCGAGATTGAGACCTCGATATTGGCCTCGGACACCCCCTGTTTCTGCAACCTCTCCTGGCCCTCGGACTCCATCCCAGAGATGATTGTTTTAACAGCATCTAGGTCCATTCCCAGTAAAGACGCCGGGTGTGACCGGGAATAGTCGTATTTGAGGTCGGTGGACAACATTCCATGTGCCGAGAGAACCGCGGCGGCGGCTGGGATGATCACCTTCTCTACCTGGAGCTGCCGGGCCACCTTGCCTGCTTGAAGTCCGGCAGCGCCGCCAAAGGCCATCATGGTGAACCGCCGGGGGTCCACGCCGCGTTGGACCGACATCAGCCGGATGCCCTCGGCGATCGACGTGGAGACAACGGTTGCGACACCCTCGGCAGCCCTGATCATGTCCAGGCCCAAGGGTTTGGCCACGTGCTCGGCCACAGCCTTCTCAGCTAGGGCGGTGTCCAATATCGCGCTGCCGCCCAGGAAGTTGCCGGCGTCCAGATAGCCCAAGGCCAAGTTGGCGTCGGTGACCGTCGGACGGTCGCCTCCCTTACCATAGGCAGCCGGGCCAGGCATGGCCCCAGCGCTCTCGGGGCCGACCTGCATGATTCCGCCGGAACCCACCGAAGCGATGCTGCCACCGCCGGCGCCCATGGTGTGAATGTCGATCATTGGGACCGATATCTTCCAACCCGCCTCGAATTTCTCCGTGCTGAGATGGGGCTCGCCATTCTCAATCAGGGAGATATCGGTGCTGGTTCCGCCCATATCGAAAGCGATGATGTCTGATTCGCCGACCAACCGTCCGTAGGCCGCCGCGCCGGCAACCCCGCCCGCTGGGCCAGACAGTATGGAGCGCACAGCCTGACGTCGGGAGTCTTCAATAGGCGCGACTCCGCCATTGGACTGCATGATTAGGAAATCGCCGCCTTGCTCCACCGAGGTCAACCGCTCTTGGAGGTTCTCCAAGTAACGTCCAAGTACCGGCCCGACATAGGAGTTGATCACCGTGGTGCTAAGCCGGTCAAATTCTTTTATCTGGGGGATGATTTGAGAAGAACAAGAGGTGTACATGCCGGGGAACTTGGCTTGGATCAACTCGCCGACCCGGTCTTCATGTTCGGAATTTAGGTAAGAGAAAAGGAAACAGACGGCCAGTGCCTCTACCCCTTCATCCTTCAGGCCGTCCAGGGCCGCGTTCAGGGCGTCTTCGTCCAGGTCTACTTTGACGCTACCGTCGGACAAAACCCGTTCCGGGACCTCGGCTCGCATATACCTGGGTACAAGCGGCACAAAAGGGGTCATGCGCAGGTTGTAGCGGTCTTCTTTCAGCCCTTCCCGCATCTCCAGCAGGTCTCTGAAACCGTCGGTGGTGATCAAGCCAACTTTTGCTCCTTTCCGCTCCACCAGGGTGTTGGTGGCCACGGTACTGCCGTGGATGATCATGTCGGCCGACGCCAAAAAGTCCGCCAAGGAAAGGTCATGAGCGGAAGCCGCGTCATTCAGACCGGTCATCAGGCCCTCGGACGGGTCGTTGGGCGTGGAGGCGGTCTTAAAATACCGGGGGGGCTGGCCTTCCTGGGCAACCACAAAGTCGGTGAATGTGCCACCAACGTCGATTCCAATCACGTACACGGTGGGCTACTCCCCTGTTATTAAATTTCAGATCGGTCCGGGCTAGATGAACCGGGGCTCCACATCGAACGGCAACCCGAAGGCGTGCTTGCCGATTAACTCTAGGGCGTCGAACCCGCCGATGGGGTGCATGGTCCCGGCTCGGACATCACGGTAGTACCGCTCCAGGGGCCGGCCCTTGGCTAGGCCCGCGCCGCCGACCATGTCCATGGCCTTGTTGACCACGTCCTGGGCCGTCTTCATGCAGAAATACTGCATGCCCACAGCCTCCATCAGCGTGGCATCGTCTCTGGCGTTCTCGCCGTCCAATTTGACGGCGATCGATTTCTGGAACGTCCAAGCCGCATTCAGGGCTATGTCCATCTCAGCGGCCAGGAACTGATGGCCCGGATAGTAACTCTCTGGGTATTTGAAGGGGATCCGTGAGCGGTCTTTGGTCTGCTCGATAGCGAAGTCTCTGGCGGCTTTGGCAATTCCCAAGTAGATGCTGCCGAAACTGCCGCCGTGCCAGGCCCAGAGTCCCCGAGCGAAAGCGTCCCATTCCCAGGGTTTGTGGCGAATGGCGCCCTCTTCCGCCACGAACACGTTCTTCAGAGTCCAACTGTGGCTCTGGCTGGCCCGCATGCCCATGGTGTTCCAATCGTTCAGGCAGGTCAGGCCCTCGGTGTCACGGGGCAGGATGAAGATTAGGCCAACCTCGCCCTCGTCCGGGTCGTCGTAGATGGCGGTGCTGGCGAACAGATCGCCGCCGGGACTGTTGGTTGCAAAACCCTTGCGGCCGTTGATCAGAAACCCGCCCTCAGCCTTGGTGGCTTTCACGGTCGTGTAACCCAAACCGGTGATGCCCTTCAGGGAGTCCACCTGCGGGTCGGTTACCGCGGCGAAGACCATCAGTTTCTCGGCGGCGATCTTTTCTAGGAGTGGACGTGGGTGGTCGTCGCCGGCCTTGATGAGATCGCACATGACGTAGGGCAGCCCGAAGTGCATATTGACTGCCAAGGCTGTCGCTCCGTCTCCCTGGGCAAGCCGGTTCTGAGCGATACAGACTTCCAGGAGAGAGGCCCCGCCGCCGCCCATGTCCGCAGGTATGGGCATGGAGGTGTAACCCGACGCCCTAAGGGCTTCCATGTTTTCGAAGGGATAGGTATTTTCTTCGTCGTGCTGCGCCGCCCGCTGGGCGAAGTCGTCAGCGTGGCTCGCCGCCAGGTCATACCATTTGCGCTGGGAATCGGTGAGTTGCTCCATGATGGATCTTCACTCCAGATGAGATCAGGCTCCCAACACGACCACAGGCTTCCGTTGAATAAATCATGGGGAAAAGGCACCGGTATTCTAACGGCGAAACGTACCGGCGTCCAACTGATGAGTCATGTCAACCAAAAGCGGGGGCTCCCATCCAGTGTCACTTCCCGCTTCCCTTCGGTCCGGCCCACAAAGCCGCGCTCGGACAAACAAGCGGTGATGGCTCGGCCCAAAGATCCGCCCAGATGAAGGCCCGGCTCGGTCCAATCGAGGCATCCAAAAGCGAAATTGCCGGTGGACTTGGCAGCCGTAGATACTTCCACTCCCAACTCTTCCATCGCTTGGCGTCCCTTAGTCGTTAGGGCGTATCGGACTCGGTTTCCAGATACGGGCACCGGTTCCTCCTCCAGCCACTCACGGCCAAGCAGTTCTTCCATGAGCGCAACACCGGCCACTCCGGCCAGATGACCGTAGCAAGTGCGGGCCGTTCGCAGGGGAGTGTCCCGCCGCACTTCCCTCTGTGCCTGGGGACTGCGTTTCGGCCGTACCCTGATGGGTGCGTATTGAATCATGGCCTGGCCTCCAAATCGCCAATCTAGGAAGGAATCCAAATGGCGGAACCTGCGTATTCGCTGGCCCCGCCAAATATTTACTGATCTTGGTCTGGCAGGGGTCTATTCAGCCGCCGCCGATGGCCGGAAGGAAGTGCACCTCGCTATTCTCTTGCACCTTTTCCAGCATCCCCAGCAGGCTGACCTCGCCGTCTATTATCACCGCGAGACCGGCAACCAGGTCATCCTCCCCATCATCAACGAGGAATTCCTTGATACCTGGATGAAGAATCTCCAGATTATTGATCAACCGGCGGACGCTGGTGCCTTCCACCTGTACCTGTTGCTTGCCCCCGGTCAACTCCTGCAGCTTTGGCGGTATCCAGACCTCCGCCATTGCGGTCTACTTGCCCTCTTTCGCCCAGAGGGCTTCGAGCACCTTGTCCGGAGACATCGGCAGGTCATTCATCCGCACGCCGATGGCGTCGTAGATCGCGTTGGATATCGCAGCCATCGGAGGCACAATCGGCACCTCTCCGACGCCCCTGACGCCGTAGGGGTGGTTGGGGTTGGCGACCTCAACGATCACGGTGTCAATCATCGGCAGGTCCAACGATGTCGGCATCCGGTAATCCAAGAAACTGCTGTTAAGCAAAGCGCCGTCATCGTTGTAGACGTACTCTTCGTTGAGAGCCCAGCCGATACCCTGTACCGCGCCGCCTTGGATCTGCCCTTCCACATAGGCGGGATGGATGGCTTTACCGGCGTCTTGCACGGCGGTATAACGTAGGATGTCCACTTTTCCAGTCTCGGTGTCCACCTCGACATCTACTACGTGGACGCCGATGGACGGGCCGGGACCCGGTGGATTGACGCCCGATGATCCGACGATGGGACCGCCGGTGGGAATCATACGCGCGGCTATTTGTTTGAAGGTCAACTTGAGCTCTGGATCCGATTTGTGCTGGAGGACCGCTTCTTTGTACTCAACGTCTTCGTCGGGGATCTCCCAGATTTTAGCAGCCCGCTCGGCCATCTGTTGTTTCACACTCTGAGCGGCATTGTAACAAGCCCAACCAGTCTTGAAGGTTACGCTGCTGCCGCCGGTGTTGGAGGTGAAGCCGATGGAGTCGGTGTCGCCAACCTGAGGCTTTATGTCCTCAACCGGGATGTTAAGGACCTCGGCTACATGCATGGCCATGGCCACGCGGCTTCCGCCAATGTCCGGCGAGCCCTCGGTCAAGCTGACCGTGCCGTCGGAGTTGACCACTGCGACCGCGGAGGCGGGACCGGAGTTGTTGCCCCAGAACCCGGAGGCGACGCCGCGTCCCCGCAGCTTGCCTTCCAGTTTGGTGTTGTAGTGCTGGTGGTCCTTGGCGGCCTGCAGGGTCTCGATGTAACCCACATGAGGGTTCACGGGGCCGGTAACCCGGCGAGACCCCTCTTTTCCGCTGTTCATCAGGCGGAATTCCAAGGGGTCGATGCCCAGCTTCTCGGCCAATTCGTCCAGGGCGGTCTCCATGCAGAATGCGGCCGCCGGAGCGCCCGGCGCCCGGTAGGCTGCCGCTTTAGGCCGGTTGATCACCACGTCGATGGCGGTGAGATGGCCGTTTGGAATGTCATATTGGCCCATCATGCATTGGACCGCTGCGCCGACGGGCGAGCCAGGGAAAGCGCCCGCTTCATAGATCAATTCAGCTTCACCGGCTATCAATTTGCCATCTTTGGTTGCGCCAATCTTGACCTTGATCTTTGTCCCCGACGTCGGACCCGTGGCCTCGAATACCTCGGTCCGAGTCAGTTGGACCTTGACCGGACGGCCGGTCTTCTGGGACAGAAGGGCTGCGATGGGCTCGACGTACGTGATGCCCTTGGCGCCGAATCCGCCGCCGATCTCCATGGGGATAGCTTTGACCTGTCCGACCGGGATACCCAGGAACCGGGCGGTCTGGTCGCGGACGGTGAATTGTCCTTGGCTGCTGGACCAAACGGTCACCTTGCCGTCGGCCTGCCAATGGGCAACTCCTGCTTGGGGCTCGATATAACCTTGGTGAACTGCTTGGGTGGTCGTCTCTTTCTCGACGATCACATCGGCGTCTTTGAAACCTTGTTCAACGTCGCCCAGACTGAATTCAAACTTGTTCGCTATGTTCGTCCGCATGCTCTCAGCATCGTCTTCCAAAATCCCGCCGGGTCTGAGGGCGGGGCTGGAAACAGCGGCTAACCGCTCGTGCAAGATTGGAGCGTCAGGCGCCATGCCTTCTTCGGCGGACAGGACTGGTTTGAGCACCTCATAGTCCACTTTGATCAGCTTGGTCGCTTCCTCGGCTACGTGAGGGCTGACAGCGGCGACCGCAGCTACCGGGTGACCTTTATATAGGGCCTTGCCCCTGGCCAAAACATTCATGCTCAGGAAGCCTAGGTTATGTATAGAACCCTCGGCCAGGTCGGTGAGCTTCATTGAGGTCTCCGGCCAATCGGCGGAGGTGACCACGGCGTGGACGCCGGGCAGCGCTTCAGCGGCGCTGGCGTCGACGGATTTAATGACCGCGTGTGCGTGTGGACTGCGTAGGATCTTTCCGTAGAGCATGCCCGGCATGTTGTTGTCCGCGCCGTACCTGGCGCGTCCGGTTACCTTGTCGGCGCCGTCGTGCCGGACCGGCGTGGACCCGATCGAATCAAATTCTTCGTTGGAGAGGACCATGTTCGGCTTGTACTCAAGCATTCTCTCGCTCCTGATTATAGATATTTTCAGACACGGGCCGGCCTGCAATGGCGGGAGCCAAGTGACCAAATAGTAATCTCAGATAAGCCTGGGCGTATATTATCACAATCTCAGTCGCAGTCCCACGCCTGGACGACCCACGGAATAACCCGGCTGGAAGCGCTATTTAGGCTGGGTTGCCGACGCAACGAGGACACGCTTTTGCAAGTGGAGTTTTACACCGGATTGGGTACTGTACTGGCCCGCGCCGGTTGGGATATACTGCCTACGCGATAATATTTAAGGCTGGGTACGGACCGACCGCTCCCCAGCCAAAATCCGGCCGGAGTAGATGTTAAGGATGCGCTTTCCCCGACTACGCGCCCAACGGGCATTCGTTGTCCTCTTCCTGATTGGAATCATTTTGATGGCTACAACGGCTAGCCATGGGTGCACGGTCAGCGGCTCGTAAGCCGGCCCATCGAGACACTCGACGGGTAACGACACTCCACCCATGTTGGCTACCTGGAACTTCCGGGGCTACCAGGTCAACTCTATCCACTCCGTTCCCATCACCGTTCGTAAAGCCTAGTAACCGTTCCGACCATGCCGCTGGAGACTTCACGTCTCCGGCGGTTTACAATAGGCGTAATATAATGTCTCGTCTCTTCGCACACACGTAGTACCCACGCGGATTCCCCTATAAAGGTGGTCACCTATGTTTGTCGAGCAGTAAGAATCGAGAGCCTGGCCAACAATAGCTATGTGGTCGGGTCTGAGCAGTCGGGGCGATGCATCGTAATCGACCCGGCCCGGGATATAGACCAATACGTCCAGATCGCAGCCAACCACGGCACTCGCATCGTCTACGCCTTCGAGACCCACGTTCACAACGACTTCGTATCCGGAGCGCGGGAGCTGGCCGACCAGATCGGCTGTCAGGTGGCTGCCAGCGCATCCGGCGGTCTGCTGTTCCCATCGGTCCGCCTCCAACAGGGCGATAAGTTTGACCTGGGCGACTATCTCGGGCGAAAATTCTCCGCCAATCTCATCCCTTCTGAAGCATGCTGCCGCGTGGCTTCCAGGTGACCCATGGGTCCACCAAGACGCGGCAAGATCAGCTGCTGAAACTGTTTTTGCAAATGACAACGCCTTACCTTTAGTCGCCGGGTGGGCCAGGCTCGGCCTCGCCTTGCAGGCCGTAAATTCGGGAGATGTGGTCCCCGCTGCGGAGCAATATGCTGCCCTTGGGTCGTGGCACAGCACTTTCATGGCGACACTTTCGATCTCCGTCGACCGCCTGCTTGGCCTCACCGCGCGAACCATTGGTAAGCCGGACCAAGCCATGAATCACTTTGAGGCTGGGTTGGTATTCTGCCGCGCCTCAGGCTTTAAACCCAAAGTCGCGTCGACGTGCTACGACTACGCAGAGACTTTCATTGAGCGGAATGGGGCGGGCGACAATGCCAAAGCCCGGTTG
>Ga0207966_1000942_pt1 | contig 16353 bp, 17 predicted proteins | sample Knorr_S23_td_NAD_FD_185611 | JGI IMG/M metagenome (GOLD analysis project Ga0207966, IMG submission 185611) | Marine microbial communities from Southern Atlantic Ocean transect - Knorr_S23_td_NADW_ad_2500m_LV_B (SPAdes) (version 2) | ecosystem: Environmental > Aquatic > Marine > Oceanic | place... | reverse complement strand
CCACCATTATCAATATTCCATTTTGGTACAACATATTCATCTGCCAAACCACATGGTTCTAAATTTGATTTATAGTATTTTTCACACATTGTTTCATTGCCATGACTACATTCATGACAATTAGCTGAATAACACGCTACATGATGATGTGTAAATACGCGATCACCGATATTGAAGTCTGAAATCTCTGAACCAACTTGAGTTATTACACCAGCAGGTTCATGCCCAAGCCTCATAGATGGCTGTCCATATTTACCAAATACCTTTTCTACGTCAGAGCCACATATGCCACAGGCTTGCATCTTGACAAGAATTTCATGTGAGCCCAGTGGAACTTTTTCCAAATTTTTTATTTCTATTATTGAATTAGTTTTTACAATTGCTGCTTTCATGTTATCTCCACTGATTATAATTATATGTAAGTATGGTAATATCTCGGAAATATATACCGAAATTTAACATTAATCTATGCCCTATTCTTACTATTTTTTATGGATGAAAATATTTGTTCAATTTGTAATAAAAAAATTTCTGAGCATAGCAAGGAAGAATGGATTAAATGCCTAAAAGCTGAGGATGATGTGATGCTTGATAAAATAAGAAAGCACTATGATAGGTAGTTGATAATTTTGAAGGCTAAATTTAACGGAAAATGTGTTGAATGTGATGGTGTAATAAAAGTGGGTAAAGAAATAGTAAAAAATTCTAAAGGTAATTGGGTTCATAAACATTGTTCTGATATAGAAGAAGGATTACCGTAATGGTAGGATTTGCCACTGTTATAGCAATAGGGATAGTTATAGGCTCAATTTCTGTGTCCATGATAATATTTTGGGAAAGTCAAACCACTAGTAAATTTTCAGAATACAGCGATGAGATAAAAGTTGGCAATGTAAAATTTGATGTTCAATATGTTACAAATTATGAAATTCTTAAAAAAGATAAAGCATATGCGGAGTTTGAAAAATTGTATATAGAAACGGGACCTAACCCGGGCTTGCTTAACGAATCAAGCGAAATCCCTGAAGGAGTATATTTCCAAATTCAAATTACTGCTAATAATACTGGTAATGAAACTGTTGAACTAACAGGTGGTAATTTTTTTCTTTATGATATTAATAACAAAAAACATGAAGCAAAATTTATCGGGTATGGAGAAAATGAATTAACAGTGTTAGAACTTGAACCAAACAATCCTATCACTGTTACAACACAATTTGATATTCAATATGATGATGAAATGAAGTATACTGTTGGTATCATGCCAAACAGATATGGTCTTCAGGATAGTCAAGAGAGGGCTTTTATCTGTATAAAAAACTGCTAGAAAGACTTGATTTTTGTCACTAATAATTTTCCAAGTTATTTTTTATTATCTAGTGTAATCCCTTGCAAATCAGAAAGTACACCAGATATAAAATCTTCATACTCCTGATCTGAAAATGTAATTAATTCTAGCTTGTCTTGAGTAATGGCCATTTTAACTGACCTTAAATGGTAACATGTTTTTTCTCCATTTTTTTTACTGAAATAATATCCAGGACAAGAACAAAAATCCAATTCAGGATCAAGCCAATACTCATTTTCCACGCCTACAACTGTCCAGATTTTTCTTTTACTTGGCTGGAAAATATGCAATTTTACACGCTTTTCCGTTAAAGTTGAATCAAGCTTTTCAGGTGACATTAACATAAGAATTTAATTAAAAAAGATTATTATGTTTTTAAATGTTAACCAGAATAGTTCCTAGATATCCTGCACTTGTAATTAATGGAAATGAAAAAAGTTTGGTCATTGCAGATTTACATTTAGGATTTGAGGCTAAATTATCATCCAATAATATCTATTTAGGAAAAAACACATCAGTGACTGAAACTGCAAAAGATATTGAAAAAATTTTAGACAAAACAAAGCCTGAATCATTAATTCTGCTTGGTGATATAAAATCTGGAATAAAATCCATAACAAAAACAGAATGGAACACAATACCGACTTTTTTTGAAATAATAAAAAAACGAATTGATGTAACCGTAATACCGGGAAACCACGATGCAAATATTGAAAAACTAATACCAAGAGGAATTACACTTGCCAGTTCAAAAGGAATTGTTATAGAAAATATGCTTTTAACTCATGGTCATACAATGCCTTCAGAAAATTTTTCGCATGTAAATAAAATAATCATGGGACATTTACACCCAGTTTTTTTCGATGAAAATTCACTTCTCAATGGTAAGAGGGTTTGGGTATCGTTAAAATCTAAAAAGCAAAAAATATTTCCCAGCAGAGCAGGTAAATTAGAAATAATTATTCTTCCATCATTTAATAAATATTTTTATGCAACACAAAAAAAATTTTACAAGAAATCAATATCACCCATCATAGAAAGAATGGAAACATTACAGGCAAAAATTGTCGATCTTGACGGGACGATTATAGGTAATGAATCATTATTATCTCAAGTTATTTAAATAGAATCTTTGTATGGCGCCAGTGGTTTTTTTGTGGTTTCATTATCCCGTAGCCAAGCAAGTGTTTTAACAAATGATTCCGCCAACTCTATGGTTGTAAGTACTGGAATTCCTAATTCTAAAGCTTTCCGTCGTATTTGGTATTCATCATATAGCATTCCAACATATTTTTCTATTGTAGTTGTGTTGGGTACGTTTATTATAAAATTAATTTTTTTCTCATAAAGTAGATCTGTAATGTTTGGTTTTCTTTCTGGCTCACTGATTTTATGAACTATCTGTACATCGCCAATCTTTGCCTTAAAAAATTCAGCAGTGGTTTCTGTTGCAAGAATTTTAAAGTCTAAACTTTTTAAAAGTGCCGATGTTTGTAATAATTTTTCTCGGTTTTCTACACCACCGATTGTGACAAGAGCAGAGCCTATTTTTGGGAGATTATAGCCAACAGATTCTAAACCTTTTGACAGTGCATCGTAAAAACTATCTCCAAAGCATGCGGCTTCTCCAGTAGATTGCATTTCAACACCCAATACAATATCAGCACCCTCGAGCTGCATGAAAGAGAATTGTGGAACCTTTATTCCGTATAATCCAGTATTCATCCATAAATCTTGGGTAATTTTTGGCAAAGTTTTTCCTAATACAGCCCGTGCAGCTAAACTAATTAGATTGGTCCTAATGAATTTGGAAACAAATGGCATAGAACGTGATGCACGAATGTTTAATTCTATGACATATTCCTGATTATCTTTAATTAAAAATTGTAAATTAAAAGGCCCCTTAATGCTAAACTCTATTGCAATTCTATTTGTGGATTCAAGTATATTTTCAATTATTTTATTGCTTAATCTCCAAGGTGGTATACACATCATTGCATCACCTGAGTGCACACCCGCACTCTCAATATGTTCCACAATTGCCCCAACTACCACATTTTTTCCGTCACAAATACCATCTACATCAACTTCTAACGCATTAAGCATGAACTTTGTAATTACAACAGGATGATCAGGTGATACAGTTGTTGCATCACTGACAAATTTTTTGAGTTCTACCTGCGACCAAACTGTTTTCATTGCAGCCCCACTTAAAACATATGAAGGCCTGACCAGAACAGGGTAACCAACTTCTAGTGCAAAATTTTTAGCATCAGTAATATTAGTAAACTCCTGCCAAGCTGGTTGCATTATATGAAGTTTATCTAAAACCTGACTGAACTTTGAACGGTTTTCAGCACTATCTACATCCTCAGCACTTGTCCCAAAAATTTTTACGCCGCTGTTAGATAGTTTTGTAGTAAGATTGTTTGCTGTTTGACCACCTACTGACGTTACAACACCTTTTGGGCTTTCAAATTCTGTTATATCTAAAATTCTTTCAAATGTTAGTTCTTCAAAATAAAGACGCTTACAAATATCATAATCCGTAGATACAGTTTCAGGATTGCAGTTCACAACAACAACATTTTTTTCACCATTATCTTGAAGCCCCCAAACCATATTCACAGTTCCCCAATCAAATTCTACACTGCTACCAATTCTATATGGTCCGGCACCAATAACTACAATTCCCTGTTCCTCAACGCCAAGTGAAAGATCATTACTTGTTCCGCCATAAGTAAGGTAAAGATAATTGGTCTTTGCTGGCCACTCAGCTGCAAGTGTATCGATCTGCTTAACTACTGGTAAGATACCAAATTCCTTTCTAATTTTTCTAATCTCTAGTTCCCCTTTGTTAACAGCTCGTCCTATTTGTTTATCAGAAAAACCAAATTTTTTTGCATTTGCTAGAATCTTTTGTTCAAGTGGTAGTGATTTTAATTTTGTTTCAATTTGTAGAATATTATTGATCTTTTCTATGAACCATGGGTCAATAGAAGATAATTGATAAATTTTTTCAGTCGAAATTCCAGCACGGAGTGCATTTACAACATGAAACAAAATATGGTCATCGTGAGATTGAAGATGTTCTTCAATTTGTTCTTCGCTAACAGAATCATCTTTTTTACGGTTTAAAACAAGCCCGTCTGAACCATTATCAAGCATTCGTATTGATTTTTGAAGTGCCTCTTCGAAATTTCGTCCAATCGACATTACCTCACCAACAGATTTCATTGTAGGTCCTAGTTTCCTATTTACAAGTTCAAATTTTTCAAAATCCCATCTTGGGTGCTTACATACAATATAGTCAAGTGATGGTTCAAAGCAGGCAGTTGTAGACTTGGTAATACTATTTACTAGATCAGGTAAGGAATACCCAAGCCCAATTTTTGCAGACATGTAAGCTAATGGATAGCCAGTAGCCTTACTTGCTAATGCTGAGGAGCGTGAAAGTCTAGGATTAACCTCAATTGCTGCATAATTGTCAGAATTAGGATCTAATGCAAACTGAATATTACATTCCCCAACAATTCCAATTTGTTTTATAGCCCGTAAGGCAGCGGTTCTTAGCATATGATATTCATGATTATCTAAAGTTTGTGAAGGTGCAACTACAATATTATCACCAGTATGCACTTTCATTGAAAGGACATTTTCCATATTACAAACTATAATATTATTTTCTGCGTAGTCTTGCATTACTTCATATTCAATTTGTTTCCAACTACCTACATATTCTTCAATTAAAATTTGTCCCACAAGACTAGCTGTAAGACCACGACTTACAATTTCATACAATTCAATTTCATTAAATGCTACACCTCCTCCTTTACCACCTAAAGTGTATGCAACTCTAACTATTACAGGATAGCCTAATTCCTCTGCAGCTTTTTTTGCATCGTCAAATGTATTTACTGTTTTACTTTTTAAAACTGGTACATTACATTTAATCATAGCATCTTTAAACTTCTGTCTATCTTCTGCTGTCATAATTCCTGAAATTTGTGTTCCCAAAACAGAAATGCCATACTTCTTTAATATTCCAAGTCTGTCAAGATTCACACCACAGTTCAATGCAGTCTGACCACCATATCCTAGCATAATGCCGTCTGGTCTTTCTTTTTCAATAATAGATTGAACATATTCTGGGGTGACAGGTAAAAGATAGACCTGATCAGCAAACCTAGTATCAGTTTGAATAGTAGCAATATTTGGATTAATTAGAACACTCTTGATTCCATCTTCATGAATTGCTTTGAGGCATTGGCTTCCGGAGTAGTCGAATTCACCTGCTTCTCCGATTTTTATTGCCCCACTGCCAAGAACAAGAACTTTTTCTAACGTTTCACGTTTTGTCAGATCCCCCCTCCTCCATTATGTTTTTTAGTTCTTCAAAAATGAATTTGCAATCGTAAGGTCCAGGTGATGCTTCAGGATGAAATTGAACAGCAATACATTTTTTGTTTTCATGTTTGATACCCTCCACAGTTTTATCATCTACATTTGAAAACCATAAATTAAATTTAGAATTTTTTAGCGAATCAGGATTTATGCAATAACCATGATTTTGGCTAGTGACATAAACCTGATTATTATCTAAATTTACACATGGCTTATTTTGCCCCCTATGACCATATTTTAGTTTGTACGTTTTAGCATCCCCTGCAATTCCTAAAATTTGTGCCCCAAGACAAATTCCTAATGTAGGTATATTGTTTTCAATTAATGATTTAGCAGTAGAGACTGTGTCTGGGCAATTTTGTGGGTCGCCAGGACCATTACTTATCACAACGCCCTTTGGGTCATACTTTAAAATTTCTTCAATACTTGTGTCCCATGGAACTTTAACAACATTATAACCAATATCAAGAATATTTCTAATTATTGCATTTTTTACACCAGTGTCAATCAAGACAACATTTTTTGGCTTGTTACCAATTTTCTGTATATGTTTAGTCGAAACTGAATCCATAAACTTTTCATCATTATAATTTGGTGCAGATTCTAATTTCCTTTTCAGCTCATTTTCATCAATTTCATTTTCAGATACTGCTAAAGCTGACATCATAACTCCTGAGTGCCTCAGTTTTTTGGTTAGTTCTCGTGTATCAATACCAGCAATTCCTGGAATTTTTTCATTATGTAACCATTCATCAAGTGTCATAACGAGATTCCAATGACTCGCAGTCAAAGATAGTTCATGAACCACTAGACCATTAGTTTGAATTTTATCAGATTCAAAAAATTCTGGTATACCATCTACTTTTACAGTAGGATCAGGCACACCATAATTGCCAATTAGTGGATATGTTAAGGTAAGAATTTGACCATTGTAAGATGGATCTGTTAATGTTTCAGGATAGCCAACCATACCAGTATTAAAAACAATTTCGCCAAAAGTTGTTGTAGAATAACCAAATCCCATACCGTCGAAAACAGAGCCATCACTTAAGATCAGTTTTCCAAACTTGTTTGCAAATTTGGATTTTTTTATGACTATTGTGACCCACGCCGAGTCAACTAAATTAGGAATTTAAGTTTTTGTAAATTATTATTAGTTAAATTTTCAATGATTTTTAATATTATAGTGCTTTGAATTGTTCACTCCACTTATAATATGCCCTAATCATTTCGTTGGAAACGCTTGGTTTTCGTCTATCCATTATTTCCCTAAAATCTTTCATAGTCAGGTCACGCGGTAAAGGAGGACTTTCTCCCGCTACGGGCTCCTTATATGCAGTTGAGGTAAATAATTCATTCACAATTCTTAGCTGAGCAGCCTGACAAATATCTTTAATATCACTTGCACTATAACCATCAAAAATTTTTCCCAATGCTAAAGGTTTTACTCTAGAATCCAGTTTTAGTTGATTTGTATAAAGGGCAAAGAGTTTTTCTCTAGCTATTAATGTTGGTAGTGAAACATAGACTCTTTTTTGAAATCTACGCAAAAATGGATGATCTAGACTCCAAGGCTTATTGGTAGCACCAATCACATACAGTTTAGCTTCTTTACCTTTACCGTTAAGACCATCTATTTCTGTAAGAAATTGGTTTCTTGATCTAACCTCACCACCAATCTCGTTTGCTCGCTCACCTAAAAGAGAATCAAGTTCGTCAATGAATAAAATTACTGGTTTACCCTCTTTGTCTGCATATGAATGAGCCATTTTAAATAATCTTGAAACATTTTTTTCTGCTTCACCAAGCCATTTACTCATCATAGCTGATGCATCCACATTAATGAAATAACCATCAAGCTCATTTGCTGTTGCTGCAGCTAGAACTGTCTTACCACATCCTGGTGGACCGTATAGTAAAATTCCTCTAGGCCAACCCAATGGAAAAAGATCAGATCTCTTACTTGGGTAAACTATTGATTCACGTAATGCATTTTTTGCGTCATCTATACCAACAACATCACACCAACGAACATTTGGTTTTTCTTTCATTACCATATCATCAAATGTATCCTCAGTGGTCTTTGCAAGACTTGCTTGCTGTGTTTCTGGTGATGCCTTTGGATCTACAGCAGGTTCAAAATCAACCCCATGTGTAGATTGAAGTATCTTTATTCTGTCTTGATATGATTTCATACGTTCCCTGTATATTTTATTTAATTTACTATCTGGATAAAGGTGCAACAATTTGAATAATGTATCAATTGCTTTTTGATAATGTGTAATTGCCATTCCACGTGCACCTTGTGAATCATATTTGATTGCAGCTGAAGCATATTTGCTTGCGCTTTTTTCTATTTCTTGTGGTGCTAAACTCATCTAAATTACCTATCAAGAATTACATATAATTTTAGAAGGGTACTTAGGAGAGTAAACATCTGTAGAAAATATAGTTAAATTATTTAAACTGTTTTTACTGTTTACTTCATTCTCTAGTTTATTTTCATTAAAAATAGAATCATTTTTTTTAGAAAAATTACGCTGTATGCTTTTTAATCGCGAAATTTCAGCCGTAGAGGATATAAGCATCTCCTCGACATCATCATCTATAGATTCAAGAGAATTTGCGGATTTTGTAATTAAATCAACAAATTCATTTAAAATTAAGCGCATACTTTTTTTATGCTCATATTTTGTAAGGATAAAATCAGTTAATGAAAGTATTTTATTAATATCAGTTAATTCTTCAAAAGTAAAATTGTTAATGTTTTCAGAACTTATTGATTCTGATTTCAGTTTTTTGGTTATTATTGAAGAAAAATGTCTGACTTTTCTTAATTCTTTAGACACAACTTGTGTTGAATTGATTTTAATCATGAAATACTCACACCCAAAATTACGTGAATTTAAGATTAGGGCATTACGTATTAATTTTAGAGCCCAACATCAAATTTGCTTAAGCTGTAGATTATCCTAATCTTGAATTCATTTCCTGCAAAAATTTTTTCATTTTTCCCTTTGGAATGACTGCACCACATGCTTTATCATGCCCGCCGCCAGATCCCCCAAGATCAGCAGCAACAGAAGATAGTAATCTGCCAAGATGAGTTTTGCATGATGGTGAACCTCTGACAGATACTGCATAAATTCCCTTATCCACACGTTCCTTATACGCAATACCAACATCTTTGCCTGAAAAACCAAGCACAAAATTAACAGCGCCACTTGCACCTGAATCAAGAACTTCCATATGAGCAAGATTTTTTGAAACTTTCATTGACTTTCTTACACTTAACATTATTTCAGCAAGTTTTCCTACTTGAATTTGAGCAAATTCAAATGTATTTGGAATTTGATGTGGAAATTTTGATTCTGACAACTCGTCAACTAAATAAAGAAGGTAATCAGGATCTTTTTGGTGCCCAACTATATTATAAGTTAAGACAGTGGCATTTACCAATGCAAACTGTCTATCATACATTTGTAAAAGTTTTGAAGCCACTGGTTTGTTTTCCATATAATCTGTTATTGCACCACATGCAGCGATAAATGAAGAATGTTCTGATAATTTTTTCTTAAATGTATCATAAACAAGAACAGATGTACACTCAGAAATATCATGAATTAATTTTACTTTAATTTTTTTAAGTTTAGTAATAACTTTTGAATCTATGTCATGATGGTCTATGTAAGTCACAGATACACGTTTTTTTCTTAATTCAGTAAGCAGTTCAACAAAATTATCATTTATTTGCTTATTTAATCCAAGATCACAGATAAATAATTTTTTTAATTTTTTATCGTTACGTAATAGCTCAAGAGCATCAACCATGCCCGGATAATCTACAAGTACAGAATCACCGCCAAATGCTTGTTTTATTAATGCAGCAGAAGAAATTCCGTCTGCATCTTCCTTATGTGAAACGCAGATAATTTTAGTTCTCTGTTGTTTTTTAACTTTTGTTAAAGTTTTTTGTGAAATTGTTTTTCTAGATGATTTGGCAGACATATTATTGAGTTGCTTAAATCCCTCATTTAAATCAAGGATGATAAAATTATTAAAATGTTTTAAAATTTATTTTTTGTTTGAATCTTTTGTTGTGACTTTTGATGTAATGAAGTATAATAATCATAAAACCAAACACCATCAAGTTGAGTTTCAATATCAATTTTCTGTAATTCAGCTAATTCATTCGGCTCAGCATCAAGAATGATTTTATCTACTTGTTGCATTAATCCACGCTCTAAGTATGACATGTTAATTCAGTTAAAAATCACGTTATATTGCCAAGTGTTAATAGATTAGACAAAATACTAAATTTTCAAAACATTAGTACGATTGAAAATTTAAAAACGTTATTTTTAGATAAGAAATATGGATACAAAAAACATTGGTTTAAGGAATATAGAGGTAGCTGATACTAGAATCTCATCTATTGATGGTCTAAAAGGGAAGCTGATTTATCGTGGTTATGACATTTTGGATTTGACAAAAAATTCTAACTTTGAAGAGACATGTTATTTACTGCTTCATGATGAATTACCAACCAAAAATGAGTTTAATGATTTCAGAACAAAATTAGCTGATGCTAGAATTATACCTAAACAAATGCAAATTAACATGGGTAACTGGCGAAAAGATGCAGACCCAATGGATGTTCTGCAAGCATTTGTTGCAGCATTTGGTGGTTATTATGATGAGGAATTTGCAACTAAAGAAGCAAGTTATGAAAGAGCTATTAACCTAATTTCAAAGGTTCCAACAATTATCTCAAGCTGGCACAGAATCCGTAATAATAAAAAAATTGTTGAGCCAGATTCTAGCTTGAGTCATGCAGCAAATTTTCTATATACGCTGAATGGAAAAAAACCAGAATCAGAATTAGAAAAAATATTTGATATTTGTCTTATTTTGCATGCAGACCATACTTTGAATGCTTCAACATTTGCAGCTAGAGAAGTTGCATCAACACGTGCACACATGTACTCTGCTGCAAGTGCAGCAGTTGGTGCATTGAGTGGCGAATTGCATGGAGGTGCAAATTATGAGGTAATGAAAATGCTTCTAGATATAAAAACAATAGATAATGTTGAGCCATATATTAAACAAAAATTTGCCAAGAATGAAAGAGTTATGGGAATGGGGCATGCAGTTTACAAAACTACTGATCCTAGATCACAGGTATTAAAAGAGTTATCAAAGAAACTATCAGAAAAAATTAACCAGCCATGGTATGATATAACAAACAAGATAGAACAGGTTACTGCATCTTTAATGAAAAAAGCTAAGGGTGTAGAAATTTTTCCAAATGTGGATCTTTATAGCGCATCAGTTTACTATATGCTAGGAATCCCAATGGATCTTAATACACCAATCTTTGCTGTTTCTAGGGTTGCCGGTTGGGCTGCACATATAATTGAAGAAAAATTTGCAGAGGCTGCCCCAAAACCTATGCTATACAGACCAAAGGCTGTATATGTTGGAAAATATGCTGGACCACATGGATGTGAATACATCCCTATTGAAAAAAGAACCAAAAAATAAATTTAAAATTAATTTCTAGAATGAAGCCATTCCTTTGCTTTTGTATTAATATCGTGTTTATACAAAACATGAAAAACCATGTCATAGAATGATAATCCTTTCTTTTGTGCTTGTTCATCAAGCCATTTAATACCGTCAGATAATTCAGGATCGTATTCTGAAAATTCTATTAATTCATCTACCATTTTTGTAAAAAATGAGTGTGATTCCGGCATTATTGGAAACTTTCAATGTTGATCAATAAGTGATAAATTCAAAATATATAGACAAAAAACACCCTTTTGATTGACAGTTGGAACATGAACTATTTTTTGATGGTAATTTGAAAGAGTACTCATGGTCAATAAAAACTGGGGAGGAAGTAGTAAACCAAATCAGAGAACATCCTCCAGCATATCTTTCAGGTGGAAAATTAGAGATTGAAAACAATGAAGAATCAAGATTTGTCGCACTTCATGTGGGAATTTATTGGGGTCTTGGTGTTTTCATCATAAAAGATTTTGATAAGATACATGTCATGTGTGACTCGAAAGAAATGTATGAAATTTTAATACAGCAGTATAAAACAGAAAACCAAATAATTGATGACAAAATCCACTTTATTAATCAGTTAGTGGGTCATAGAAATCTAAAATTGGAATACCGTTTGATAAATCCAACAAAAAATATAGCTACGGAACATCTTTCTAGTAAGAATAAAGCGTCTGCTTCTAGGGACTCTAGGGATTTTGTTTAACGATTTAATAAAACAAATAAGGATTTTTAAATAAGGATTTTTCCAAGATATGCTATGACTGACATCAATGACGTTATGCCAAAAATTCCATCTATGAAATGGGGTGCGTTGATGAATAGAGCGCCTACAAGCAATAAAGTCAAGGAACTAAACAAAATTTTTCCACATAATGGAAAATGGCATACAGTCTTTGAAGAAAAAGATCATACGTACATTGATGACAAGATTATTTGGAAAAAAGACAAAAAAGCTTGGACATAACTAGTATTTTATGATCAAGCCTATATCCATTAAATTAGTTTTAGTAGGTCCTGTTTTTATCAACCCACAATATTTTTTGAAAAATGAATGAGAATCACTATTCTCCAAATATAAAGAGATTTTTTGCAGATTAAATGAATTGTTTTCAATAAAGGCCCCAGAACATGTTGTATTACCATCAATACCGTCTGTTGAAATTGAAGAAACTAACATATGATGGGCAGAGTTATGAATTAGTTTTAAGATCTGTAGAACAAGTTCTTGATTGCGTCCACCCTTTCCTTTTCCCTTTACTTGTACTGTTGGTTCACCACCAAATATTAAACATGAATTCCTATTTCTTGGTATCATCTGTACAATTTTTTTTGCTGATACATTGACATCATACTTAACTGGTGAATAAACTTTAGTAGTAAATCCAAGTGACTTAGATTTTAAAACCATGGCGTTTAAACAGTCCTGGTTAGTTGCTATAATTTTATTCTTGATCCTTGATCTGTTTGGTCGTACTGCATTTGTAACCAAACCATGTTTTAGATGTGTAATTACTTTTTTTGGGAGTTTTTTCTCCAAAGAATATTTTTTTATTACATTTATTGCGTCAGAAAATGTTGTGCTATCATTGTAAGTACATCCTGATGAAATTACCGATAAATCGTTACTAACTACATCTGACATTACTAATACACACCCATCACAATTCATATTTTGAACAAGCTTACCACCCTTTATCCTTGACAGGTGTTTTCTAACTGTGTTAAATTCATCAATTGTAGCACCGCATTTCAATAATAATTTGGTTACATGTTTTTTTTCAGTCAGAGTTATTTTATCTGGTAGAGCCAACAAAGAGGAACCGCCGCCTGATACCAAAAAAAGTATAAAATCTCCTTTAGAAAGATTATTAACAAATTCTAGTATTGTTTTTCCCGCTCTTACGCTTTCCTTATCAGGTAATGGATGTCCGGAATAAAACACCTTAAATTTTTTACTAGATAGTGAAGATTTGGTGTATTTTGGAATTACAACAATTCCTTTTGAAACATTAATTTTCTCTGATACATATTCTGCCATAGAATCTGCAGCCTTGCCATATGCAACCACAAAAATTTTTCTATAATTTGATAAAGATATACGATTTTTTCCCAGCAGGATGTAGTTTTTATTCACAAATGCTTTTAGGAAATTTTTTGGTTGTGCAGCGGCTAATCCTGCCTCTAATATCTTTAATGCTTTTTTCTTGACTTCTGTATTTGCTAGTGAGTTAAAATTCTTAATCATCATTTTCTGTTTTTATTTTTAATAAATAAACCGTCTCCAATGATTGTAAGGTATAATAATAATTAAAATTTCAATAAACTATGCATACAATAAGAATACCAAAGGTAATTCAATTTGGTGAAAATGTACTTTCTGAGGCAGAATATCCAAAAAATGCTTTAGTCGTAACTACGGCTCCAATTGAACTTTCTGGGAAGTGGTTAGACAGAATGGGCATACAAGATTACATGTTATATGACAAAGTTACACCTGAGCCATCTATTGATGATGTAAATACTGTTATAGCTAAATTCAAGGGAAAAAAACCATCTGTGTTAATTGGTCTTGGTGGAGGGAGTTCTATGGACGTTGTAAAATATTCAGCAGAAGAATTCGGTGTAGAAAAGATTTTGGTTCCTACAACTTTTGGTACTGGAGCTGAAATGACAACTTATTGTGTTTTAAAATTTGATGGTAAGAAAAAACTTCTACGTGAAGATAGATTCCTGGCAGATCGTGCTATAGTTGACTCGTATTTTATGGATGGTACACCGGAACAAATCATTAAGAATTCAGTTTGTGATGCATGTGCTCAAGCTACAGAAGGATATGATAGCAAGTTAGGGAATGATTTGACAAGAACATTATGCAAACAGGCGTTTGATGTGTTGTATGATGCAATCATGAACGACAAACCAGAAAATTATCCTTATGGTTCAATGCTTTCAGGTATGGGATTTGGGAACTGCTCTACCACACTTGGTCATGCATTGTCATATGTGTTTTCTAATGAAGGTGTTGCCCATGGATACTCCTTATCTTCATGCACTACAATAGCTCATAAACACAATAACTCAATTTTCTATGAAAAATTTAAGCAGGTTATTGATAAACTTGGTTTTGACAAAATGGAGTTAAAAGCCCCTGTTGACGAAGCAGCTGATGTTGTAATGACAGATAAGGGACATCTTGATCCTAACCCAATCCCAATTTCAAAGGAAGATGTCATTAAATGTCTTAATGCAATAAATGACGGTAATCTTTGAGTTAATTTTCTACATAATACAAAATTAGTATTCCCTAACTTCTGAGAACTTATTAATATTGAAATTAAAGAATTTTACTAGGTAGAAATAATATGATGAAATTTGGAATTCAGAATGGACTAAACGTTGCAAGAGCAGGTTATTCTGAAGATCAGATTTTAACTGCTTGCATGTTGGCTGACCGTACTGGTTATGACTCTATTTTCTATATGGACCATACAAATGTTCCACAATGGAAAAATGCAATTGTACTAGACCCTTGGGTTATGCTGTCATCAATTGCAGCTGTTACACGTAATGTTGAATTAGGAACATGTGTTACTGATGCAATTAGAAGACACCCATCAAATATTGCATTAGCTGCAATTACACTAGACCGTGTTTCAAAAGGTAGGGCTATTCTTGGAATTGGTGCAGGCGAAGCACAAAATCTAAAAGAATTTTGTATTCCGTTTGAAAAACCGGTCTCTAAATGGGAAGAACAAATTCAAGTAATCCACAAACTATATGATTCTACACCTGATAACACAGTGGATTTCGAGGGTAAATATTATCAGTTAAAATCTGCCTGTCTCCAAGCACCACCAATAAGGAAGCCACACCCTCCAACATACATGGCTTCTGGTGGAAAAAGAACATTGGCTCTAACTGGAAAATATGGTGATGGTTGGCTGCCAATAGGATACACCCCAGAATTATTTGAAGACCATAAAAAGCAAATTGAGGTATCAATGAATGAAAATAACCGAACACAAGAGGAAAAGGATAATTTTCAGATGGCGTTAGATATTGATGTTTATTTCTCTGAGGATGCTGAGGAGTCTTGGGCCAGGATGAAAGAAGCCGTCAAGGTTAGTCTGTTTAAGCCTGAAATACTTAGGGTGCATGGACTTAAAGAAATTGAAGGATTTGATTTTAGGAAATACTTTACGGAATATTCTATGTCAAATCAAGATTGGATTGTAAAAATGCGTGAAGCAGCAACAAAAATTCCTGATGCTATAGCAAGATCTTCCACTGCCGTCGGCACACCTGACGATATAATTCCTGTATTTGAGAGATTTGTAAAAGCTGGAGTAAATCATTTTGTGATTAGGTTTTGGGGGAAAAACTACTTTGGTTCAATTGATAAATTTGCTAGTCATGTAATTCCTTATTTTAAAGAACAAAATAAGTAAAATCATAATGCAGTTACTTGGAAAATTAGAAATAAAATCAAAAGAAAAAATCATTGAATTCTTAAGCTCTCAGCAAACCGGTAGAATATCAAGTATTGATGAGAATGGATATCCACAAATCATCCCAATGAATTTTGTATATATCGACGATGTAATCTACATGCATTCACATGTAAGGGGTGAAAAGCTTGATAATATTAGACGAAATCAAAAAGTAGGATTTGAAGTTGACAAAAATCTAGAATTTTTACCATCATATTTTTCAGATCCTACTGACGCATCTTTGGCCGATACATTGTACATAAGTGTGGTAATAAAAGGAAATGCTAGCATTGTTTCAGACAAGAAAGAAAAAACTACTGCCCTAAACGGTTTGATGAAAAAATACCAACCTGAAGGTGGATACGAACCAATCAAACCTGAGATGGATGTTCTAGACGAAGTTGTTGTGATCAAGATAGTTCCAAAATCACTACGGGGAAAATACAAAATTGGTCAAAATATGAACATGAAGTCACGTATTGATCTCGCGAAGCAAATATTGAAAAGGGGTACCCCTACTGCGAAAGAAACACT
>Ga0207966_1000941_pt1 | contig 16365 bp, 16 predicted proteins | sample Knorr_S23_td_NAD_FD_185611 | JGI IMG/M metagenome (GOLD analysis project Ga0207966, IMG submission 185611) | Marine microbial communities from Southern Atlantic Ocean transect - Knorr_S23_td_NADW_ad_2500m_LV_B (SPAdes) (version 2) | ecosystem: Environmental > Aquatic > Marine > Oceanic | place... | reverse complement strand
AAGTAATAAATTTTATGAACAAAAAGATAGAACAAAAATTAACCAATGGTTAATGGCTCAAATGGGTTATGTTGGTCCAATGCTAGGACAACACCATCAGTTTCATCGTTATAATTCTGGTAAAGATAAATGGGGCGAAGAAAGATACTTTAAAATAACCAAAACTATATATGGAGATTTAGACGAAAGATTAGGTCAATCAAAATATCTTGCTGGAGAAAATTACTCAATTGCTGACATTGCAGCTTTCCCTTGGATAGCAAGACATGATTGGCATGACATTGGTTTGAAAAATTACAAAAACTTAACAAGATGGTATCAATCTATTTCTAATAGACTGGCTGTAAAAAAAGGTTACGATTGTTTAAATACAGGGGAAAAAATACCAAAGATTTAATTTATTAGTTTGCAAATATTTTTTCATTTTTTTCATGCTTTTCTTGAGATTCAATTGATAATGTGGCTATAGGTCTTGCGATTAATCTTTTTAGTCCTATTGCTTCACCTGTTTCTTCACAATAACCATAAGTGTTATCATTAATTTTTTTAATAGCTTTTTCTATTTTCGATAATAATTTTATTTGTCTGTTTAATGTTCTCATTTCAACATTTTTTTCAGTTTGTGAAGCTGCCTGGTCAATGACATCGGGTGAGGAGATTTCATGATCAACGTCTTTTAAATATAAACCTTTGCTATTTAATTTAATTATTTCATTTTTCCATTCAACTAATTTTTTTTTAAAATATACCTTGTGCTTTTCACACATATATTTTTCTTTTTCATTCGGAATATATTTTCTCGGCATGCTATATAATAATAAAATTGTATAAGGTCGGAGAGTATATTTGCCTTTTTACGGGTGTCAAGAGAGATAAACTTGTATAAATTTAAGGTATGGTAGTTAAAAAAATTAACATTAATAAAACTTTAATATTTTTTTTATTTGCCCATTTAATCATTTGGACATTAGTTCCAAGTATTTCAAATACCAATCTACCATTAGATACTATAGAGGCTCTGGCCTGGGGGACAAATATAGATTGGGGATATAACAAACATCCACCATTAAGCGCATGGTTTGTTGAAGCGTTTTATCAAATATTTAGAAATCAGGATTGGGCATATTATTTTCTTAGCCAGTTATTTGTTGTTATAGCTTTTTTTGTTGTTTTTAAATTTTCTGAAGATTTTTTTAAAAATAAAACTTTCAGTTTAATTTCAATATTATTATTAGAAGGAATTTATTTTCATAATTTTACTACACCAGAGTTTAATGTTTATGTTTGTCAGTTGCCATTTAGGGCATTAACAGTTTATTTTTGTTGGAGAGGTTTGAAAAATAACGATATATCAAGCTGGTTATTATTTGGTTTATTTGCAGCAGCGGGATTTTTGTCTCATTATTTATTTATTTACTTAATAGTTTCTATAATGATATTTTTTGTTATCAGGCTCACTAAACAGAAAAAATTTCATTTACAATATATAATTCCTGTAGTTATTTTTTTTATTTTAATCTCACCGCATTTAATTTGGTTAGTAGAAAATGATTATATTACACTTACTTACGCCCTACACAGAACCGGATTAGATGAACAAAGTTACTTTAATCATCTAATTCATCCATTTGTTTTTTTAGGAAAACAAATTGGAATTCTTATACCTTTTTTTATAATGTTTTTAATTATAACTTCTAAATTTAAAACAAAATTTAATCTGAAAGATAAAAAATTATTATTTTTATTAATTATAAATATTTTTCCACTGATTTTAATATTTTTAACTTCATTATTTATGGGCGTAAAAATTAGAACAATGTGGATGTCCCCATTCTATTTATTTATGGGAGTTTTGTTATTGTATATATTTCAAAAAAATATTGTTTTAAAAAAATTAAAATATTTTTTATCAGTGTTTTTTATACTATTTCTTTTTTCTCCAATGCTTTATTTTTATATTTCAATAACTCAAACTGATAAAAGAACCGATTATCCTGGAAAAAAAATTGCAAGAATAGTCCAAAATAAATGGAAAAATAATTTTACTGAGAAAATTGGTCTAGTTGGAGGGAACGAATGGCAAGGTGGTAATTTGTCTTATCATCTTAAATCTAGACCCAAATGGGACAATCTTTTAGAAAGTAAAAAAACTATTTCACTAAAAAATATTGAAGGTGGATTTGTCATAATTGGTGATAAAGAAACTTTATCACAAATCTGTGGAGGAATTTTTTTTGAAGTAGAAGCTCAAGGTATTTGTATGATAGGGAAGAAGAAATGAAAAAATTTATAATTTTGATATCTATATATAATGATTGGAAATCAGTTTTCAAACTTATAGAAAATATTGATTTGCAAATTGCTGATTGGGATGCTGTGGTTTCGATTTTGATAGTTAATGATGCTTCAACTGAAGATAGACCCAAAACTGAATTAAACCTTAAGAAAATAAAATCGGTTCGAATAATAAATATGAAAAAAAACAGAGGTCATGCACGATGTAATGCTGTTGGATTAAAATTTTTAAGCGAAAAAGAGGATTTTGATTATATAATTTTAATGGATGGAGATGGTGAAGATAGACCAGAAGAACTTACTTTGCTTTTCAATAAATCTAAGGAAAATCCTTTAAAAACGGTGACGGCAAATCGAATAAAGCGTTCTGAAGGTCCTTTTTTTAAATTTTTGTATCAATCTCACAAAGTTTTGGCATATATTTTGACGGGTAAACTTATTAAATTTGGCAATTATGTCTGTTTGCCAAAAATATTTGCGGCTAAATTAGCTAAACAGGCTTGTATCTGGAGCAGCTTTTCCGGCACAGTTGCAAAAATCATTTCCGATTCTGACAGAACATCAGTCGCCTCAATTAAAGGGAAAAGATATTTTGGTCCATCTAAAATGAGTTTTTTTGATCTTTTAATACATTCTTTTTCTATTATTGCGGTTTTCAGACGCACTACGATAGTCCGTTCTACTTTATTTTTGATTTTTTATTTATTTTTTGTTTTTAGTAATTTGTCTATCATTACTTTGCTTCCAATATTAATTATTCTTATTTTTGTGTATTGTATTCTTAAGATCTCTTCTCGTGAAAACATTGAAGAATTAAATAATTCTTTAGATAATATTGGTAGTATTGATATTTTAGGAGATTCTAACAACAGGTAAAAAATCAAAGCAGGCTGTGTCGATTTTAGAAGAATGTTGTTTTTTAATATTCCATTTTTTTTTTAATCCAGCTTGTGCAATACTTAAAGCTTGCCGGCCATATTTAATATTTGTGTAATCAATTGCTTTCATTAATTTTTTTCTTTTTTCTTCATTATTTATTGATGAAAATAAATTTTCTTTATAGATATTACTATCATTTAGTTTTGAAAGAATTATTCCAGTTTTTTGATATTTGTATCCTTCTCTGTATATGTATCTTAGTGCAATTAGAGCTTGTCTAACCAATTCAATGCTATCGTTTGTTTTAATTGGTAAGTCAATATCTTTTGAATTTGCATAATAATTTTTATCCTTTTGAAAAGGACTTGTTCTTATAAAAACAGTTATTCGTTTTGTTGTCTGATTATCTGATCTTATTTTTTCTGCTGCATTAAGACAATGTGTAGTAATAGATTCATCAAGTTCTTCTAGTTTTGTAACTTTTCTTCCAAATGATCTTGATACACAACAATTTTTCCTTTTTTCTTGATATATTTCTAAAGACGTACACGGGATACCTTTTAATTCCATTACAGTACGTGACCCAAAAACATTCGTATTTTTTTTGATCCAACTGTTATGCATATTTTTAAGTTGATATGCTGTTTTTATTCCATTTTTAATATAGAATTTGGTTAATTGAGGTCCTACACCCCAAACGTTATTTATATTAATTTTTGAAAGAATTTCGTCGATTTGCTTTGAATTTATTAAATTAACAATTCCTGATTTTTCTTTTTTTGCAACATAATTTGCAGCTTTACTTAAAGTTTTTGTTACTGCAATACCAATGCTTGTTGGTATTCCTGTCCATTTCAAAACGGTTTTTCTTATTTTATTACCACACTCAAGTAAATCTTCGTTTTTAATTGAAGACAAATCTAAAAATGCTTCATCAATTGAATAAATTTCTATTCGTGGTGAAAATTGTTTTAAAGTTTTCATAACTCTTCTTGATATATCTCCATATAGCGAATAATTTGATGAAAAAACTTTTACGTCATTTTTTTTTACTATTTTTTCTACTTTAAAATATGGCTCTCCCATTTTAATATCTAAAGCTTTAGCTTCTGTCGATCGTGAGATTACACATCCATCATTACTTGATAACACAATAACAGGTTTTCTAATTATAGAAGGATTAAATAATCTTTCACAAGAAACGTAGAATGAGTTGCAGTCAACTAAAGCTATTTTATTTTTACTATAACGCATGTATTGTGTAAGTAACCACGCCCCAAACAAAAATTTCAGAGCTTTCTGTTAAATTAATTTTATCTTCAGCTCTATTTGATCCAGAAGTTAGAAAAGATTGATCTTTTTCTTTTATAAAAGTTTTTACAACTAATTCTTCATTAACATTAGCAATTACAGTGGAAAAATTTTTTGGATTCAAACTTCTATCTACTACTAAAAGGTCACCATCATGAATTCCAATACTGTTCATAGATTTTCCCTGAACTCTGATAAGAAATGTGGATGGAACATTTTTTATCAAACAAGCATTAAGATCGATGTCATCTTCCACGCAATCTGTTGCTGGGGAAGGAAAGCCGGCTCCAACCTTGTTAAGATGAAATGGTAGTAATACTTTCATAATGTTCTACTTTTGTTCTAATCTATAATAACAAAGGAAATATAGCAAGAAGTGAAAAAGTGTCTAATAAGTTGTATTTTGAGTCCAAAAAAGAATCTAAACTGAATCAAAGCATGAACATTAAAACTAGATTTAGTAATGCTGTGGATAACTGTTACTACAATATGAAAATCGTGCTAAAAAATTTAAATTAAAAAGATAAATGAAAAAACTAACTTGTCACTGCGGTGGAGTAGAAATCGAAGTTACTTTGCCAAACGGTTTAAAAAATCTTATTAGATGTAATTGCTCGATTTGCAAAAAACGTGGCGCTGTAATGGCAGTGGTTGGTCCAAATGATCTCAAAGTAATTAAAGGTAAAGAACTTCTTAAACTTTATCAGTTTCACACTAAAACCGCTAAGCATTATTTTTGCTCAGTCTGTGGGATTTATACCCATCATAATCCACGAAGAGATCCTAGCTCATATGGATTTAATGTAGCTTGTTTAGAGAATATTAATCCTTATGATTTAAAAGATATTTCCTTTTTTGATGGCGCCGATCATCCTCTTGATAAAAAAAAATGAAAAAAACGGAAGATTGTTTTTTAAAAGTAAAAAATGATTATTTAAAATTTTTAAGTAAAGAAAAAATTTTTGATAAATCTAGAGCAACCAAAATAAAAAGCTTAAAAAAAACTTATATACCCATATCATTTTGGATAGAAAACAAATATAAAAAAAAGGGAAAAACTTTATTTTTAGGTTTTTCAGGCGGACAAGGTTCTGGAAAAACAACGGTTGCAAAAATTCTAAAAATTATTTTAAAGAAATTTTTTAAAAGAGAAATTTACGTTAGTTCTATTGATGATTTTTACAAGACTTTAAAAGATCGTAATGAAATGTCACATACAATACATCCTTTGTTTAAAACAAGAGGAGTTCCCGGGACTCATGATATAAGTTTGGTTAAAAAATTTTTTGATTTTATAAAAAAAAAAAATTTTAAAAAATTTAAATTACCAAAATTTGATAAATCGATGGACGATCGTTTAAAAAAAAAATACTGGTCCAATATAAAAAAAAGACCAGAAATAGTAATACTAGAAGGCTGGTGTGTTGGAGCAAAACCTCAATCAAATTCTATAATAAATAAATCAATAAATGTTCTTGAAAAATATGAGGATAAACATTTGATATGGAGAAAATATGCAAATGAAAAACTTAAAAAAGAATATAAAAAGCTTTTTGCAATGATTGATCATTTCATATTTATGAAAATTCCAAATTTTAATGTAGTTTATGAATGGAGGCTTCTTCAAGAAAGCAAACTGAGAAAAAAGTCGCATTCAAGTAAAAAAATAATGTCTTATAATGAAATAAAACGCTTTATTATGTTTTATGAAAGAATTACTTTGCAAATGATAAAAGATTTAAGTAAATCTGCATCAGTGGTTATATTCTTGAAAACAAATCATAAAATAAAAAAAATACTATTTAGATTATAAATGAAATGTTTTTTTAAAATTTTATTAATTGTAATATTTACACTTGGCTTTAATGAATCTGAAGCAAACACATTGTTGGATTCCTTAAATTCAGCTTATTTAAATAATCCTAAATTGAATGCAGAAAGAGCCAATGTTCGTGCAATTAGTCACGAAAAAGAAGGAGCTTTAAGCGAATTTAGACCAAGCATTACAATTTCCGGGTATGTTAGCGAACAGGATAATACCAAAGGAGATGAGTCAAATTATAAACCTTCTGAACAGTCATTACTTATTGAGCAAAAAATTTTTCAAGGATTTAGAGGTATTGCAAATTTAAAAAAGCAAAAATATGAGTACAATTTAGCAAAATTTAAACTTCAAAAAGTTGAACAAGAGATTTTATTTGCAGCTGCAGAAGTTCATGCGAATTTATTACTCAGTCAAAAAAAAGTTGATATTAATAAAATAAATATTGATTTGTTAGAGAGGCAGGAAGAAACTGATAGGGATAGACTTGAAAAAGGTGAAATAAATTTAACCGATTTGGCACAGTCCGAAGCATCATTAGCTGGTGCTGAAGCAAAATTAATTACAGCTCAAAATGATTTAGTAACCAGCAAAGCTAACTTTGATAAAATTATTGGTAAAAAACCCATAGAAAATATTCAAGAGATACAATTTACAAATTATTGGTTACCGCAATCTCTGGCGGAAGCTTACAAAATATCTAACAACGAGAATCCGGATTTAAAAATTGCAATGTTAGAGTATGAGAAATCGAAGCAAGATGTCGTAATAGCCAAGTCGGATTTAACACCATCTGCAACTCTATCTTACAAGATAGCAGAACAGGATGATTTCAGTTCAACTGTACAAAAAAGAACTCAGCAAACATTAAAAGCTACAGCTACATGGCCTTTATATTCTGGAGGAAGTAATTTATCTAGTCTAAGAAAAGCAAAAGAATTGAAAAATAAATACGATCTTTTACTTCAATATAGTAAAAAAATAGCAAGCGCAGCTGTAACTAATGCCTGGTCCAGTTATCAAACATCTAAAAGTGTATTGAATTCAATTAGATTGCAAGTCAATGCAGCTGAAATAGCAAATGAAGGAATAATTTTAGAATATGAATCAGGAGAAAGCAGCAGAACTACTCTTGATGTTATTCAATCTCGTACCATTCTGTTAGATTCTAGAATAAATTTAGCTATCTCAGAGAAAGGTTTTCTTATATCTCAATTTAATCTTTTATCGGCAGTGGGTCGACTTACAGCAAAGCAGTTAAATTTGAAACAATAAAGTTTTTCTAATGGTTAAAAAAACGTTGTTTTTTAAGGATTTTATTGGCTATTGATAAAAAGAACAAAATGTGTACATTTAAATTCATGATTCGTTAACTAAATTTTTTAAAAAAAGGGAAATTATGACTAAAAATAACTTAAAAATAGTAAAATCAAGCAAAAATCAAGAAACTGAAAACAAAGAAAAAAAAAAGGCCTTAGAAGCGGCAATTAGCCAAATAGATGAGAATTTCGGAAAAGGCTCGGTAATGAAGCTTGGTCAAAAGGCCGATTTAAATATTGAGTCTATTTCAACAGGATCTTTAAGTTTAGATCTAGCTCTCGGAATCGGAGGCTTACCGAAAGGGAGAGTTATAGAAATTTATGGTCCAGAGGGATCTGGGAAAACAACTTTAGCTTTGCAAGTAGTGGCTGAAGCTCAAAAAACTGGTGGAATTTGCGGATTCATTGACGCTGAACATGCTTTAGATCCAGTTTATGCTAAAAAATTAGGTGTTAAAACTGAGGAACTTTTAATATCTCAACCAGATACCGGTGAACAAGCTTTAGAGATAACCGACACACTAATAAAATCTGGATCTGTATCAGTTTTAGTTATTGATTCTGTTGCAGCTTTAACACCAAGAGCAGAGTTAGAAGGAGAAATGGGAGATCATCATATTGGTTTACAAGCAAGATTGATGAGTCAAGCTCTTAGAAAGTTAACAAGCTCAATAGCAAAAACTAATACCATGGTTATATTTATTAACCAAATAAGAATGAGAATTGGAATTATGTTTGGTAATCCTGAAACAACATCAGGAGGTAATGCCTTAAAGTTTTATTCTTCCGTTAGAATGGATATCAGAAGAATAGGAGCCATTAAAGAAAAAGAAGAAATTATTGGTAATGCAACAAGAGTTAAAGTAGTTAAAAATAAAGTTTCACCTCCGTTCAAAGTTGTAGAATTTGATCTGATGTATGGTAAAGGAATCAGTAAATCTGGTGAGTTAATCGATTTAGGTTCAAAAGCTGATATAGTTGAAAAATCAGGTGCATGGTATGCATATAAAGGGGAAAAAATTGGTCAAGGTCGGGAAAATGCCAAGATTTTTCTTGAAAAAAATCCTAAAATTGCCACAGAAATTGAAATGGCTATTAGAACAAAAGCTGGCCTAATTTCTAAGAAAATTGAAGGAAACCCAACGGTTGAAAAGATAGATACCGACAAAAAAAATTAAAATAATTAACAGTTAGCTCTCTAATAGAAAGGTGCTTTTATAAGCACCTTTCTTCACGTCTAGACATCATTCTAAAAAACTGTATTTATTAGATAGATGGTTGAAAAAACATTAAAAGATGTAAGAAAATCGTTCCTGAACTTTTTTTCACAGAAGAATCATCAAGTTGTGGATTCCAGTAATTTAGTACCAAGCAATGACCCCACGTTAATGTTTACTAATTCAGGTATGGTTCAATTCAAAAATGTTTTTACTGGCCTCGAAAAACGAGATTATAAAAGAGCAGTTACTTCTCAAAAATGTGTTAGGGCTGGCGGAAAACATAATGATTTAGAAAATGTGGGTTATACACCAAGACATCACACGTTTTTTGAAATGTTGGGGAATTTTTCTTTCGGAGATTATTTTAAAGATGTTGCTATTGAATTGGCATGGAATTTAATAACTAAAGAATTTCAAATATCAAAAGATAAACTTATCGTGAGTGTCTATGCGGATGATAAAGAATCCTTTGATTTATGGAAAAAAATTGCAGGAATACCAGAAAATAGAATTTATAAAATAGCTACAAATGATAATTTTTGGTCAATGGGTGATCTTGGACCTTGTGGACCGTGTTCAGAAATATTTTATGATCACGGCGATCACTTACAAGGAGGTCCTCCGGGTAGCAAAAATCAAGATGGTGATCGTTTTATTGAGATATGGAATCTAGTTTTTATGCAATTTGAACAAGTTTCAAAAGACAAAAGAGTAAATCTTCCAAAACCTTCGGTAGATACGGGAATGGGTTTAGAAAGAATTTCGGCACTTCTTCAGGGCACTCACGATAATTACGAGATAGATCACTTTAAAAATTTAATAGAGATTTCTTCAAATTTGACTAAAACTAAAGTGACCAAGGAAAATATAGCAAGTCATAGAGTTATAGCAGATCATCTTAGAGCCAGTGCATTTTTAATTGCAGAAGGAGTTTTACCTTTAAATGAAGGTAGAGGTTATGTTTTAAGAAGAATAATGAGAAGAGGGATGAGACATTCACATACACTAGGGAGCAAGGAACCGATTTTTTATAAAATGGTACCAACCTTAATTAAAGAAATGTCAGATTCTTACCCAGAATTAAAGAGAGCAGAACCTTTAATTACAGAAACATTAAAAACAGAAGAGGAAAAATTTTCTTCATTGCTTAATAGAGGAATAGAAATTTTAAATGAGAATTTAAATAAAGTAAAAAATAATTCTTTTCCTGGTGAAGTTGCTTTTAAATTATATGATACTTATGGTTTTCCGTTAGATCTTACTGCAGATATTTTAAAAAATAAAAATATAAAAGTTGATAATACTGGTTTTGACAGAGAAATGGAAAAAAGTAAAAAATTAGCTCGTGCTAATTGGAAAGGATCTGGCGATAAATCGTTAGAAGAGAAATGGTTTAAAGTTAGAGAACAACTTAATCCTACAGAATTTTTGGGTTACGAATTTGATAAACTTGAAGGAGTTGTTCTTAAAATATCAAAAGGTAAAGACTTTGTGAAAGAAGCAAAAACTGGTGATGAGGTGGAGATAATAACTAACCAAACACCTTTTTATGCGGAGTCTGGAGGTCAAGTTGGTGATCAAGGCGTAATTTATTCTAATGATTGTAAAGTAGTTATTGAAGATACTCAAAAAAAAATGGGTGATCTTCATGTTCATTTCGGAAAAGTTGACAAAGGTTCTTTAAAAATTAATCAAAGTGTAAATCTGGAAATTGACGTAAATAGAAGAAATAATGCTAGGGCTTATCACTCAGCTACACATTTACTTCATGAAGCTTTAAGAAGAACACTTGGCAAGCACGTGACTCAAAAAGGTTCTTTTGTCAGTCCTGAAAAACTTAGATTTGATTTTAGTCATAATAAACCTATAGAAAAAAATGAAATCGAAAAAATAGAAAGATATGTGAATGATATGGTTAACACTGCAGCGGATGTTAAAACTAGAATTATGACACCGAAAAAAGCTGTAGAAAAAGGAGCTTTAGCTATGTTTGGTGAAAAATATGGAGATGAGGTTAGAGTTTTATCCATGGGTAAAGAAAATGGTGGTTACTTTTCCACTGAGCTTTGTGGAGGTACGCATGTTAAAAATACAAAAACTATTGGAAAGTTTAAAATAATAAACCAATCCTCAATTGCGGCTGGCGTTAGAAGAGTAGAGGCTTTAAGAGATAAGCAGTTAGAAAATTACGAAAAATCTTTAAAAAAAGATAAGTCTTTAAAAGAAAAAACTCTAAAAGATCAAATAGATTCAATTAAAAAAGAGATATCAAAATATAAAGTCAAACCTGATTACAAGGATGATCTGGAGTTATCTATAAACATAAAAAATCTAAATAAACAATTAGAAACAATTAAAATTCAAAATATTATTAAGAATAAAAGCAAGAATGTTATTAAGGACAAAAAAATAGGTTCTTTTACTTTAAGACATCAAGTTCTTACAGATTTTCCATCGAAAGAACTGAGAAGTATTGTAGATCAGAGCAAAAAAGATATTAAAGAAGGTATTGTGGTTGGATTTTCTACTTTTGAAGGAAAAGTTGGTGTGGCAGTTGGTGTTACAAATAAATTAACAAAACAATACGATGCGGTAATGCTTGTAAAAATTGCTTCCGAAGTTCTTGGTGGCAAAGGTGGTGGAGGCAGAAAAGACTTTGCGCAAGCAGGTGGAACAAATAAAGATAAAATTGAAGAGGCTTTTAACACTTTAAGTAAAAAAATTAATTAAGGCTTTTTTTTAAATTAGAATCTATTACTTCTAGAAATTGATTTGTGGTTAGATATTTTTGGTTTTCACCGATTAGTATAGCCAGATCTTTGGTCATAGAACCACTTTCAACCGTTTGTATACAAACTTTTTCTAAAGTTTTTACAAATTTTTTTAAATCTTCGTTACCATCTAGCTTTCCTCTATGATATAGACCTCTTGCCCATGCAAAGATAGAAGCTATGGGATTTGTTGAAGTTTCCTTACCTTGTTGATGTAATCTGTAGTGTCTTGTTACAGTACCATGTGCAGCTTCAGATTCTATAGTTTTACCATCTGGTAACATCAAAACACTTGACATAAGACCTAATGAGCCAAATCCCTGAGCAATCGTATCAGATTGCACATCCCCATCATAGTTTTTACATGCCCAAATGTAATTTCCATTCCATTTCATTGCACACGCAACCATATCGTCTATAAGTCTGTGCTCATAAGTTATTTTTCTTTCTTTAAATTTTTCTTTAAATTCTTTTTCATAAACTTCTTGAAATAAATCTTTAAACCTACCATCGTATTTTTTTAAAATTGTATTTTTAGTAGAAAGGTAAACTGGCCATTTTCTGTTAAGTCCATAATTCATACAAGCTCTTGCAAAATCTTTAATAGATTGATCTAAATTATACATTGCTAACGCAACACCGGGTCCATCAAAGTTAAAAACTTCAAATTCTTTTTTTTCTTTTCCGTCTTCTGAAGTCCATTTAATTTCTAGCTTACCTTTACCAGGAACTTTAAAATCTGTTGCTCTGTACTGATCACCAAAAGCGTGCCTTCCAATTACGATTGGATTTGTCCAGCCAGGAACCAATTTTGGAATATTTTTGCAAATTATTGGTTCACGAAACACTGTCCCTCCTAAGATATTTCTAATTGTTCCATTGGGAGATTTCCACATTTTTTTTAATTTAAATTCCTTTACACGGCTTTCATCGGGAGTAATTGTTGCGCATTTAATACCTACGCCAATTTTTTTTATAGCTTTAGCACAATCAACTGTTATTCGATCAGATGTTATATCTCTGTTTTTTATACCAAGATCATAGTATTTAATATTGATGTCGAGGTAGGGAAGGATTAGCTTTTTTTTAATAAAATCCCATATTATCGCGGCCATTTCATCGCCATCTAGCTCTACAACTGGGTTTTTTACATTAATTTTGGGCATTAATATTTATTTTATCAATTGAATAAAATTATTAAATATACATATTAGCTTAAAATTACAAAGAATTTGATTATGTTTAATTTTATAGTCCAAAAACTTCATAAAGAAGGATACAGATTTGTAGCTATAGCAGCTTTAATAACATTCATCCTTTTATTAATTAACAATTATTTAGGATTGATAGGTTTAGTAATTACCATTTGGGTTTACTATTTTTTTAGAGATCCTGAAAGATTTTCAATTAAAGATGAAAATTACCTACTCAGTCCTGCAGATGGAAAAATAACACAAATTGAGGTGGTAAACGGTCCAAAAGAATTAGGTTTAGAGGAAAAAAAATATACAAGGATGAGTATTTTCATGGATGTGCTTGCTTGTCATGTAAATAGAGTTCCATACACAAGCACTATTGATAATATATTTTATAAACCAGGAAAATATATAAATGCTACACTTGATAAAGCGAGTGAAGACAATGAAAGAAATTACCTTAAGCTTAAAAATTTAAATGGAGATGAGGTAATCTTGGTTCAAATAGCTGGAATGATAGCAAGAAGAATTATTTGTGATGTTAAAAAAGGTGACACACTTAAACAGGGTGATAGGTTTGGCATGATTAGATTTGGTAGTAGGGTTGATATATATTTTCAAAATTATAATTTGTTAGTTTGCAAAGGACAGAATACGATTGCTGGGGAAACTTTGTTAGCTATAAAAAAATAAAATGACCGAAAGCAAAATAGAATTTAAATTAATTCCAAAAAAAAATCCTAAATCTCTTCTACCTAATGCTTTAACTATTTTTGGAGTTTGCCTGGGTTTAAGTTCTATAAAATTTGCATTAGATACAAATTATGCTATGGCAATAATTGCAATAGGATTTGCTGCAATTCTTGACACTCTAGACGGAAGAGTAGCTCGGTTAATTAAAGGAACATCAAAAGTCGGTAAAGAATTAGATTCTCTTACCGATGTTATTAGTTTTGGCGTGGCGCCAAGTTTTATAATGTATTTTTGGGCTTTGAATGAGATTGGAAAATTCGGATGGATGTTAGTTTTAATTTATACAGTATGTTGTGCTCTTCGCTTAGCAAGATTTAATTTAACTGTAATTGAAGAAAGTGAAACATGGAAAATAAATTTTTTTGAAGGTGTACCGTCACCTGCAGCTGCTGGCTTAGTATTATTACCTCTTATTTTAAATTTAAGTGGTTTAATTCAATTTGAAAATTCTACAGTTTTAACTTCCGTTGCAATTTTAACAACATCGATATTAATGGTGAGTAAAATACCTACTTATTCTTTAAAAAGGATCTTAATTCCAAGACATTTAGCTATTTTTCTATTACTAGGAATTGGAATATATGTAAGTCTTTTAATTTTTTACACTTTTGAAACTTTATTTTTTAGTGGAACAATTTATCTTTTATTAATTCCTATAAGCTTTTTTCACTACAGACACAAAGACAAAAAAAAATTTATTACCTCCACTAAAGAAGAAGATGAAGATGTTTTATAAATTTTCAGTTAAAATTGTATTAAGTACTTGAAGAAAAACAAAATTTCAAATAACTGGTTAGCAAAACACAAGAAAGATCCATTTTTTAAACAGTCTAAAATCCAAGGATTTAGATCAAGATCAGCTTTTAAATTAATAGAAATGAATAAAAAATTTAAATTTTTGAAGAAAAAATTGTCATTGTTAGATTTGGGCTCTTGTCCTGGAGGTTGGTCCCAAGTTGCAAAAAAAGAAACAATAAATGGAAAAATTTTAGCGGTGGATATTAAGTCTATGGAAAAAATTAATAATGTTGATTTTATCAAAGGAGATTTCCGCGAAAGTGAAATTTATGCAAAAATAATGATTTATTTTAACAATAAAGTTGATGTGGTTTTGTCTGATGCAGCTGAAAATACTACTGGTAATAAGACTCTCGATTCTTACAGAACTGGTGAACTTTGCATAAACGCAATGAATTTAGCTAAAAAAATTTTAGCTAGAGACGGCATTTTTTTATCCAAGATATTTATGGGATCAACATTTAAAGAAATTAGCGAAAAGGCAAAAAAATGCTTTAAAAGAGTAGTTATTTACAAACCTGTATCGAGTAAAAAAGAATCTAAAGAAATTTATATCTTTTGCAAAGGAATTTTAAATATATGATACATAATGAAGAAACGTTTAATATTTAAATTATGAAAAAAATTTTTTTGTTAATAAAAATACTTATTATTTATTTACTTTTAATTTCAAATGTCATTGCTAAACAACAAAATTACTTAAATAAAGGTATAGAGCTTTTTCAGAAAAAAGAATTTGTTAAATCAAAAATTCTATTTGAAAAAGATATAGTATTTGATCCCAAGAGTGAAAAATCTTATCTATATCTTGCTAAAATTTTTAGTAAAAATAACGATGATGAACAACAAGAAATTAATTTAAATACCGTTTTATTGCTAAATCCAAAAAATGATGAAGCTATATATTTGCTCACACTTTTAAAAATCAAACAATCTGATTACGATCATGCAAGAGAATTAATCGACAAATTTGTTTTAATTTGCAAATCTTTCTGCTCAAAAGAAAATGAAATTCGTGAAAAGCTGAAAATATTGATTCCAGAAAATGCAAAAGATAACAATTGAAAAAATTCTAAAAAAAAAAAATAAAAAACCAATTGTTTGCTTAACCGCATACTCAAAATCTATAGCTCAAATTGCTGATAAATATTGCGACATAATTTTAGTTGGAGATTCTCTAGGTATGGTTTTGTATGGAATGAATACAACAAGAAAAATTAAAATCGAAACTATGATCCTTCATGCTAAAACTGTAAAAGATTTTGCAAGAAAAAGTTTAGTAGTTTTTGATATGCCTTATAAAACATATACAAATAAATTTGTTGCATATAAAAATGCAAGAAAGGTAATGAGATTAACAAAATGTGATGCAATCAAATTAGAAGGTGGAAAGAAAATAGTTAACATAATTAAATATCTTACAAAAAGAAAAATTCCAGTCATGGGCCATGTTGGATTGTTACCGCAAACTTCGATCAATTTTAAAGTAAAAGGAAAAAATTTTATTCAGAAGAAACAGATTTTGGAGGACGCGATAGCTGTTGACAATTCCGGAGTGTTTGCAATTATAATTGAATGTGTTGTTGAAAATTTAGCTAAGATAATTACAAAAAATATTTCTGTTCCAACTATCGGTATTGGAGCGTCTAAATATTGTGATGGGCAAATACTAGTTATTGATGATATGTTGGGTTTAAGCGATTTTTATCCAAAATTTGTAAAACAATATTCAAATTTGAAAAAAGTCATAGAAAAATCTGTAAAGGACTATGCAAAGGATGTTAAGTTGAGAAAATTTCCTTCTAACAAAAATGTATATAAATAATTTAAATGACAGAAAACTTATTTGAAGCTCAGTATGATGTAACAAAGAAATCAAAATTAAAAAGATTTTATGAATTAAATAAAATTTTTATTTTCGCTTTTATATTCATTGTAATAATCTTTTTTGGTTCATTCAATTTTTATTTAGAAAACAAAGAAAAGAAAAAGGTTTTGTTA